>Ga0209355_1000139_pt1 | contig 42569 bp, 31 predicted proteins | sample LauGreSBDMM110SN_3_FD_187563 | JGI IMG/M metagenome (GOLD analysis project Ga0209355, IMG submission 187563) | Freshwater lake microbial communities from Lake Michigan, USA - Sp13.BD.MM110.SN (SPAdes) (version 2) | ecosystem: Environmental > Aquatic > Freshwater > Lake | place: Lake Michigan... | reverse complement strand
ACAGGGATGGGCACTAGCATCTTCTACTGCCAATGACATTCAAAAATACAATCCGCAGTATCTAAATGCTTGTCGGACATCATTATAAATATACGATGGCAAGCACCGTATTTTATTCAGATATACCTACTAATTTTGATATCCATCCTGTCAAAGAGGATCTGGTATTGATAACCAATGAGGTTGCGGTAAAAAGATCTATTCGTAACTTACTATTGACAGATCCTTACGAGAGGTTCTTTAATCCGGGATTGGGTTCGGGCATACGCCAGACACTGTTTGAGAATATAAGTCAAGATACCGAATACGTCTTAAAAGAGAAGATTGCAGACACTATAAACAATTATGAACCCAGAGCTCGACTTATAAGCATCACAGCAAAAGGTTTTCCTGATAATAATGCTTATGAAGTAACTATCGTATTTTCGCTAGTAAATAATATATCACCAATAACATTAGATTTCGTCTTAAGAAGAGTAAGATAAATGGCCAATACAGGATTCCTAGACGTTTCAGAATTAAGTTTTGACGGTATCAAAAACAACCTTAAGACCTTTATGAAATCTAAGACACAATTTAAAGATTATGATTTTGAAGGATCTAATCTCAATTCTCTGTTAGATGTCTTGTCATATAATACTTACATGAATGCTTTCTATCTTAACATGATAGGCAGCGAGATGTTCTTAGATTCTTCGCAGTTAAGAAATTCAATCGTATCTCATGCAAAAGAATTAAATTATATACCGAGATCTAGAACATCCGCAAGAGCAAAGGTTACCTTTGCTATCAATACAGGTGGCGATATTCCTATCAATGTTGTTATTCCAGAAAACTATACTATTAGAACTATTATTGATGGAATCAATATGGATTTTACTACTGATGAATCTATAACTGTCAACAGATCAGATGTAGGATATGTTAGCGATTCTGTATATGTTTATGAAGGCAAGATCGTATACGAATTCTTTACTGTTGATGGAACAGTACGATACTCGTTAGATTCTTCCAACATCGATACTAATAGTATCAGAGTTACTGTGATCAATTCAGCATCTGATACTTCTAATACAATATACACAAAAGCAGATACGTTATACGGACTGACTTCAAATTCAGAAATATACTTTGTTCAAGGCTATAATAATGATCAATATGAGATCGTTTTTGGCGATGGAATTTCTGGTAAAGCATTGGCTAATGGAAACATAGTAAAGGTCAAATATAGATCTACAAATGGAGAGTTAGGTAACAAAGCTGTTAACTTTGCGATATCTACTGCGGTAGGAGATACATCGTCATATCCTGTCACCGTGACAACTAATATTTCTGCTGCAGATGGATCAGAAAGAGAAACGATAGAATCTATCAAATTAAATGCTCCGAGACATTTTGCTGCTCAGAATAGAGCTGTCACCAAGGATGATTATACGACGCTGATCATCGAGAAATATCCGCAGATCAAAACTGTCAATGTATACGGAGGAGAGAATGCTATTCCTCCACAGTATGGCAAAGTAATTATCAGCATGATTCCATACGGTAATTTTCCTGTCGTCTCTGCAGAACTAAAGACGGATATCGTTGCATACTTAAGAACAAAAAGCATTACAACAGAACCTGTGATCAAAGATCCTGAATACATGTATATCGAGATTCAATCTGCTGTTAGTTATAATCCTTCATTAACTGCTAAAAGTATACAGCAACTTAAATCAGATGTTTTAAGCAAAGTTCAGTCATATGAAACAACATATCTGAATGATTTCGGAAACGATCTTCGTAAATCTAGATTGTCTTCCCTGATTGATTCTGCAGACACTTCAATTGTCAGCAATCAAACAACGCTTAGAACAATATACGCCATCGTCCCTACAAAAGGCATCAAACAGAGAATTGCCTTTTCTTTCTCAAATCCTTTAGCAAGACCTTTACGAGCTCCTTATATTGTTAATGAAACTGAATGTATCAGAAGCAGCTTGTTTGATTATTTTAAAGATGGCGTATATTACAATTCTACCACACCTCAGGGACAGGTTACTCTGAGTGATGATGGTAATGGATTTCTTAGATTGTATTATATAATGTATGATAAGATCACAGATACAATAGTTCAACAGATATTAGAATCTAATATAGGAACTGTCAATTATGATACAGGTGAATTGGCATTTGATCTCAATCCTTATGATTATGATACGAATATCAAGATATTTGCTAAAGTAATAAATGATGATATTGTTGTACAAGAAAGCAAATACCTCAAGATAGATTATGATGAGGTATCAATAAACGTAACCGCATATAGACAATAATGATCACAGATTTAAAAAACATTGCCCCGTTAGTAAAGCACCAGTTTCCTGACTTTTATAGAGAAGAGGGTGACAATTTTGTCCAGTTCATCGCTGCTTATTATGAGTGGATGGATGAACAAGGACCTATAGCAAAATCTAGAAATCTGATTGAGACATCAGATATCGATGGTGTGAGCGAAGAATATATAGATTTTTTCTTTTCAAAATATATGAATGGCATTCCTAAAGATGTGCTTTCTGATAAAGCTCTTCTAGAAAAACACATATTAGATGTGTATAGATCAAAAGGTTCTATAGAAGGTTTGAAGTTATTATTCAGACTTCTTTATAATCTTGAGATAGAAGTATTTGTTCCTCAAGATGATGTTTTGATGTTATCTGATGGAAAATGGTCTAGAAAACAATATATTGAAGTGGAAGAAAGATCGTTAAATTACGCATACGATAACAAACTAATACGCGGAACAACCTCCGGTGCTACTGCATATGTAATGTCAGTGGCTAAAATAAATCAACAAGTAAATTCATCTCATATCCTATATCTAACTGATATAGTGCCAGGTCCTAGCGGAGATTTGTTTGTTCCTGGTGAATATGTGATGTACGAGGGCCTGGATATCAGGCAAGCAACGTTGATACGAGGATCTGTTGTTGGCGCAATTGTATCGGGTTCAGACGAGAATCATGCTCCCGGTGATATATTGACTACCGAAAGCACGTCTGGATCTGGATTGCAGTTTGAAGTAAAAACAATATTAGATCCAGAACAAGCAAAAGGCTATATCAATTTTAAATTACTCAAAGGTGGATATGGTTATGCTGTAGATAGTCCTGTTACAGTGACCAGGAAATTTGCTTCTGAAGGTTCAGGTGCAGGATTCAAAGTAGGATCTATCTCTAACACATCTCTTTTTACATACAACACCAATCTGATTGATCCAGAAGCAAACACTATCATCGCTCCTGCCAACACACAGTTTAATGCTAATAGTGCTGTAACTGGCGGAGCAAGCACAGGATTATCTACAGACGCAAACAGCACGATAACAGTAACCAATTCTAACACGTTTCAATATGGTAGAGGTGTAGTATACAGAGCTCTTGAAGGAAATACAGCAATAACAGGTCTTGCTAACAATACTTTATACTATGTACAGCATTCGAATAATACTGTGATTGCTCTCTCGACAACTGTAGGCGGATCAAGGATAACGCTGACTCCTGCCACCAGAGCTGGTGTACAAGCAAATGGACATTATTTTCAAGCAAATACTCAATTTAGCGCAAATCTTAATGTTGGGACTATTGATTCTGTTCTGGGTAACTGTCTTGCTGATACTACCATGCTAATAGGAACTATAAAATCATTGAGAGCTATCACATCAGGAGATCGCAAATATAATGGTTCAGTTCAACCCACAGTATTTGAAAAAAGAGTGTGGGGATATAACATAGTAGATGAGGATGGAGAATTATGGGGCAACAATGCAATTGTCTCTGGTGGGCTTGCTTCAGGTAACGGTGTCATATATGATGTATCTTTATTATCGTCTGGATATACTTTCAATACTGAAGGTGAGCAAATAGAATTTACCAATCAATCAAATACTGATTTTACAGCTGTGCTGGATATGATAGTTGGTGGTATTGCTACTGAAGAAGGCGAATGGTTAGATAATAGCGGGTTCTTAAATTCCGATAAATATGTTACGGACAGCGATTACTACCAGGAATTTTCTTATGAAATACAAGTAGAAAAATCATTAGATAAATACATCGATGTAATTAAAAAACTAACTCATCCTGTCGGAAACAAAATGTTTGGCAAACCATTGATAATAGACACAAATAAATTTGATCAGAATATAATAGCAGAAACTACTACAACTTATAATGCCAGAGGCGTTATAATTTCATCAGGCGGGTAATACCATGGCTGGAATATTTAATAGAAACATTAAAAATAAATTCATTGAAGAAATGAAAAGTGATATTGCTGGATCTGGATTATCAGTCTCAAAGATTAATATAACAAATAATGGTACTGGATATGCTGCTAATGCATCTATATTGTTTAGTACAGGAAATGCACTTGCGGATGGTATAGCAGATAACACAGGTAAGATTTTAAATACCAATATCATATTTGCTGGCGCAGATTATGATATAAATCCAAATCTTACTTTTTCTGCTCCCGTAATTACTTCTTTTAATGCAAATAGTGCTGTTACGGGTGGATCAAGCACTGGGTTAACTACGGATGCTAACAGTACAATTTCAGTATCAGTATTATCTGCTCAATATGGAACAGCTGTATTTCAGGCAGGTGATCAGATCAGATATATTGTTGCTGAGGGTAATACAGCGATAAGTCCTATAGTATCAGGTGTAATTTATTATGTTCAGCATGCCAATACAACAAAGATAGCTTTATCCGAAACAAGTGGCGGTCCTAGAATAACACTTACAAAAGGATTGACACAATCTGGACACTTTCTACAAGGCATCACTGCCACCGGTAACACCACAGTTGTCAGCACTGGTTCGAATTATTATGTTACCTTTGGTAAATTTTTTGAATGGCCTGATGATTCAAATCCTCCTGTTACCAATACTTCTATAAAAGAATCGTTCTATAACGTATACTCTAATATATTATTTGGCAAAAAAGTATTAGGATCTGATATTGGATATATAGCAAACAGAATCACATGGACAGGTAATACTGTTTATGATTACTATTCGCATCTAGATCCTGATCTCTATACTAAAAATTTCTATGTAATTAATAATAAAAATAGAGTGTATAAGTGTCTATTTAATAATTACGGAGTCAAATCTACTGTACAACCAGATACTACACAGACGAGTGGTGATTTTACTACTACGGGTGACGGATATGTCTGGAAATACTTGTTTACAACTGATTCAGCATCCAGGAAAAAGTTCGATACTGTTGATTATTTTCCCGTAGTTCCAAATTCAACAGTTGCAAGAGCCGCCATAAAAGGCGGATTGCATGTGATGGTCATAGATAATGCTGGTAAGAATTATATCGATGCTAATGGAAGCATCGATCAAGTAATCACCAATAAAAGTTTTAAAATAGCAAACTCTGGTGCTTCGATCATCAATGGAGCATATGGTAAATCTGCATTCTATGTTTATTCAGGAACAGGTTCGCCTGCATTGTCTGTTGTTGATTCCTATGTCGTTAATACGTCTGGAAAGTTTGTCACTACTTCAACTGATATTGTAGGCTTGGATAGCACATCTTTATATAGAATGTCTCCTCAAGTTAAAATAACAGGAGATGGTACGGGTGCTACTGCATATTCTACTATCAATGCCAACACAGGTGCTTTGACAGCTATAACAGTAGAAAACAAGGGCAGAAACTATTCGTATGCAGACATTACTATCATAGCTAATTCTGAATTTGGATCACTTGCTTCTGCCTATCCTATAATATCTCCTCCTGGAGGACACGGATCTGATGTTATATCAGAATTAGGATCCGATGTATTGGGTCTTTCTGTAGAAACATCCACAACAGATGAATTTCCATCATGGGCAAAATATAGACAGATTGGATTGTTATACAACCCTTCTTCTTCATTAGATTTGAGCACTTTAAATAGCAATAAATTTAATAACATGTTAAATTTTAACTTGTTTAATACTACGAACATATTCAATTCGGGTGATACAGTAAGCGGGTTAAATAGCAGAGCTACTGCTACTGTTGCTTATATGAACACTACTAGTATGTACGTGTTGGGTGTGATCGGCACATTCCAACCATATGAAACCGTTTTATCGAAAGATACCGGTAAAACATGTACGATTACTGTTATAAATATTTCAGACATAGTGCCATATTCAGGCGAGATATTCTATTATAAAAATATTCAACCTATTGATAGAACTGGCATTACTAAAGAACAAGTTAAACTATATCTTAATTTTTAAGGAAGTATGATGGCTGAGTTACAAACTAATTTTAATGTCGCTCCTTTTTATGATGATTATGACGAGGATAAACAGTATTATAGGATGCTGTTTCGTCCAGCAACTGCTGTGCAAGCAAGGGAGCTAACTCAGCTACAGACAATGATGCAGAAACAAGTCTCACGATTTGGAGACAGCATCTATAAAGATGGCAGTATCATCGAAGGTTGTAACTTTACTGAATATCCAGATCTGCCTCAGACTAAATTTACTGATGGCAATACGTCTACTATCGATTTTACTTTAATTGTAAAAACTGCTACTGATGTAGCAAACTCACAATCGCATCTGACCAATTCTTATCTCCTTGTTTCCAATACAACTGGTTTGAGAGCAGCTGTTTTTCAAGCATTTGTAGGAGCAGAATCTGTTGTCAATCAGGGATCTTCAGACACAAATAGAGCTTATGTATTATATCTAAATTCTGGAAATAATTCTGGACAAGAAGTAAAAACATTTAATACTACACAAGAACAGATCGATGTATATACACCATTTCAAGATAAACAAGGTCCGTTAGTTGCTTCTAACAAATCTGGAGTGATTTATACGCTCTCTTCTAATAGCACAGTAAACGCTTTGGGTGTGGGATATGGTATCCATGTGGGCCAGGGAATAATATACCAAAAAGGATTCTTTCTAAAGACACTTGCTGATAATTTTATGGTGCGAGAACATAGCTCCAATACTATCGGTATGAAGGTGGGATTTAATACAGCAGAATATATTGTAAAGCCCGCAGAAGATAATACTCTATACGACAATTCAATCGGAAGCTCCAATCAGAACGCTCCGGGTGCATACAGATTAAAATTAGTACCTTCTCCTATAGCATATGATTCTCTTGATCCTACTATAACTATACCAAAAGATTTTCTTCCTATTATAGATTATGATAGTGCAGATGGTCGTCCTGTGGTTGTTAAATCTAACTTAGAACTCAATCGTCTTGGAGATCTGATTGCCACAAGAACAAAAGAAGAATCTGGTGATTATATTGTAAAACCTTTTCAGGTCAACGTTGAAGCATCTGCCAATTCTCAGACATTCTATTATACTACATCTCCTGGTATCGCTTATATCGATGGATATAGAGTAGAGTATCTGTCTACAAAAAGAATAGAAGTAAATAGAGCAATATATTCTGAGTCTCTTAAAAATTTAAGAGCAACTGCTAATTTTGGAAATTATGTTAAGATCAGAGATGTTGTGGGAACATTTGATATCGGCGGCAATCAAGATATAGGAATCTATAGCGCCAATCAGTTTGCGATCTCACAGAATCCTAGCACAACAGCTCCGTTGGGTACGCTAGTAGGCAATGCAAATGTCAAAGCAGTCACATTTAATACTGGAACAAAAGGTACAGGAACTGCTGAATATCTGCTTTATCTGAGCAATATCAGAATGAGAGCAGGATATTCGTTTGCAACTAGCGCTAAAAGTTTTTATGTGAATGGAACTTTTGGTAAGATTTGGGCTGATATATACCAAGCAAATAACAAATCCGTTGTATATGAGTCTGCAAGTAAATTGCTTTTATTGGATACTGGATTTAAAGGATTAAAGACTCTTACTAGCAATACAAGCAATATTGCTAATAATGATACTTCTTACATATACAGATCAACGTCTGCATTAACAGCATTATCAAGAGCAAGCAGTTCTGTTGCTTCTGCAACAATAACATTGGCTTCAGATCAATATAATTATGGTGTCGGAACTGTGGGTGATACCATTGATGAAGATATCCATGTGATGTTTGCACAGGATACATTTTCTAATCTGTATGCAACAGCAACATTAACAAGACCCACAATAACAACAGAAGTAGCCGCAACTGGCACTTTCAATTCTGTTGTCTATGCTGGCGGTGTATCCAGAGTAGCAACCGCAATTGGTATCGGAACTGCAGCACCCTGGATAACAAATTTTGGTGTTACTAATGACCAGAATCCCAAAGCAGGAGAAACAATTCAGATCATAGCATCTGGCGGCGGCACAACATATCATAGCGTTGTTTCTGTAACAGCTGCTAATGTGATGTTTGTTACTCCAATCGCTCCTGTGAGCGCGGCCACTGCAGCAATATACAAGTATCATAAAGCCGGTTCGTATGCAAACTTTACCGGCTCATCAAATACTTTAAATTTTAGCGGAACTCCCGTGAGAACATTGACCGCAAACATGGCAATGAATTTGTTTCCTGAGTCAAGCACGAATTATAACGTATATGCACAGATACCTTCTGCTAGAAACAATGCTGTACCGATATTAAAAGTTGTAAATAAAAATACACACATCGGCATCAATTGTGCTTCTCATTATGCCAATACAGTCGGTCCGTGGTCATTGGGACTGCCTGATGCGTTAAAGATCACAGCAGTATATGTAGGAACTAGCTTTGCTAACACAAACCCAAATAGAGTTGATTGGTTTGAATTGGATAACGGTCAACAAGATAACTTTTATGGAATTGCTCAGCTTAAATTAAAACCTACATACAAGACACTGATATCTTCTACTAGCAGATTGTTAGTAACACTGAATCATCTGACACCCAATATAACATCTTCTCAGGCAACATTCTTTTCTGTGGATTCATATCCTATAGATGATGCTAACACAGCAAATACTCAAGCAATCGCAACCGCAGAAATTCCGTTATACACATCTGTCACTGGTGATATATACGATCTGAGGAATTATATCGATCTCAGACCTGTTCTTGCTAATACAGCAAACGTATTCACATCAAGTGCTATACCGGGACTTACTATTAATCCTGCCAATAACCAATCGGTATATTATTCCACTGTGGGTGCTAAACTTGCTATCGAACCCGATTCTAATTTCTCTTTTAACGCACAGTACTACCTTCCTAGGATGGATGCGCTAATGATAAATAAAGAAGGGGCCTTAATAGTAAAAACAGGTGCAGCTGCGTTCAATCCTAGACCTCCTACGTTAAATAACTCAGGAATGAAAATTGCTGATATATATGTTCCTCCTTATCCATCTCTAACATTCCAAGAAGCAGAGTAATATGACATACGGTAGAAAAGATTTAGCAGTACAAGTTGGCATTCAAAAAGCCAAAGGGTATACTATGAAAGAGATTAGTGCATTGGAAGCACGTATTAAAAACATAGAATATTATACTGTTCTTAATGCCTTGGCGCTTGATACTCAGACGACTTCTGTGATCAATACTGGAACACAATTAGAGAGATTTAAGAACGGAATATTTGCTGATCCTTTTAACGATAGCTCTATATCTAGAGTAGAAGATGCTGAATTTAATATGGCAGTCAGTTCTAGCAAATCTATTGCCAGACCCAATGTCAATCAAGTTTTTCCAGGATTTGCTTTGGACACAGATTCTAGCAGCAACGTACAATCTTCAGGCAAGGTATTAACAATCAGCTATACCAACGTGAATATTGGCGGAAATCCTTATGCTTCTATATACAGAAATTCAGCAGAGACATTTTATAGTTTCAGAGGTTCTTTAGCTTTATTTCCTAGCTATGATGGGACTAATGTGGGTATTAATGCAGCCCCGCAGACTATTTCTGTGGATGTGGCTGGCGGGTTTATTGCTGCAGCATCTGCGGGTTCATTTCAAGATATAGATACACTGCAAGGGTCTCCTGCAATAGTAAAAGAAGTTGGATTAACTAACTATTGGAATTCTACAGTAACACAGACAATCAGTGATATTGCTGTTCAGACACAGACGATAACACAAGATGTAGGTCAATATGTCACCAACGTGTCTCAACTAGAATATATGTCAACAAAAACTATAGCTATCATAGGAAAAGGCCTGAGACCCAACACAAAGGTGTATGCTTATTTTGATTCCAAGACGGTTTCTTCTTATTGTGCTCCTGCAACACCAGCAAGCGCATATGCTCTATCTAATGGAAGCCTAAATCCTGCAACATTAGCTTCTATTAATACGTTGCCCAATCCTGCTATAATATTAAATCAGACTGGAGCTCTTGGATCGCAATTAACGACAAATAGTCTAGGAGAAGTGTATGTTCTTTTCTTCCTTCCTGCAAATACATTTAGAGCAGGCGAAAGAACATTTATTATTAATGATACTGATGATGCTACTGCTGCTTCTGCAATTACTAGTAGTGCAGAAGGAGTATATAAATCATCTGCACTTTCTGTGACTACTCAACAAGTAGGATTTTCAATCATACAACCAACATTTACACCAAGCACTGTTTCTAATGAACTAGCACCATTGGCATGGACCACAGAAGATCAACTTCCTGATATTAATAATTATATAACTAATAATATTAAGAACATAACTAATATTAATAATAATAATGGTGGTAATAATAATAATGGAGGCGGTTGTTGTTTTGATCCAGATGCTCTAGTTACAATGGCAGATGGTAGTTTTAAGAAGATCTGTGAGATTGAGATCGGTGATCTTGTTGCTGATGGAACTGACGGAATCAATACAGTCATAGGAATCGAAGCTCCTGTTCTTGGAAACAGATTGATGTATTCTTTCAATGGTAACTGGGCGTTCGTTTCAGAAGAACATCCTATCATGACTTCAGAAGGTTGGGGAGCGTTTGATCCTGACAGCTGGGCTGTTGAAGAAGAGTTTATTGGTAGATTAGTCAAGATTGTTATCGGATCTAAGATTCTTAAATCAGATGGAACATATGAGACAGTAGAATATATCGATCACAAAATCATGCCAGAAGATTACGTAATTTACAATCTGTTGTTGGATGGCGATCATATGTATAATGTCGAAGGTTATGTTGTGCATAATAAAGCCGGCGATAATAGTACTAGTTATAATAATGCCGAGATGGGGCCTGGAACAAGCTGGGATGGTAACGGACAGGGATATACTGGTCAAACTGGTACTAGCTGTTATTTTTAAAAAGGTAAAAATACAAAATGTTATTAAACGGAAATCCATTAGCTCAAACATTTACGATTGAAGGAACTGCTTCAATTGCATTGCCGGGCATTTTCTTAACTCAAATAGGAGTTTTTTTTAAAAATAAAAGTGCTACGGCCGGTGTGTCTTGTGTAGTTTGTGAAACTATTAATGGGATTCCTAACCCTGCAAAAATAATGGGAGTTTCGTATAAAACGGCTAGTAGCGTTACCGTAAGCGAAGATTCTTCTTCTGAAACTATATTTACATTCAACACACCCATTATGGCTGCATCAGGTCAAACTTATGCATTTTATGTATATCCTGAATCCAATAGCCCTGATTATAATATATGGGTTTCTGAGATAGGTGGTGTAGATAAGATCACTGGACGAGCTATCACGCAACAGCCGTATCCTGGAGTTATGTTCATATCTTCTAATGGTAATACATGGACTCCTGTACAGACACAGGATATCAAGTTTAATCTTTATAGAGCTAATTTTGCCCATACTACAGGCACGGCTGTATTTAGAAACGCAAAAGAAGAATATCTTAGTTTAAATCTGACAGCTGGTATAATTAAGAAAGCAACCGGAGGTCAGATACAGACAGGTGATGTTGTATATGCTGCTAATGCTACAAGTTTATCATCCATATTGACATCTGATAATACATTATATCCCAAGGCAACTGTCAAATCAGTGGATGAGATTCGTGGAATATTATTTTTAGAAAATACGAATGGTCTGTTTAGTGTAACAGCGCCAGATTATAGCAATATCAGAATTTATAGAACTCCTGATCCAGCAAATACATCATATATCACAGAAACATACAGAGTTGCTAATGCCACAATATCAACGATAGATGATCTGATATATCATGGGCTGATTCCTAAATTTACAATGTCTGAGCCTTCAGGAACTTATATTTCTTCCGGATATTATGGAACAAGCAATAGCACATTATCAAATGCCAAAGACACAACAAAGGTAGCCCCTAAAAACGAATCACTTTACGAATTTAGAGACTTTGAAAGAGTTGTCAGAAGTTATTCTAATGAAGTTAAGAATGGTACTTACGGAACAAAAGGCACAGCAACTTTTGAACTTGAGTTAAATTCATTCACACCGTATCTTTCACCTGTTGTTGATCTGCAAACTAAAAACATCAATTATACGCAGAACATAATCAATAATGATGAGACCAATGAATGGACCAGATATGGTAATGGCAGAAGCAAATATATCTCCAAGACTGTTTTGCTTGATGCTATATCAGAAGATCTGCTTGTTTATGTTACAGGATATAGGCCTGTGGGAACAAATATCAAAGTATACGGTAAATTTTTAAATTCTGTTGCTGATCCAGGATCATTTGATACAAAAGTATGGACAGAACTATCACCTAAGAATGATACAGGTTTGTTGTTTGGATCACCTAAAAATCTAGAAGATTATAAAGAATATGTTTATGGTGTTCCTGTCAGCGCATCACAACCTTCTGGAAATACCACTCTATCAGCATATGCAGATTCAGTAGGTAACATTGCACTAGATGTTCCTCCGGGTACGCTGACTTATTATGATGAGGTAGGAACTATAATCAGAGGATTTGATACGTTTTCTATCAAGATATTGTTACTGTCAGATGATATGGTCAAGTATCCTACAATGAAGGATGTCAGAGCAATTGCATTACAGATATAACAGATGAAAAAACCAGCCGGCATATCAGACACGTTTGAACCACAAAGAAACAATCCTGGTGCTTTGTTAAACAAAGATTTTACTGGATTAGAAGCTTATAAAGCACAAAGAAAACGACATTTTGAGACAGAACAGAAATTAAGTGAAATAAATACATTAAAGGAAGAAGTTAGTTCGATAAAAAACGATCTAACTAGCATTAAAGAATTATTAATAAAGGTATTGGAAACCAGATGACAGCACTAATTGCTAACGTAGTACAATCTACAGATTCTTTTGGTCAGTGGTTGGCAAAAACTAACCAATTGATAACGGTGATTTCAAACACGGCTGTTACTACAAATTCTAATACTGCTGTCGGTAATGCGGCTATCTCAGGAACATTTGTCTCTGGCGGTTCCCTGATATCTAACACAGGATCTTTTAGAATAGGTACTAGTACTTCTAATGCATTCATGAATGCAACATCGTTTGTGATCAGATCTTCAGCCACTGTCAATACAGTCATAACAGATTCTGGCGTATATCTAAGCGGATCAGTTTATTATACGGATGCAGTAGCAGCGATTGGCAATTCGAGCATAAGAAGCGCAAATGTTACTACAGATAACATCATATTGAAAAATAGTTTAAGATTGGGTAATACTTATCTTTCTACATCGAGAGCAAATACGAATCAGATATACGCAATAAATTCGGCATTGGTGGGTGATTCGCAAGCAAATACATATCTCACTCGAGATGGACTGCAGATTTTTAGAGTTGATACTCCTCCTGTGACTCCGGGTGCAGGGTTCACTAACGCTAATATGACATATAATACATTATGGATCAAAAATATTAATGCAAATACTATCACTACAGGAACATTAAATATATCTGGTAGTGCTACAGAATTTCCGGGAAATACACATTTCCTAGGACAGAATAACTATTTCAGATACGGATTGACTTCTAATGCAAACATAAAACTGATCAATGGTAGCATCGGGATTGGAAATACTAATCCTGCTGCACCTTTACATATAACAACATCATCTGCGGGAGCAGGTATAATAGTAGAATCTACTGATTCTGGTGCTAGTACCGGTCCTGATATCGTGTTTCGTAGGAGCAGTTCATCTCCAGCTGCAGGAGATAATCTCGCAGGAATCTTCTGGCAAGGTAATAACAGCACCGGTACAATCACGAATTATGCCCAACTCATTTCAGAAATAGCATCACCTACATCTGGAGCAGAAGGCACTAATGTTTTCTTGACACAAAAAATAGCCGGTGCTGATACTACGACATTATATATTAAAAGTAATGGCAATGTCGGGATTGGCACAAGTTCACCAACTCAAAAAGTTAGCATTGCCGGAGGGCTTAGTTTTAATAGCGCACTTTCTTTTACAGGCTCTGGTTACGAAATTGGGAAAGACGGAGCGGATTTTTTGTGTTTCTCGGCTGGGTCTTCTGGTACACGATTTGTCAATGCTTCTACTGCTACTGAGTTTATGCGTATATCGACAGCTGGTAATGTCGGAATCGGAACAGCCTCGCCATCACAAAAACTGCATGTTGTTGGAAATGCATTAATATCAGGTGCTGCAACTGTAACTGGAGCAACTGCAGTAGGTAGCACTTTAGCAGTAACTGGAGCAACTACAGTAGGTGGCGCTTTAGCAGTGACTGGAGCAACTACCGTCACTGGAGCAACCACATTAAGTACTCTCACTGTCAGCGGAGCATCTACTCATAATGGACAAGGAGATTTTACGGCCCTACAAAATGTCGGAACATTAAGAACTTCAAGTGCATCGCTAGGAGGTATTGAAGTAAGGTCTGCTAGCACTAATGATGCTGCTTTCATGACATTTCATAGACCAGGTAACTATGCTTCATACTTTGGCATTGATACGGATAATTATTTTGCTGTAGGAGGATGGAGTGCTGGTGGAGCATTGGCTAATTTTAAATGTAATATTTTTAGTGCGGGTGGTGCGATAACTGCAGGTGGCAATATTACTGCGTACTTCTCATCGGATGAGAGATTGAAAGAAAATGTCGTTAATATCTCTAACCCATTAGAAAAATTAGCATTGCTTAATGGTGTCACATTTGATTGGAAAGATTCATACATCGAATCCCAGGGTGGGTTAGATGGCATGTTTGTTCGTAAGAATGATGTGGGCATCATAGCACAAGATCTCGAGAAAGTATTACCACAGCTTGTGGCAGAACGAGATGACGGATACAAAGCAGTCAAGTATGATAGGATCGTTGCTCTTCTAATCGAAGCAGTAAAAGAACTCAAAGCAGAAGTAGATAGCTTAAAAAATGGCAATTAAAACAAACATAACTGTAGATCAGGGTGCTAACTTTGCTTATAACGTGTATCTCGTCGATGTAGATGGAAATCCGTTTGATCTGACAGGATATAGTGCTAATTCTCAAATAAGAAAGACGTATACGTCTACGACTTTCAATACGATAAGCACAACAGTCAATGCAGCTGCAGGATCGATCACGTTGACAATGAATTCTGTCATCACAGCAAACCTATCATCAACGAGATATGTGTATGATCTAGAAGTGTATGCTAATAATGTGACATCTAGGATAATAGAAGGTTTTGTCACAGTGAACCCCGGAGTCACTCGCTGATGCGTGACTCTAAGATAACTGTATCGAAGTTCAATAACATATTGGTGACGACTGCTAGGTATGCGCCGCTACAGACGACAATCATCGTTAAATTGATCAATCAGACTATAGAACCCATATCAGTCCTAAAGCAGGAAGCGACTGATATGTTAGGCACGCTTCCTGCTGTTCCTAGAGATGCGCCGATAGTCCCTGTCTACTGAACTCGGAACGTATAAGATCCTGTATGGTCGCACAGTATCGTCGTATCTGCGTATATCTCGAATCCTTTTTCCTTTGCCTTCTTGGCAAAATATAGATCTTCAGAGAATGTGTTGTTGTGATCTATCGCTGACTTATAGACGAACTGCGGATATCCGATATCTGCCATCACTTGTCTCTTGACAAGAACACAGCCGAATCCACAAGCTCCGATACGAACTAATCCTTGTCCTCGGATCTTTTCCCATTCGACATGTGAATATCCATCCCTATCATTCTCTTCGAATATCTCTAGAGTCTGTCTATCAGGATTACGCTGCCTATAGATACCAGACACTACATCCTTGTCGTGTGACAATAACTTCTCTAACGTATCTGATGCAAATGATACGTCATAGTCGACTGCAAACAGATAATCGAATCCTTTGACGACCCAATCAGCGATCAGGTTGCGTACCTGATCTACATTATACCCGTAAAAATGCTGATATGTTGTCTCATATCCTTCAGGTACTCTCAGATCATATATCGATTTAAAGGTGTTGGGTTCGATGTTCTTTGCTGTAGGAATCGCGATTAATATCTTTTTTTTCATGACGTTCTTTACAACCATTTCTTTTGTTTGAACCATTTCTACATTCATAGGACGTGGTGTAGAATTTACTTCTACTTTGTTTATTTGGATCTTTGCATCGTTAGCAATTTTACTAGCATTTTTGTTTTGAAGTTCACCATTGACTTTATAATCGTTCAATGGGTTCTTGTCATTATAGAGCATGACGATATCCTGCACGACTTTGATCTTATCAGGATTAGCTCTTTCTATTATATTATAGAATGTGGCATTGTCGCCGCCTGCTTTGAACCATTCTCCGTTCTCATCTTTAAATACAGAATCATCAATAAAGTTCAACAACTCTCTACGGAATGTCCTGAGATGAGGATACGGCATTCCCCAATTGAACTTATATTCTCGATAGCTCTTAGTGTCTCTGATCGCCTTTGGATACGGTTGAGCGATCAGCGGAATGTTATCCGCTTCTGACCAACAGCTTCCATATGAGTAATCCGTCTTACCATCAGCGTAGAGATTATTGTAGAAATTAAATATGTTGTTATCGTTAATTAATGCGTCATCACCATCGAGGAGCATCACGATAGTGTCCAGACCGAATACATTTTTAATCGTGTTTATCTGATTATACACAGCACCTTTATTCTCATTATTAGTAATGACGGTGATCTTTGATCTGATATCTTCTGGCAATGTCTTTAGCTTATGGTTGATCGCAAACTTGGCACCGTCAGTGCTAGCATCATTGATCAGATACATCGTCCAGTTGTTGTAGTTCTGTGTAGCAACAGAATCGATGCACCTGAGGATATATTGCTCTGCATTAAAGAAAGGCGTGATCACAACAATATGCTGTTCTTTATTCTGTGTAAACGTGTTCCATTCTTCATTGTTGCTGAACCTACGACCGAATACTTTATGGATTCGATCATTGATATAAGACACTTTACGATATTCATCCGCAGGAAGGTAATGATTTAATTCTTTAAAGAAATGTTGCTTCCATTGCAGAGCAACCGTATCCCAGGTAGAGATATCCTTGACTATGTTGCAATAATATTGTTTCTGCTGATGCAGATAAGGATTATTATACGCAGTAAGAACTAATCCGGCAAAACGCTCACACTGAGTTTCTATATTGATATCTCTGAATAGACTATTTGGTTCGATAGCATAGTCGATAAAATAAGACGCATTGCCTATAGCAGTCTCTTCCAATGCACCAAATCTAGTGGCCACTAGAGGTGTATTATATGCGAGCGATTCTAATGTAGAGATGCCAAACGTTTCTGGGAATGCTCCCGGATAAAGGAACATAGATGCTTCAGACAATATCTCGGCAATCTCTTTCTGAGATATAATGCCTGTAAACTCGATTCCGAGAACTTTATATTTCTGATCTTGGATTAGCTTCTGATGTGTCTCACCTTGAGCATCCAGAGGTCCGTCAGAACGAAACCTATAATACCCGCCAATCACTTTCAATCGTGCTTCTGGTATATGCCTTTTGATCCTAGGCCATACCCTGTCGATGAGAGGTAGCATTCCCTTTGTCACAGAAGCATTATATACGAATAGGTTGCGATCTTTCTTTGATATATCTACTTCATCAAAATAATTGACGATCCCATTCCTCGTCTGAAATATCTTGTTCTTCAATACTTCAAAGTTGCGCCTCTTGCCGTGATCACATGTCGAGACATAGGAGGTATGAAAATCTGATAGCGTAAAAATCTTATCGATATGTCCACTGACAGCGAGATCTTCTAGATTGATATCTCCATTACAGAAAGTATCGTGCATCCAGAGAACTTTATGCTTTGCCTTGTTACGCATGTTCTGAAATATAGCACAAGGATATGCAGTCGCTCTATTGAATGCTTCATAATAATGATTTGGGACAAAAGGAACTACAGTTCTGGATGAAATAACAATGTCAAATACATCATTATTAGTAATGCTACCGACTGGTCTGTAAGTTACACCATCATAAATACCTGGACGACTATCATCATCTTGACAAGCATTGAAAACAGTTATAGGAAATCCTAATTTGGCCAGCTCTTTAGAGATGAGAATAACAGCAGATTCGGATCCACCCAAACCTCGTTTTGATAGCGTATCGCCATCATATACAAGCCCAATCAGATCTAAAATAGCAATAGATGGGTATTTCATAACAACCTCACGTAAAACATAAATATGTAGGAATTAATATTATTTATATAGGCATTAAATGGCTCTGATCTTCTATAGTCAAAAGAACACCGGAAATGGTTCTAATACTAATTATACATTAACACAGACAGTAACACAAGCTAATAATATATTAGTTTCTGTTAACGGACTTCTGCAAGTTCCTGGTGTTGATTATACAATTAGTGGAACTGAGATCATCTTTGCCTCTGCTCCATTAGCTAATTTTGACATAGAAGTTCGTTATATCGTTTCTGATGGATACGATGGATCTGTAGGTTTTACAGGTTCTTCAGGGTTTACAGGATCTGCGGGATTTCAAGGTTCTGCAGGTTTCTTAGGTTCAGTGGGATTCTTTGGATCGTCTGGATATCAAGGTTCTCAAGGTGCTGCTGGAACGCCGGGCGGCGATACAGGATATACGGGTTCTGTCGGTTCATTGGGCTATACAGGTTCCATTGGATTTTCAGGATCATTGGGTGGTGTAGGTAAACCTTCAAGGATATCTGTATATACTGCCAATGGTAGCAATACTCAATTTACATTAGCAGAATCAGTAGCAAATACAAACCATATCCTTGTGTTTGTCAATGGTCTAGTCGAAACACCTGATTCTGATTATACAGTAACTAATACTATTATAACATTCTCTACCGCCCCTGTCAACACTTCAATCATAGAAGTAAGATATTTTGATGCGATACAAGGATCTCCTGGATATCAAGGATCCTTAGGAACTGTAGGATATCAAGGATCTGTAGGGTCCGTTGGATATCTAGGATCTGTTGGATATCAGGGATCTGTCGGATACCAGGGATCAAAAGGTGATCCTGGCGGTGCTACAGGTTATACCGGCTCATTGGGTTATACTGGTTCGCAGGGTGCTGGTTTTGCTGGATCGGCGGGTGAAGTAGGTCGCCCATATAAGTTTTCAAGATATACAGGAAACGGAAGCAATACACAGTATACATTATTAGATTCTACTTCTAATGCCGCACATATCATGGTATTTGTTAATGGTATCATAGAGACGCCAGAAACAGATTATACTGTTTCTGGAACGACATTAACACTAAATTATGTTCCATTCTTAAATTCTGAGATCGAAGTTAGATACTTCGGTATAACTCAAGGTGAGACTGGATATAGGGGATCTGAAGGTTTTAGAGGATCGAGTGGAGCAACGGGTTATGATGGCTCTGTGGGTTATACCGGATCTAGAGGCGATACGGGATATACAGGATCTTTAGGATTTACAGGATCCAAAGGTGATACGGGATTTGTAGGGTCTATCGGTCCGACCGGCGCATTTGGTGGTGCAGCTTTTGACTATAGATTTGATGATTCTACCGCAAATACAAATCCTGGTGATGGATTTGTCAGATTTAGCAATACATCGCTGGCATCTGCTACACACCTGTACATCAATGAAAATGATAAATTCTTCACATCAACCTTTACGTTCTTGCAGACGATTGATGATTCTACTTCAGCAATCAAAGGCCAGTTCACTATCACGAGTGCTGCCAATACAGACAGTTTCACATTATTTAGCATCATAGGATCTCATACTTACACATCAAACTTCTTTGATGTTCCTATAGCATACATTTCTGGAGCCACAACTTTTGTCGATAATGCAAATGTGATATTGACATTTGCTAGAACAGGTGACGTGGGTGATACAGGATTTACCGGATCTGTAGGATTTACGGGATCAAAAGGTGATACGGGATTTACGGGTTCTCGAGGTGACACAGGATTTACAGGATCGAAAGGTGATATCGGATTTACAGGAAGCATAGGATTCACGGGTTCTGTTGGGTTTGTGGGATCTCGAGGCGATCTTGGATATACTGGATCTAAGGGTGATACGGGATATACAGGGTCTGTGGGATTTGTGGGTTCTAGAGGCGACACTGGTTATACGGGTTCGTTAGGATTCACAGGAAGTATAGGATACACAGGATCTATTGGATTCACTGGTTCTGTAGGATTTGTAGGCTCTGTAGGATTTACGGGCTCTGTGGGATTTGTAGGCTCTCAAGGAGATCTTGGATATACAGGATCCATGGGGTCGTTAGGTTATACCGGATCTAAAGGTGATATCGGATATACAGGATCGTTAGGCAATACTGGATATGCTGGATCATTGGGTTACACAGGATCGTTAGGTTATACTGGATCTAAAGGTGATATCGGATATACTGGATCTCAAGGTGAACAAGGAATCCAGGGAAATATAGGACCGTTGGGATTTGTAGGATCTAGAGGAGATCTCGGATATACAGGATCACAAGGCAATACTGGTTTTGTAGGATCTCAAGGTAATTTAGGATTTACGGGATCTATTGGTGATTCTGGTTATGTGGGATCTGGAGGTGATCTTGGATTTTCCGGATCACAGGGTCCGATTGGCTACTCCGGATCTTTAGGTGATATAGGATATTCCGGATCGCAAGGCGAGATAGGCTATACTGGATCGATAGGTGCCATTGGCTATACTGGATCTTACGGAGACCTTGGTTATACGGGTTCTATTGGCTATACAGGATCTCAGGGTATTGTGGGTTATACCGGATCTTATGGTGATCTGGGATATACGGGTTCTATCGGTTATACAGGATCTCAGGGTGTAGGATTCACAGGATCTCAAGGCAATGAAGGACAACCAGGAGCTTTTGGAGGCACAACCTTTCTATATTTGTATAGTGCTAACACGCAGAATGCAGATCCTGGCACAAGTGCTTTAAGATTTAGCAATACGTCTCTTGCTAATTCTACGTTCTTGTACATCAACAAAAGTGATCTTCGATTTGAATTCGTATTTAATTCTTTATTGATTATCGATAGTTCCACATCGGGTATCAAAGGACATTTTAAGATATCAGCTTCTGGCAATAATTTAAATTATGCCACATTCATGATAATCGATTCGTTAACTGATAATGGATCTTATGCCACTGTTCCTATATCATTCCTTTCGGGTGATGCTGGAGCTAATACTGTTCTCGGTGATAATACTCTTACTGCTTTAACTCTTGCAAGAGCCGGTGATCAAGGAGATACAGGGTATGCAGGTTCTATAGGTTCTCAGGGTCCGACTGGTAGCGGATATGATGGATCTATAGGATTTACAGGATCTAAAGGTGATATCGGATTTGTAGGATCTCAAGGTGATCTGGGTTATACCGGATCTGAAGGCTATACAGGTAGCATAGGCTATACAGGATCATTGGGTGATACTGGATACACTGGTTCTTTAGGAGATATTGGTTATACAGGATCTACTGGTGCTGGCTATACAGGATCACAGGGTGAATTAGGTTATACCGGTTCAATAGGAATAGGTTTTGCAGGTTCGCAGGGTGATACTGGTTTTGTAGGATCTATAGGATCGTTGGGATTCACAGGATCTACTGGCGCAGGATTTACAGGTTCAGTGGGATTTGACGGATCAAGGGGCTCTATAGGATTCACAGGATCTAGAGGTGTAGGATATACTGGTTCTTCTGGAGGATCTGGCGAATCCGGTTTTACAGGATCCAAGGGTGATATTGGAGAAACAGGTGCTGGATATGACGGTTCTGTTGGATTTGTAGGGTCTAAAGGTGATATCGGTTATACAGGTTCTTTAGGATATACAGGATCTTTTGGATATACAGGTTCACGAGGACCTGCAGGAACATTTGGCGGCGCTGCATTTGAATATTATTTCAATGGCAATACAGCAGATCCTACAGCAGCTGCTAATGGCGAGATAAGATTAAGCAATACTACATTTAGCGATGCTAATACATTGTATATCAGCTATGTAGATCAGGCGACTGCTAATGTACAACCTTTCTTGCAGACCATCGACGACTCGACATCTTCTATCAAAGGTCACTTTACGATCACTGAGATAGCAAATAATGACAACTATGTGATGTATGCTATCATCGGCAATCATGTTCAAGATTCTCAATATTTTAATGTTCCTATATCTTATCTCAGCGGATCAGCGTCAGCATTTGCAAATAACACTAATGTTGTCGTGACATTTGCCAGGACTGGTGATATCGGCGATCTAGGTTACACAGGATCAAAAGGTGATCTCGGATATGTGGGTTCGATAGGATACACAGGATCGAAAGGTGCAACCGGACAAGCCAATGTCGGAAATGTTGTGCCGACCAGTTCTGACTCCGGATCATTTTGGTTAGATTCGGACACAGGAATATTGAGCCTTAATGTGGGTGATTATGGCAATACTGTATGGATATCGGTGTCATATTAATGAAAACCAAACATATAAATATTAAAAAAATGGTGTGTTTTAATAGATGGCATTAAACTTTCCTCCCAACCCGCAGGTCGGCAATACAGCATTCACTGGGGGTAAGACCTGGATGTGGGATGGTTCACGCTGGAATCGCCAATCTCTGACTGCTAACAATCTGATCGTCACAGGACCATTCACTGCAAATACCTCTAACGGTGTCGCAGGTCAGGTTTTATTGTCCAACGGAACTGGTATATATTGGGGGAATACCAGATTCGATACATTGGATGATGTCATCGAAGGCACACCCTCAAACGGCCACATCGTAACATATATTTCTAGCTTGGACAAATACCAAGTTCTTCCATTGAGCTTATCAGATACAGCATTATCTAATACGTCCATGGATGGAGGAACATTTTAATTCTTATAAATACAAACAACAACAGATAGATCTTTTAAAGGGGAAAAATAATGGTTGCTCAATCGCCAAATCTAATTCAAATTAAACGTTCTGCTAGCGCATCAACACCTGCTTCATTGGCAAATGGTGAATTAGGTTGGTCAGCTACCAGTAATACGCTATTCATCGGTAACTTTGGGCTAGTAACACCTATTGCTGGTGGTAGAAGTCCTGGTGTGCTCACTGCCAATCAAGCTCTTGTTGCTAATAGCACGAGCTTCATCGATAAAATCAAAGTTGCTAATGCGACTATCTTTAGCATAACTGCAAATAATTCGGTCGGAGCTGACGGAGCAGTACTTTCGGTCAATGCTTCGGGTGAGCTTTATTGGAACAGCACAGCAGCTGCTGGACCTGCCTTCGTTCAGAACACAGATTCTAGAACGCTTTCTGGTAACTTAGTATTTACTGGTGAGACGACGACTGTATCCAATCTAGTCGTCACGACCATCAACCGTTCACCAAAACTGACTCTTTCTGGAGATGCTTCCGGTAACGTGACATTCAATAACTTGGGTGATGCCACACTTACTGTCACTATCGAGAATAATTCAATAGCGCTCGGAACTGATACGACTGGTGATTATGTATCCACTGTCACAGCTGGTGGTGGTATTACGATCACAGGCGGTACAGGCGAAACATCGACTCCCACGTTCTCCGCTAATGTCGATAATGTCTCGATTGAAGTATCTGGCGGCGCTCTACAAGTTAAAGACAATGGTATTGCTCTTGGTACCAAGACAACAGGTAATTATGTTGCTGAGATCACTGCAGGCAATGGTATCACAGGATCTGCTTCCTCAGAAGGTGCGACTCCTACGATTGCTGTACAAGCAGGGACAGGCATAGTCAGTAACTCCACTGGTGTTCATGTCAACAGTTCACTCACACATCTTGCAACTGTCACTGTCAGTGGTGTAACGACACTTAACGGCAATACAGTATTGGGTGATGCGTCCACTGATGAACTAACAGTAGGCGGCCGTTTTGTGTCTGCTCTTGTTCCTAGCACCAATAACTCAAGAGATCTTGGTACAGCAGCACTTTCCTGGGATACAGTATACGCAAGAGATGTATCAGTAGGAAATGTACATTTGACTGCAAGCGGTTCTACGATTACGCTTCAGGGTGGATTGACTGTCAATACTAATATCACTGCCAATACGGGTACATTCTTTCATGATCTAAATGTTGGCGGCGATTTATTCGTCACAGGCAATGTGTATTATGCTAACGTAACCAATTATGCAGTAGACGATTCACTCATCCAGCTTGCTGTCAATAATACAGTTAGTGATCTGCTTGATATTGGTTTCTATGGTAATTATAATAATGATGGCGGCGGCCATGAGCACACTGGTCTATTTAGAGATGCTTCTGATGGCGTCTATAAATTGTTCTTTGGTCTAACTACTGCTCCGACAACTGTTGTTGATACTGCAAATACATCTTATCAACAAGGAACATTAAAAGCATACTTGGATTCAGGTGCTTTGATATCCAACTCTACTGTATTGAATATAACTGGTACAAATTCATTAACAGTAGCTCTACAAGCCAACTCATTAACACTAAGCACAGCATTAGCTACTACTTCTGGTGGTACTGGATTCAATACATACAGCGCTGGTGATTTGCTTACAGGTAGTGGCTCAACGCTTGCTAAACTAGCAATCGGAACAGCAGGACAACTTCTACAAGTATCGGATAGCACAACATTGATCTACGGCGGGCTAGACGGCGGTACATTCTAAAAAATAATAGTTGATTCTATGTAGATATTATGCTATAATAATGAACGTTTGAAAAGGAATATATATATAATGAGTGCAGAAGTTTTTAATATCTACGTAGAAAAACTCGTAAGTTCTGTTACTGAGCTGACTAAGGCAACCATCCTTCAGTCAGCTCAGATAACATATTATGAGAGGATAAATACATCGCTGACTGCTAAAGTAGAAGAGTTAGAAAAATCATTAGAGAAGGCCTTAAATAAGGCTGAAACTAAATCCAAGAAGACCGCTGACGTTACCGAATTTTAATAATAATTACTGCAGTATATACTGCTTTTGTAAGAGGGCCATATGGCACAGGCTAATAATTTAATTCAGATTAAACGTACCTCCATATCAGGACGTGCGGCCAATACCACAACCCTCCCAAATCCAGGCGAATTAGCATTAAACATGACTGACGGAATCATGTATTCCGGCAATGGATCAGTCGTGTTTGAGATCGGTGCTAATAATACTAACGTAAACATATCGGGTAACTTAGCAGTAAAAGCTATCATCGCGAATAATTCTATCGGTTCTTCTGGGCAGATCCTATATTCTAGCGGAAGTGATGTATACTGGGGTCCTGGTACAGCAGGATACACAGGATCTAGAGGCGATACGGGATTTACTGGTTCTTTCGGAACAACAGGTTTCACAGGATCTGTTGGTTATGTGGGATCTCAAGGTGATGTAGGATATGTTGGATCTCGAGGTGACATAGGATATACAGGATCTCAGGGTGTCGGATTTACAGGTTCTGTCGGATATGCGGGATCCAAAGGTGACTTGGGATATACCGGATCTGCAGGTTCTGATGGCAGCATCGGATATAATGGATCTGTTGGGTATGTAGGATCACAAGGAAATGCTGGCTATACTGGTTCACAAGGTGATCTTGGTGAAATAGGGCCCGTTGGATATACAGGATCTCGAGGTGATCTAGGATATACAGGATCTCAGGGTGTCGGATTTGCAGGTTCTGTTGGATATGCGGGTTCTCAAGGTGATCTAGGTTATACTGGTTCTCAAGGCGTAGGATTTACAGGATCTGTTGGATACACGGGATCTAAAGGTGACCTGGGATATGTTGGTTCGCAAGGACCTCAAGGATCATTTGGCGGCGCTACATTTGATTACACTTTCAATGCAAACACAAACAATTCTGATCCGACAAATGGCAATCTGAAATTAAGCAATACAGATCTTACTCTGGCAAATACGCTTTATATCAGCGAAAATGCAGACAACTTTCAGTCGATATACACATTTCTGCAGACGATAGATGATTCTACATCCGCTATCAAGGGACATTTCACTGTCACAGAAAAAGCAAATACTGCTAACTTCGTGCTGTATGCAATCACAGGTTCGCATGCTCATTACACAAATTACTTTGCTGTCCCGTCATCTTATCTAAACGGATCTGCCAACAACTTTACGAACAATCTAGATATCATCATCACCTTTGCAAGAACGGGTGATATTGGTGATACAGGATATACGGGTTCGACTGGATATGTGGGATCTAAAGGTGACTTGGGATATACCGGATCAGCTGGGTATGTTGGATCGCAAGGAGTCGGATATACAGGATCAGCAGGACCGCAAGGTGTATCAGTCTATGTATCTGCTACTGCTCCGGTTGCTCCTGCAAACGGTGACGTCTGGTGGAACACAAACCTCGGATCTTTATTCATATATTACGATGATGGTGATACATCGCAATGGGTTTCTGCTGCTCCTAGCGCGGGTGTGATCACACCTACTGCGGATCCATTCAATCAATTTTTATTAGCGGGAATGTAAAGGAAGAAAAATGGCTACCACATATAAAGTATTGGGTCAGCTTTCAGCTGCTGCTACGACTAATGAGACATTATATGCAGTGCCTTCTGGTAGCTATGCTGTCGTGTCTACATTGAACATATGCAACAGAAGCACCGCAAACATAGCTTTCAGAGCTGCAATCAGAGTTGCAAATGCTGCTATCAATAACTCGCACTACATCGCATTCGACACATCAGTCCCATCAAACGACTCAATCGCATTGACATTGGGATTGACATTGGCAAATACTGATGTTGTCACAGTATATGCAGGATCAGCCAACTTGACATTCTCGTTATTCGGAACTGAAGTCTCTTGATATGATCACCGTCTATACAAAAAAAACATCATTGAGATATTCGGGTCCTTCTACTGTAGTAGCAGCTGCAGCTGCTACCAATCCTGCCGTTGAATATTTAATTGTTGGTGGCGGGGGTAGCGGGGGAACTTCGGGTGGTGGTGGTGGTGGCGGCGGTGTAGTATCAGGTAATATCATTGCTAACACTGATTATCAATATACAATTACTGTAGGAGCAGGAGGAGCTGGAATTGTGAGAGGAGGGACGACCTCGATGGGCAATTCGGGAGATAATTCTATATTTCATAACATAATAGCTTTTGGAGGAGGTTATGGGGGAGTTTATGGAGTCCGCATTCTCATGGCAAATTCATCGTTTTCTGGATTTAGAGGATCTGGCGGAGGACAAGGCCTTGGCGAAGACCAGTGGTCGGCACATGTGCCGTTTCCAGGTCAAGGCCATAGTGGTGGAAACACCTCCACTTTCGGAGTCTTTACGGGGGGTGGAGGTGGTGGTGCAGGTGAAGCAGCATTAAATGCCACTGACAGCGCCTCTAGTAGAGGCGGAAATGGCATATTTAGTTCAATATCAGGTACAAGTGTAGCTTATGCAGGCGGAGGAAACGCAGGCGCTTCTTCATCAGGTAAAACCACTCCCAACGAAACAGCCGCAGGAGGAGGTGCTCTAGGAGGTGTGACTTCGTCCGCTACTGGAGGCACCGGTATCGCTCGTGGTGCTAATGCAGCAATTAATACAGGAGGAGGAGGAGGCGGCAGTGGTATCACTGGTACTCCTTCTGGAGGTTCAGGAGGATCTGGTGTGATAATTCTTTCATACTCTACTTCTTTTGCCAATGCTACATCTACAGGAAGTCCTACATATTCCCAAGCAAACGGAAATCGAATATTTACATTTACAGGTTCTGGCACGATAACATTTTGAGGTAATTAATGGCACACTTTGCAAGAATAGAAAATAATGTGGTACATCAGGTTATTGTTATTAATAACAATGTACTTTTAGATGAGAATGGAGCGGAACAGGAATCACTGGGTTCAGTATTTTGCAAAAATACATTTGGCGGCGAATGGATTCAAACTAGTTATAGTGGTTCATTTAGAAAAAATTTTGCTGGAGTAGGTTATATATATGATCCTAGCAGAGATGCATTTTTGCTTCCAAAACCATACGAAAGTTGGATATTAAATGAAGACACTTGCTCATGGGAAGCTCCTATTTCTTGTCCATCAGACGGCATGCATGTCTGGGATGAGCAAACGCTGCAATGGGTCCTTGTTTAAACCTTATAAATATTAAAAAAGATAGAGAATATATATGGCAATTAATTTTCCAGGATCTCCTACAGATACTCAGTTATATGTAGATCCGACTAGCGGAAATACGTATAGATTCAACTCGGCTGCAACAGCATGGGTAGCGGTTCCTGGTCTCGGATTCACAGGTTCTACTGGATTTACAGGTTCTGTTGGATATGTGGGTTCCCAAGGTGACTTGGGATACACAGGATCATTTGGGTCTGTTGGATTCACAGGATCATTTGGAACAACTGGATTTACAGGATCTGTTGGATACACAGGATCTGTTGGATACACAGGATCTGTTGGATACACAGGATCTGTTGGCAACACGGGATTTACAGGATCTGTTGGTTATGCGGGTTCCCAGGGTGACTTAGGATATACCGGATCATTTGGTTCAATAGGATTTACGGGATCTGTAGGTGCTGGTTATACCGGTTCTAAAGGTGATACATCTACAGCTAATGCAACTTCTCAATCATTTACGGCTAATGGTTCTCAATTAACATTCACGTTGGCATCTTCCGTTGCTAGTCAAAATAATCTAGTCGTTTCGGTCGATGGCCTTGTACAAGTACCTACGACACATTATTCAATATCAGGAACAACGCTCTCGTTCACATCGATACCAATTGCAAATAGCACCGTAGAAGCACGCAATTTTGAGAATGGTACTGGAGGTGGCGGCGGAACTTCTACGACTGTATTATCAGATACGTTTGTCACTGCTTTCTTATTTGGTCTTTAAAATAGAGGATTATTATGGCTACCACGTTTAAAATATTAGGTCAGGTTGCACCAGCATTGAACACAGCCAACACAGTATATACTGTTCCTGGCGGCACGAGTGCTGTGATATCAACGATCAACATATGCAATCCTGATAGTTTAACAAGAGCAATTAGAGTAGCAGCAGTACCTAGCGGAAATACGCTAGCACAAAAACATTATATCGCATACGAGACTCCTATTGCCGCAACTGACAGCGTTGCATTGAGCATCGGATTAACTCTTGCAGCCGGAGATTTTATATCCGTGTATGCCAATAGCACATCTAATGTATCTTTTGGAATATTTGGTTCTGAGATCACATAATGAGTATTAAATCTGCCATCCATACACAGAGCATCACAAAAAGAAGATTTAATATTTCTAATACAGCTATTATATTGGTAAACTATCTTGTTATTGCAGGCGGCGGCGGAGGCGGCGCTCATGCTGGTTCAGGTGCCGGCGCTGGTGGGTATAGAAACTCTGTTTCAGGAGAATTATCTGGAGCCAGTTCTCCCGCTGAAACGCCATTTGCTCCTATTGTTAATGCTACATACACGATTACTGTTGGTGCTGGTGCTAGTGCAATTACTAATCAGAACGGACCGCAGGGATCAAATTCATCTATAGTTGGCACTTCTGTGTCAATCAGCACTGTTGGTGGCGCCGGCGGCAGAGGTGGAGCATCGGGTGGTACTGGGTTTAACGGAGGTTCGGGTTCTGGTGGAGCATCGGGAGATAGTACTCAAGCAGGCGGTGCAGGCACAGCAGGTCAGGGTACTGATGGTGGAACAAACGTCAACAACTGGGCAACAGGTGGTGGTGGTGGCGCTGGCGTTGTTGGATCTAATGGTTCAGGAAGCAATGCTGGCGCAGGTGGTGCTGGATTGAGTTCATCTATTACAGGCAGCGCAGTAACTCGTGGTGGTGGCGGTGGTGGTAGCTCACAAACTGCCTCACCGGGTGGTGGTGGTACTGGAGGTGGCGGTGCTGGCGTAAATAATGGTCCGGGTGGGTCAGGAACTATAAACACTGGCGGTGGTGGTGGCGGTGTTCATTCAAATGTTGGAACTGCTGGCGCTGGTGGTTCAGGTATTGTGATATTGTCATATCCAAACAGTTCTGCTAATGCATCTTCTACAGGATCACCTACTTATTCCGAAGCTTCTGGCAATCGAATATTCACATTCACGGGTTCTGGAACAATAACATTTAACTAATAAATATAACACGAACACTTTTGGAAAATAAATGGTAGCCCAAACAATCAGGCCAGGATATATCAGCACAGAAGGATCTGCTAATGGCCAGGTCTTGATGTCTAATGGAATCATCACGTACTGGGCCTCAACATCTGGACTTACAGGGTATACGGGTTCTAAAGGTTCTGATGGCACAATTGGTTACGATGGTTCTGTTGGTTATACTGGTTCTCAAGGCGTAGGATTCACGGGTTCAGTCGGATATGCTGGATCTCAAGGTGATCTGGGATACACAGGATCTGTAGGATTCACTGGTTCAGTCGGCGGGACTGGGTATACAGGATCTTTTGGCAACACAGGATTTACGGGTTCAGTTGGATATGCCGGATCTAAAGGTGATACAGGTTATACGGGATCATTAGGTTATACAGGATCTCAAGGAGATCTCGGTTATACAGGATCTAGAGGTACTGATGGTGTCATTGGTTATAATGGTTCAGTTGGATTTACAGGATCTATTGGATCACTAGGTTACACCGGATCACTAGGTTACACCGGATCACTAGGTTATACTGGTTCTAAAGGTGATACATCCACAGCCAATGCAACTTCTCAGTACTTCGTATCCAATGGAAGTAATACCACATACACATTATTACAAACGATAAACAATTCTAATAATGTTCTTATCGTAGTGGATGGATTAGTGCAGATTCCAAATATAGACTACACAATAGCTAGTACGACTCTGACTTTGTCTCAGGCGGCACCTCAATACAGTTCAATAGAAATTAGAAATTTAGAAAATGGCACAGGAGTCATTAATAACAGATCCTATTTGCTTTCTATGGTCTTTAATATCTAATCGGAGAATATGATAAATGTCTAATCCTAACATACTAAGCGCCACATCAATTTCAGGTAAGATGGGGATGATGATATCCAATACTACTCCTGCAAATGTAGTATCTAATGCAACAAGTAGCAATACGCTGGTTAAGGTTAATACATTAACACTGACCAATTTTTCAGCTACAAGCATAACAGCAAACGCTGAAATATTTAGATCAGGTACGTCATATTATATTGTTAGCAACATAGCGCTGCCCGCCAATACTGCTATAGCAGTCTCTGGCAAGGATACTGCTTTCTATCTAGAAGAGGGTGATGGGTTGAGAATAACTTCTTCTGCTAATCTTTCTGTAACATCAGCATACGAGATAATTTCCTAATGCCTAGATTTAGAGGTGGTATTATATCAGCAACCGAATCGTCTCCTACGTTTGGTATGTGGAAATTAAATGATGTTACACAGGCTATAGTTGAGAATACGTGGGGAGTAGGAGCAGCAGTTGTTGCTCCTGCTGCTCCTACTCCCACCGTTGAATATTTAATTGTTGGTGGCGGAGGTGCGGGCTCAGGTGCAGTAGGGGGCGGCGGTGGCGGTGGTGGTGTAGTATCAGGTAATATCATTGCTAACACTGATTATCAATATACAATTACTGTAGGAGCAGGAGGAGCTGGAACTAATGGTAGGGGTGGAGGAGGAGAATATTCTTTATTTAATAACATTATAGCTTTTGGAGGAGGTTGGTCGGGATTTTTTGGAGAAACTATAAATTATGGAAATACATCAATATATGGATTTAAAGCTTCTGCTGGAGGACAAGGAGGAGCCTTTATTGATTTTCGGCCTCATTCGATCTTTCCTGGTCAAGGAAATAGAAGCGGAAACTGCGTATCTGGTGCATATACAGCGGGCGGTGGTGGCGGTGCAGGTGAAGCAGCATTAAATGCTAATAGCACTCATTCTACTAGAGGTGGGAATGGTATATTTAGTTCAATATCAGGCACAAGTGTAGCTTATGCAGGTGGAGGCAACGGAGCAGCTCATCAATCTGGTAAAAGTACTCCCAACGTAACAGCCGCAGGGGGAGGAGCTTTAGGAGGCGTGACAGAAACTGCTACTGGAGGCACTGGTACTGGTCGTGGCGCTAATGGAGCAATTAATTCAGGAGGTGGCGGCGGTGGAGGGGGATATTCAGGTTCTCCTTTTGGAGGTTCAGGCGGATCTGGTGTAACAATTCTTTCATACTCTACTTCTTTTGCTAATGCGACTTCTACAGGATCACCAACATATTCCGAAGCAAACGGAAATCGAATATTCACCTTTACAGGTTCAGGAACAATAACATTTAGCTAATAAATAATAGTAGATATAAACAAAAGATAGACATGGCAAATTATAGACAAATTAATCCTCTACTGATATCCGCTAACAATTCTTCTGTTGGACAAGTTCTTACGTCTAATGGAACAGTTGTTTATTGGGAAACTGGTAGTGGTGGCTATACAGGATCTCAGGGTGTAGGATTCACAGGATCTACGGGATATACAGGATCCAGAGGTACTGATGGTGTCATTGGTTATAATGGTTCAGTCGGATTTGTAGGATCTAAGGGTGATCTGGGATACACTGGTTCTGCAGGTGCAGGATTTGTAGGATCTGCAGGATATTTAGGATCAACCGGATTTGTAGGATCTAAAGGTGACTTAGGATATACCGGATCTATAGGATTTACGGGTTCTGCAGCTACGAGCAGTTTTACTAACGGACAGTCAATATCAGTAAACAATCTTATTAGCACAGGTCAAATATATGTCGGTAATGGCGTAGTTAATACCGTCATCACTGATACTTCAATCACGACACCATTATTAAATTTTACAACAAATACAATATTTTCTACTTTCTCAACAGAACTTGATGCTACTACACCTAAAAATGTAAGTTTTGGAGAAGTCCCATTAAACAGCGCTACAGCTAACGGATACACAGTAGAATTTTTTGTTAAATTTAAAACCCTTCCTACTTCAGGTCTCTCTCAGTTTGGTGCCAGCGGTACCAACCAACTAAGTCTTAACGCTAATACTTCAATGATACGGGTTGTGAACAATGGCCATGTAGTTGCTGGCGATATAGTATACAGGACCTTTGAAAATGATATTTGGTATCATTTTGCTTATATTGGTAGGAATGGTAGTACTTATATTGCTATCGATGGCCAAGTAACCAATCTTAATAGTATCGGTGGTTATAACGGCAGCACCCCAACAGGAACCTGGGCAGGTGGTTGGACGAAATTATCAGGCAATGCTGTATTTTCTAACTTTAGAGTAGTAACAAATCAAGGTGGAAATGTTTATGACATAAACGGATTTACTCCTCCAGGTTCGCCATTGACAGCAATTGCCAATACTAAAATACTTACGTTGATCGGTAATACTTTTGTTGATGCTAGCGGTATTGGCACAACAATAACAACTGCTGGCTCGCCAACATTAATAAATGATACTATTGTAAATGATGGCCAGTCAATTACAACTACTATTGACGGCACTACTTTAAGTGTATCCAACATATATACGAATTTTTTGTATGCTAACAATGCAGCAGGAAATACAGGTCAATTATTAGCAGCAAATAGTACTGGTGGAATATTTTGGACAAGTGTTGTTGGGTATACAGGATCTATAGGATTCACGGGTTCTGTTGGATATGCGGGATCAAAAGGTGATCTAGGATATACAGGATCTAGAGGAGCTGATGGTGTCATTGGTTATAATGGTTCAGTTGGATTTACAGGATCTAAAGGAGACCTAGGATATACAGGTTCTACGGGATACACAGGATCTTTTGGTGCAACAGGATACACAGGATCTTTTGGTGTAACAGGATACACCGGCTCATTGGGATATACAGGATCTACTGGATATGTAGGATCTTTCGGATATACAGGTTCATACGGTGATCTAGGTTATACAGGATCGACAGGTGCGGGTTATGTAGGATCACAAGGTGATTTCGGTTATACAGGATCATTTGGTAATATAGGATATACAGGTTCTTTTGGAGATCAAGGTGTCAGAGGATACACAGGATCTGCAGGTGCTGGCGGAGAAGGTGGTGGCGGTGCGTCTGTCACTGTTTCTAATACTGCACCGTCATCTAATCTTACCAATGGTAACCTTTGGTGGAGTACTGAAGAAGGTACGCTTAAGATCTATTATGATGATCAAGATAGCAGCCAATGGGTCGATGCGTCTAACCCATCACCATCATTCAATGCTATATCGCTGACAGGTCCGATATCTGCAAACACCGTCTCTGCTGCATACTCATTGACGGGTGCATCATTGTCCGTCACAGGAACTGCTGCTGCAAGAGATCTGACGATCACCAATAATATTTCTACTGGAAGCATGACTGTTTCCGGAGCGTTGTCATTGGGTGACCTGGTAGTATCCACAGTCAATGCAGCTACTATCGTAAGAACACCTATATTAAACGTATCAAACTATGCGATAATAAACACGATAACTGCTACGACAACTAATACTGTCAATCTAAATGTATCTGGTAACACATCTCCGACATATATCTTAGCAAATAGCAGCCAAGGGACTGCTGGACAAGTATTGTTATCAGGCGGAGCAGCATCTAATGTGTATTGGGATTCGGTTGCCAATGTGTTCAGTCTCAATTCTACTGATCAGACCATAACGAAAGTATACACATTCAATGCTAACACATTGTTTAATCGCAATTCGACTTTTGCTAATGCTGTGACATTTGCCAATGCCGTCACGTTCTCTAACACGATATCAGTAGCGAACATCAATTCCACATATATTGCCAACACAACTTTTAACAACTACAAAGAACAATCATATTCAAACACTTCATTCGGCGCTAGCTATACTGTAGATCTAAATCAAGGTACTTTGCATCTTCTTACTCTGACTAGCAGCACGACGATCTATATGCCGACTGCTGCAGCAGGTAAGAGTTTTACCCTTATCATCAGCACAGGTTCTGGTGGCTATACCGTATCCTGGAACGGCGTCACGTTTTCTGATGGTGTAGCACCGGTTGCCACTGCTACATCGATTAAAAAAGACATCCTGTCATTCATCAGTGACGGATCCAGCTGGTTCGGATTTGTCGCAGGACAGAACTTCTGATGTTTGTCACGAAATCAACCGGTGCTCCTTTTGCTAATCAACCCAGAGATGCCAACTTTAACAGCAATGTATTACTGTTGCATGGTGATGGGACGACTGGATCTAATAATAGCGTATTTTTAGATAGTAGCGGGTATAATACTATCACTAAAATCGGAAATCCGGCACAAGGTACATTCTCTCCGTATGCTTCTACAGGTTGGAGCGTTTTATTTAATGGAACAACTGATTATTTAATAGTAACACCAGTAAGTGATGTAAACTCGCCAGCTTACGGGGGACTGTCATTTGGAGCTGGCAGCGCCTCTGATACCAACGGTGATTTTACGATAGAAGCATGGATATATCAAACTAGCGATAACGGCGCTGACAAAATGATATTTATGCATTGGGCAAGTCCGAATCCTAATGCCTATGCGTTCTATATTAGAACCAATAACCGTTTGGTCTGGCAGATATATACATCTAATAGTGCTGATGTTGCTGATTTAGCCATATCATTGAACACATGGACTCACGTTGCTATCAGCAGATCAGGCACAACAGTACGCACTTTTATCAATGGCGTCCTAAAAGAAACCCAAACGGGTGTTACTAATTCTGCTAACGGAAATGCCGACCCGCCTACAATAGGAGCAAGACCAGACGGTACCAATGTTTTTCCCGGATACATTTCCAATTTAAGAATAACAAAAAGAAAAGCATTATACACCGCCAATTTCACACCTTCTACGGTCCCACTACCTCAATATCAATATCCCAGTATTGGAGGAGATGTGTGGAAACAAACTCCAGGAACAGGAGGAGTGTCTCTTCTTGCATGTAGTTCTAGCCGATTTAAAGATGTGCATAATGCAGATCTCGTTACGAATTCGTACCCTGGCACCAATGGCATTGGTGTGCGTGGCACTCCAAAAATCACAAACTTTGTGCCGTTTGCACCCACTAGCGCATATGCCAAAGCAAGGAATGGCGGCAGTGTGTATTTTAACGGGTCTACTGATTATTTGACCACATCAGCATCAAACAGTTTTTATTTTTCGACTGAATTTTTTGCAATAGAATTTTGGATACACCCCACTTCAAATACCGGCAATCAAGTGATATTTGATACATATGCAAACACATATTCGGCAGTCGGCAATACCGGAGGACCCGGCGGCATGTTGATGTACATATCGCCGTTTACTTCTTCAGGTCAGAACATGGCGGAGGTGTATTTTCAATGGTCTAATACTTCAAGTAATACTGTATCCGGAGGTTCATCACAGGCCATAAAAGACACCTATAATGCAGGAGATCCTGCTTTACGAATAAATTCTTTAAACACCCAGTATATAAAATATAATTCCTGGAATTATGTAAAATTAGCATTTGCAGCAACCGGCCAGGTCAATAATTTAAATCAAGTCACGGGATTTCCGACCGGAAACAGTGCTGTCGGTTTGACTATAGGATACAGAAGATCGACGAACGGAAATACTAGCTTGACTTATTACTCAGGTTATTTGTCAGATTTTAAGATTACCAAATATAATGCAGCGTATAATACAACTTCATATTTTGATTATAATAGAAATAATTCAAATACTAGCTCTATTGGTTATTTGCCTCTATACCCATTCACGTCCAATTCAAATTATATTGCTGCATACCCACCAAACACACAATTTCTCATCAGTTCAACCAATGCTGGAATTATCGATAGCACACAAAAGAACAATTTAATCACAGTCGGATCAGCTCAACTTAGTTCTACAGTAAGCAAATTTGGCGGAACCAGCATGTTCTTTAATGGAACAACGGATTATTTAAGCTCACCAACAAATGATTTTTTTAGGATGGGCACAGGTAACTTTACTATTGAATTTTGGGCATATTGGAATGCAGTGAGCGGTACAATACCTGGCAATGTTCTTCACACTGTTACATCAGGAACAACAGGATTGAGCATTTATATAATTTCTAATAAGATAGCTTTATCAAGATATAATGTAGCAGATGATCTGGCAGCAGTTTCTACGGAAACTACTGGCTCTTGGAATCATTATGCAATCACTAGAAGCAGCGGTATAGCTTATATTTTTAAAAACGGAGTTTTACTAGGTAACGGATCAGTAACTACTAACTATGTAGAAAGTGGTTTACAAATTGGTCTTGGCGCCGGCTCTGCCGTATCTGGATACATAGATGATTTACGTATCACAAAAGGGCTTGCTAGATATACAGCAGCATTCACACCTCCCATAAGACAACATCCGGACAGATAACGTATAAATACTTAAAACCCATGATGGTAAACATATAAATGGCTGATTTAAATTTTCCTACTTCACCGACAGTTGGACAAAACTATTCATTAAACAATAAGACATGGACATGGAGTGGCACCTCATGGACAGTCGCACCTGGCGGAACGACAACATCATCTGTTACCAATTTTACAGATACGTTCACGGGCAACGGTTCTAATACACAGTTTACGATATCGCAATCTAGCACGACAAATAACTCGATTGTGTTTGTTTCTGGATTGGGTCAGCTTCCAACATCTGCTTACAGCATCTCTGGGACAACACTTACATTTACAGCTGCGATTGATAACGGCGTCAAGGTAGAAGTTAGAACACCTAGCACATACAATACGTATAGCTCACCTACATCTTTCACGAACTATTACTTCACTGCCGCTGCTGCACAGACAGTCGTTTCAGGTGCTGATAACAATGCGGCTACTCTATCTTATACTGTGGGTTCTCTCTCTGTATTCATCAACGGTGTCAAACAAGTTTCGGGTGTCGATTATACAGCCGCAAACGGAAGCTCTATCACATTTACATCAGCATTGTATCTTGATGATGTCGTAGAAATAACAGCATATTCTTCTGCTGTGATAACTGCTCCTTCAATATCGATAGCATCCGTCCCATCTGTTACTATAGGATCTGTGATATTTGAGACGGTAGGTCTGGTCACGACAACATCGACCAATCAGGCATCTCTGGATGTTCTTGATATATCATTGTACAGATCAGCAAAATACATGATGCAGATCACAGATACATCAAACAATCTATATCATCTATGCGAACTATTGGTGTTGCATGACGGGACGACTGCTTTCATCACAGAATACGGAGCTGTGTATTCAAGCTATTCTCTGATGTCTTTTGATGCCAGCGTTTCTGGTTCTAGCTTGTTCGTGATGGGAACGCCAACCAATCCCAATAATAATGTCAAGATTTACAGAGTAGCGGTGGGTATCTAAAATGTCAAATTCAAGGAATCTTGCATCGCTAGGAACTATTGTAACATCGACATCTGCAAAGAATGTATCTTTTGCTAATACTGTATCTAACGGGTTTGCGACTGCTGCATCGACCAATACAGTCAATCTCAATGTCACGGGAAATTCAAATCTCACATACATACTTGCTAATAACAGCCAAGGCACAGCAGGTCAGTTGCTGATATCCGGCGGCAGCACGACAAACGTAAGCTGGAGCTCATTCAGTACGCTATTGAACTACAGCACGATTGCTGTGAGCAACGCTATAACATTCAATAATACATCAACATATAACGGGACTGCGACATATAATAGCACGGTGACATTTGCTAATGCCGTCACATTCTCTAATACTATATCGGTTGCAAACATAAACAATTCCTATATTTCCAACACGACATTCTTGAATTATAAAGAACAATCATATACGAATACTGCTATCGGTGCTACTTATACAGTAGATCTCAATAACGGGTCCATGCAACTGATCACATTGGATGCTACGACGACTATCTCGATGCCAGCTGTCTCTGCTGGCAAGAGCTTTACGATGATCATCAGTTCAGGAACTGGCGGATATGCTGTCACATGGAATGGCGTGACATGGCCTGAAGGAATAACTCCGACATTGACCGCAACAGCTAGCAAGAAAGATCTTGTATCTTTTGTCTCTGACGGATCAACCTGGTATGGAATGCTGGGTGGAATGGCATACTGATGTTTGTCACAAAAAGATCAAACCCAAAGTACGAGCCAGTAGATACATATTTTAAAAACACTTCGATGTTATTGCATGGTGAAAACATCGATGCTGCCAATTATCCTAGGATAGATTATGCAGGTGGTGGCGGTTATTTTTTTAATGGTAGCACCAGTTATTTAACTGCACCTGATAGTGCTAATTTCGAATTGGGGTCAAACGCTTTTACGATAGAGCTGTGGATATATCCAACATCTACAGCTGCTGAGCAAATTCTTATTAACAAAGTAGCAACCGGATCTGTTGTAGGTTCATTTGATATAAGAATGTCTACTACAGGTACTATTAGAACGCTTGTTGCTACAACAGCAGGTGTTAATTGGTCAGATAACTCAGAGTCCACATTAACAGTTAACTTTAACCAATGGAATCATGTTGCATATGTTAGAAGCGGAAATAATTTTACACGTTATATAAATGGAGTTTCTGCAGGTGTATATACAGCTGCAATTACGTTAGTCAATGAAGCGACAACATTAAATGTTGGCGCTAATGGTAATGGATCTAGTAAATTTACGGGTTACATGTCTAATGTTCGTGTTGTAAATGGTTCTGCTGTTTATACTGCTGATTTTACACCTCCTACAGAACCTTTAAATGTCATCACTAATACAGTATTATTGTTAAAAGCTAAAACTATAGGAAGTCCCGCAGATTCTGCTTTGGGTACCACAATCACAGTAAATGGTGGCGTACAAGCTTTTCCGACATTCTCGCCGTTCTTATACAACCAATCATCAGCGTTTCCTCCCGGCGGAACTTCTTCTGGTGCAATGGATATCAATACGAGCGATGGAAGCACAGGAAGCGGATCCGGCCAGCCATACATAGATGTTAGTCAGAACAAGATCCCTGTAACGACTGTAGGTTTTCTTGGACAAGGAACATTCTCACCGTACAGTCAGACGGGATACAGCGGTTATTTTGATGGTTCAGGAGATTATTTAACTGTTGCTAGTAATGCAGGATTTGCTTTAGGTACAGGAGATTTTACAGTAGAATGTTGGATACATCCAACAGCATGGACCAATGATAATGGTACTTTTATAGATTTCAGACAAGTTGGTGCAGCAAGTCAAGTAAAACCAAGATTATTTGTAGCTAGTGGAACGTTAGCTTACATGGTTAGTAACGCTAATCAAATTACAACCACTCTTGCTTCTCTCAATACATGGTATCATATAGCATTGGTAAGATCGTCAGGATCAACCAAACTTTATGTAAATGGAGTACAAGCAGGTTCAACCTATACTGATGCAAATGACTATGGTTCGGTCGCACAAGATATAGTTATAGGACAGGTAGGAGATTCAAGATCTTTTGCTACAGGATATTTTGCTGGTTTCATCTCTAATGTTAGAGTGGTAAAAGGAACTGCTGTCTATACTGTTAATTTTACTCCGCCTGTCAGAAAATTTGAGGCAATAACAAATACGACATTGCTTACTCTACAAAATCCTTATGTTAAAGATAATTCTACAAACAATCTAACTCTGACAAGAGTGGGTGATGTTACTGTCCGGCCATTTAGTCCATTTGTTAAATCATATTCAGCGCCATCAAATTTAGGTAGCAGCGTATATAACAATGCAGCCACTAGATATCTGATCATGCGAGATGGCAAGTATCAGAATGCTACACAATTTGGACTCAGAGATTTTTGTGTAGAAACCTGGGTATATTTTGAGACTTTAGGCAGTGATAGATTAATGGTAGAATCATGGGCATCTAGCGTAGGATGGCAATTATATTATAAGACTAGTACTGGATTTTTTGTCTGGCAAATTGCAGGCACAATTCGTGTATCATCGACAACAACCCCTGTCATTGGCCAATGGTATCATGTTGCTTTATCCAGAAACAACTATGTATTAAGAATGTATGTCAATGGGGTACTAGAAACAACTGTTACTCCAGATAATACAGACTATACACAGGTTAGTCCGCTCGCCACAGGCATTCAGTTCTCTACTCTAACTCTTCCTATGGCAGGATATCTGTCAGACGTGAGAATAACTACAGGAAATCCTGTATATGGTACGGGCAGTTTCACTCCACCTGCAGGGCCATTACAACCCATCGAGGGCACTCAATTCTTATTGAAAGCTAAAGAGATCGGCATAAAAGATGTCACAGGAAAAAATAATGCTCAAGTATTTTACAATACAAGAATAAGCACTGCTATCAAAAAATTCAATACAGGATCTATATTATTCGGCGGCACTTCGGATTATATACAGATACCATATAACGTCAATAATCATCATATGGCTAATAGAGATTTTACTGTAGAGTGCTGGGCATATCCTGCAGGAAACGACTCGGTAGGAAGAATCATCAATGCCTGGAATACAGGTACTACAAGCTATGCATCATGGGAAATGTATTGGCAAAACGGAAATACATTCGGTGCTCAATTTAGTTCTGCAGGAACAGCTGCAAACGCCACTTTAGTTTCAACTACCTCATGGCACGGCACTTACGGAACACCTCAACGAAATAATTGGTATCACCTTGCACTTGTGAGAGCTAATAGCGTGTTCACTTTTTATGTCAACGGTGCATCTGCAGGATCAAATACTCAACCTAGCGCATATACATTACAGGTACCAGATACAGTAACTATAGCTGCAAGAAGATCTGGTGCATCTTATGTAGAACCGTTCAATGGATGTCTCGATGAGATACGAATAACACCTGGCATAGCAAGATATACAGGAAACTTCACAGTACCCGATAGAGCATTTCCTGATAGATAAATAATATATAAATACATTACATAGTAAGCATCTGGAAAGGGAAAGATGGCTACGCAAGCAGATTTTAAGGTCAAGAATGGCCTTCATGTTGTTGGTAATTCGTTCGTCACTGCTGTAGGTACATCCGCAGATCGTGTGACAGCTTATTCAGCCGGACAGTTCCGTTACAATTCAACCCTGGCTGTCTTTGAGACATATATCTCTAGCACTGCTTGAGGTGGT
>Ga0209355_1000137_pt1 | contig 43087 bp, 29 predicted proteins | sample LauGreSBDMM110SN_3_FD_187563 | JGI IMG/M metagenome (GOLD analysis project Ga0209355, IMG submission 187563) | Freshwater lake microbial communities from Lake Michigan, USA - Sp13.BD.MM110.SN (SPAdes) (version 2) | ecosystem: Environmental > Aquatic > Freshwater > Lake | place: Lake Michigan... | reverse complement strand
TAGCTAGACAAATTGCATTAGCAAAATACAGAGAAGCCCGAACATAATCGGGCTTTTTTGTGTAAATAAAATATCAAAAGGAGATTGCTATGAAATTATTAGCCGCGTTAGTATTAGGATTATCATTGAGTTTAGCCCAAGCTGGCGAACCAGCAAAGAAGCCAGAAGGCGAAACCAAAGATGTTAAAGTTGGTGGCAAAACTGTAGAAGCTCGTGTACCAAAGTCTGCTAGCATTGACTGTAAAGTTAAAGAAAATGCTGACAAAACTGAGTGCAAGAAGCAGCCAAAAGAAATGCCAAAGATTGACAAGCCTGTAGTAGAAAAGAAAGCTGAACCAGCTAAGAAGTAATAACACGGCCTGCCCCACTGATGTCATAGACTCACGGGCAGGTTTTTTTTGACTGCTCTGTTAAAGAGATAATTAAATAGTCATTAAAGGTTATTGATGGAACAACAATATATTAAACTAGAACACTCTAATCCCAATCATGAAGATTGGTTTGTAGTCAATTGGTGTTTAGGAAACACTTGTAATTTTGAATGTAGCTACTGCCCCGATGCACTGCATGACGGTTCAAAACGTTGGCCTGAAACGCAGGTTATTAAAAACTTTATTGCCCGTGTTAAAGATCATTATTTTCATAAAAATATCTATTTTGAATTTACTGGTGGCGAAGTTACTATGTATAAAGACTTTACAGAGATTTGTCAGTTCTGTACAGAGATGGGAATTAAAGTAGGATTAATTAGTAATGGCTCACGTACATTAAGATACTGGGAGGAAAACAAACAGTTCTTTGATCATGTGTGTTTGAGCTTCCACCCAGAGTTTGCAGATGAAAAACACTTTGTAGAAGTTGTTAAACTCCTACACAACGATGTTCGTACACATGTAAACATCATGATGAGTCCTGCAAAGTTTGATCATTGTTACGCAGTTGCTAATAAGGTTAAAGGCCTGGGCAACATATCAATGGCTCTCCAGCCACTAATACACGACTTTGGTGATACTCTGTATGATTACACTGATTTTCAAAAGAAGATATTTGATAAACAGCATGAGTTAATTACTAAACATATTAAATTCGATCGTACTTTTGATTATTATCGTGGCGCTATGCGTAAGGTCAATGAAGATGGTACTACACAAGTTTCAAGCGCACATCGTTTTATTAGCGAAAAAACCAACGACTGGTCAGGATGGAAATGCTACGCCGGAATTGAACAATTAATTGTTGACATGGACGGCACTATTCATCGAGGTTGGTGTAAGGTAGGTGGAAGTATTGGTCACATAGAAGATGCTAATTTAAATCTTCCAATGGATCCTATTACCTGCAATAAGACCATGTGTCATTGTAACTTTGACATTATGTGTACTAAAGAAAAGTAATATGAAACAGAAAATTATACCTATAGTGGATACTGACGGACACACAGATCCGATGAACACCATTTGTGATCTTAAATGGAACTATCCTATCTTTAATATGGATCGAGGAGAGTTTCGTAGCTGCTGTAGAACACCGTCTAATAAGGTCACAGAAGAAGACCTTCAAGCTCTAGGTATAGATGCGTTCAGTAACACCGACCGAGAAAAGTTAGGTAGGCTAGCATTGATCAAAGGAATTAGAGACAAAGATTGCCAAAGCTGCTGGAATCTAGAAGATCGCGGAGTTAAAAGCCCAAGACATACTCCAGAACGATTCAACTGGTTCTTACAACAGAAGAATCTTATTCCTAAAAATAAACCATTTAAAGAAGAAGAATTAGCAGAGTACTTGGCATCTGTTAGAGGATTAGATCATCCTGCACTAACATCTACATCTCCATACATGTTAGAAATTAGTTTAGGTAATACGTGTGATTTAAAATGTATGTATTGCAGTCATCATTACTCAACACAGTGGGCTACCGAACGTATTAAGTACGGCGAGATCACCCAGGAACAATACGACAGAGAATTTCCCAAAGCGGCTCCTAGCTTTGACGCTAAATTCTGGGAATGGTTCAATCAAATTGGCAGATATCATTTGCACAGATTAGGCATCATTGGTGGTGAACCCTTGATCATGCCTGAGTTCTACACATTTGTGGACAAGTTAATTGCTAGCGTTGACGAAATTGCAGATCGACGAAAAGAAAAGATGACTTTTTGGATTGTAACTAACTTAAACACACCCCCTAACTATTTAGAAAAACTGTTCAATTATCTTCCTAAACTTACAGAAGTGTTCAAGGTAGAAGTGCTGGTCAGTATGGAAAGTATCGGCGAACGAGCAGAATATATTCGCAATGGAGTTAACTGGAATAAGTTTACTGGTAACTTAGATAAATTGTTATCTAGGTCTGATTTGAAGTTTGACTTTGGGTTTATTATGAGTCTCAATGCGCTCAATATAACTAGTATAAAGAGTTTTATAGAATTTACTGAAAACTTATATGTAAAATATCAAAGACCTGTTGCCCTTAAACAAAATATTATCAGCTTTCCTAGCTGGCAAAGTCCTATGATTCTAACTCCGGACTTTGCAGATCATCTAGATTACGCTGTCGAATACATGAAAACTAATGTAAGCAAGATGCCTGTTGTAAGTGACTATTACGGTCGTTACGATCAGTACATTATATATTTAGAAAATTTATCTAACAGTATTCGCAATAACACTGGCAACTACGACGAAGATCGTAAAAAATTTGTTCCGTGGTTTAACACCTATGACGAAAGGCGCAAACTTAACTTCTCAGAAGTGTTTCCAGAATATAAAGAATTTTTTGATTTATGTAAGGATTTAAATGGATAAACGAATTTTTAAGCCGTTTGTGAACGCAGAGATTATCAAAGGCTACGGTGAATCTACAAGGGTTCCTACAGAGAATAAAAACGAGATAGCAAAACTATTAGACAGCGAGTTTGATTTTAAATTAACAGGACTTGCTGACATAGAACATACTGCATTTCCTAAGTTCTTAGAAAACTTAGGGGCACAAGTTCCTGAAAACTTTTGCCTATATCCATTTATTCATTTACAAGTAGATCCAGATGGTCGTGCTAGACCTTGCTGTAAGTATAAAGTAGGCGACAGCGACTGGCAACAAGATGTTCCTAAATTACCAGACGTTAATATAGAAGAACTATGGAATCAACCGGAACTACAGAACCTTCGAGGACAATTTCTACGCAACGAAAAACCTACAGGATGTCACGCTTGCTGGGACGAAGAAAAGGCTGGAATGAATAGTATGCGTAAACTATACGACAACGGTGGTAAGAGTCATCCGGTGTCTACGTTCTTTTCACATATTCCTAGACAATCGCCAAAGAGTCTTGATCTAAAGTTAAGTAATCTTTGTAATTTGAAATGTAGAATTTGTACTCCGTTCCTAAGCAGTCAGTGGATTAAAGAACACAAAGACTTAGAACTATCTGACTCTAATGTTATTAAAATGTACACAGAAAACTCAAGAGAGAAGTTTAGTGCAGACACAAACAATACTAAAATATTAAAAACTTGGGCTAAGAATGTTGATCATTTAGAGTTTTACGGCGGTGAGCCTTTAATGCAACAAGAACACGATACTATTTTGGAAATTATCAATGAGTATGGTAATCCCGATATTACTAAAATCTGGTACAATTCTAATGGTACTATTTGTAATGAAAAGTTTTTTGAAATATGGAAAAATTTTAGAGAAGTTACAATCAGTTTAAGTATCGATGACATTGGTCCTAGGTTTGAATACCAACGTATGAACGCCAAGTGGGACGAAGTACTGGCTAACATAGAGAAGTTTAAATTGTTAAGAGAAAAGCACAAAGTAAATTTAATCTTACAAATATACATTACTGTGGGCATACACAATGTTTATTATCTAGATGAAATACTAGAGCAGATGAAAACTAACTTTAAACTGCCTGTAGTGTTTAATCTTGTACATTATCCACATCACTATAGTCTAGTAAACTTTCCAGACTTTGTCAAGTCACAAATAGAAAACAAACTGCGATCAATTGATACAACAGGTATTGAATTTATTGAGTGGAGTCCTACTATTGATAACATTATCAAATATATGTATGACAGAGAGTATGATCCTGCTGAACTAGAAAAGTTCTTTACCTATACACAAAAGCACGATACATATAGAAAACAATCGTTTAAAGAAACATTTAGCGAACTATATGAAATACTTAAACTATTTGACGATAAAGATATTTTATTATGACACAAGTATTGCCCGATAGTTTTTGTACACTTCCGTGGATTAATTTATCTACTGATGTAAATGGATCACTGCGTCCTTGCTGTAAATTCGCACAACCAGATCCTGGTAATGAATATCAACTACCTAATATGAAAGAAGGCAGTTTAGATGTCTTATGGAATGACGTTAAATTTCAAAATTTAAGACAGGCATTCTTAGATGGTAAGAAGCCTAAAGAATGTCAAAGTTGTTGGAACGAAGAGGCCGCAGGGGTTTCTAGTTTTAGACTACAGTTTGCCAAAGATAAACACATCGATACAAGTCAAATAAAGTTTACTCCTGTAGCATCTAGTGGTCCTAGAGCATTAGATCTAAAGTTAAACAATGTATGTAATTTAAAATGTAGAATATGCGGCCCACAAGCCAGTTCTACATTTTTAAAAGAACACCAAGAACAATTTAATATAAAGATTGAGGATGGTGCCTACTGGATTTCAAACAAGATATTAGGAACTACTAACGAAGAAGTTATCAACGCTTGGTCAAAAGAATTAAAGCACATTGAGATAACAGGTGGCGAGCCCATGGCATCGCCCGAAAACATCAAGATACTTGAATTGATTATTAAAAATGATTGTGCTAAAGATATTACGGTGTTGCTCAATACTAACGGCACGCTATACAACAAAAAGTTTATAGATTTGCTAAAACAATTTAAAAATGTTACACTGTGTATATCTATTGATGACTTGGAACATAGACTAGAGTATGAGAGATATCCAACTGAGTGGAATACTATATTGGAAAACATTGCTAAGTTTAAAGAATTAGCAAGTACAAATAAGAATATATGGTTAACATTGTGTCCTACTGTAAGTATATTCAATGTGTATTATTTGCCAGAATACTTAGCGTGGGCAAAGAGTACAGGCATTTGGATTTATTTTAATATCCTACACTACAATCCGTGTTATAGTATTAAGAATCTACCTCCCATGTTAAAGGAGATAGTGTTAACTAGAATTCCTCATAAAGAGTTTGGTGAGATACGTAATTTCCTAAACTTAGATTGTGAGGATGATAAACTAATTTATGAATTTATTGAAAATACAAAATCCTTCGATTCTATTAGAGGACAATCATTTAATGATACATTTGGAATCTGGGGCGAACTAATTACAGGGTATGCTGATGAATAAGTTATCACAAGAACAAATCTTAAAGTACAATGTCAAACGAGCAGAGTTTGACAAGAATCGTAGTATTAATACTACCAGTCCATGTGTTGCTCCGTTCAATAACATGTATTTTACAACAGAAGGTAGAGTAGCACCTTGCTGGTTGTTAGTAGGTCACTTAGACACATGGACAACCGAACGATCTATAAAAGACATATGGGTTGGTGAAGCGTTTACAAAATATAGAAACAATCTAACAAACGGTATATTTGAAAAAGACTGCCGTGTATGCAAACAAAAGATTGAAGCAGACACCTGGCCGTTAGCGTTAGCATACGACGGCTTTAGTGTTAAAGAATATCCTACGTTATTAGAGTTAGAACTTAGTAACCAATGTAACCTTGAGTGCGTTATGTGCGAAGGCCGTCTAAGTTCTGGCATAAGAAAGAACAGAGATAACCTTCCGCCAATGCCAATGATCTACGATGATTCGTTTGTTGAACAATTAAAAGAATTTATTCCACACTTGGAAGAATTGCGATTTAACGGTGGTGAGCCATTTGCACAAAAGATAGTTTATGATATCTGTATGGTTGTTGCTGAACTGAATCCGTCTTTGCGTATTAATATTGCTACTAATGGAACAGTATATAATAAACAAGTTCAACGCATTATGGATAGATGTAATCTTCATTTAAACATCAGTATTGATAGTTTAGAAAAAGAAAACTACGAAGCTATTAGGATTAACGGAGACTTTGATATACTAATGACAAACTTTCAGCGATTTAGAGATTATTGTAATTCAAACAATAGAGGACTAAGTGTGATGGTTAACCCTATGCGTAATAATTGGTGGGAAATGCCTAACTTTGTAGAATTTGCTACAAATAATAAAGTACACCTTTGGTATAATACAATACACCATCCTGATCATTTAAGCATATGGAGTTTACCTAGCAGTGACCTCAGTGTAATTGTACAAACACTTGAGTCAGAGGTTGAACGCTTAAAACCTGATCCATTAACAGATAATTTTACAGCACTTGGCAATTGGGAAAAACTAGACCATTTTGTAAATAAACAAATTAGCAATTGGTACAACAAACAAATAGAAAGAGAACAAGAAACAAGTAAAAAAGTTATAGAGATAAAAATGGCATGAAGAAGAAAATAATTTTTAATGGTTGTAGTTTTATGGCAGGGGACGAAATTGCCTGGGAACAGTATCGTAAAGAAGTGGGTAATAGATTAACTTGGGATCAGTTTTGTTCAGTTAAACATGCAAAAACTGATGCTGACGTAGTATATTGGACTAACTATCAAAACATTTATAAAAGAAATTATAATTTACCTCAATTAGTAATAAATTGTTTAGGACTAAGTGTTGACAATAAAATTGATATTTCTACTGATGGAAAAAGTAATGATATGATTTCAATATCTACTATAAATTACATATTAAATATACCTCAGGAGGAACGAAAAAATTACCACGTGGTAATAGGCTGGACCAGTGTCTACCGAGTCATGAAATATGCAAGCAAATATAAAAATTTTATGAATTTAAATGTTGGTCACTTGGATAAGATAGTAACTGGTTCTGAAGATTTTATAGAATATATAACCGCAGTAATTATAAATGCAGATAAAGAAGATATTGCAATGAATTACTTTAAAAATGTAATAATGTTAGAGAATTTTTTATTAGCAAATAACATAACATACACCTTTTATAGAGCTATAGGCGCCTCTAGTGACTGTACAATGAGAGAACATAGGTTTGATCCTGGTCATATAATCGGAGCATTGCCGTTAGATAAAATTTCAAATGGTAATAATTGGATTAAATTTTACAACACTGATACAAATCCAGTGATCGGTGAGTCTTGGACATCATTACATTTACATGACCAACCTAATAATTGGATTCGAGATGACAATAGTCATCCAAATGCAGCCATAGTTCTCACATTGGCCGGTATGATAAAAGATAAAATATTAGAACAACAAGTACTAAATTAAGATTTTTGGATCAGCACTAACTTATCTACTTTTCTAACCAATTTCCAGCCTTGTTGGATAAGATTGTTAATTTCTTGATATACAGTAGGGCATACTGTTTCGTCATACAGATGAGCCATAATATATCCATTAGATTTAATGTAAGTAGTCCAATAATCTAAGGTCATTTTTAGTCTAGGGTTTTGGTGAATATCAATAATACACAAATCAACTTGCTGGTTCCACTGGTCGGTATTTTCAATTAATTGAATATTTGAATAATTTTCAGTAATAGTTTTCCATGCTGCTTTTCCAGTCATATCATTTTTAAAATTGTTTTCTAATGTTGTTAGAAACTCTAATGCTTTAAGTTCAGATATATCATTTTCTGTTGCCGCATCAACTAGTTGCTGTTTAATCCAAGACTGTGTACTGTCAAACTGATTCTTTAAAACTCCGTTATGAAATTCTTCAAAGCTGTTAATTTGGATATTGCTGTTTGCTCTAGCCATAATTGCCGCACGTCCTCCTAATGTAGAATTTGTTTCTACAACTATACTGTCGGTTGGTAGACGGTTAGTAAAATTTAGCAACATTTTACGTTCGGAAAGAGACAGAGAGGAAAAACAACTTTCCATAGGCAAAGTATTCTGTTGTACTATTGAAGAAGTAACTTTTGAACTATCAGAAGACATATAAAATATCTTACGTTGCTGTGTCTTTTTAGACTCTGCCCACTTGCCAGTTTGTTTATATTCATAATTAAACCCCTCTGTGGTTACTATAGCCCTGTGCAGGTTCGTAAAGAAAAACTTAAAATCTGTTTGATAATTTCCACCTTCGTCAATTTTAAACCAAATATCTGCGCTATATGAATGGCTATCTGGTGAGATTGCAAAGATAAAATCTTTATGATCTAGATCTTTATTAAACTGTATTGAAATCTCATACCCACCACGAACTCTCCACAGCATTCTTAACAATCCAAAAACTTCATTCATTACGCTGTCGGCAAAGACACCTTGACCGGAGTTAATGATATTAAAATCAAAGTTTTCGTATTCGACACTATCGTTAATGTATTCTGAATCAAATTTAACAGAAAAGTGATCTGTAATCTCGCCCACTTTATGTACATTTGATAATATGCCGCCACTTTCTTTACATAGATGTAGCCACATGTGCATTAATTTGATTCTAATGTGTCTATGTACTCGTGTATTGGTGAAATCTAATGTATACCAACCGCCTAACCATGACTTGTCTCTAGGATTAATATTAAACTTTTCTCGATCGTCGTATGCAGAACCGTAATTATCTCCAAGGCCTGGCCCTGGGCTAACTGCATAGATCCTGGCTCTATGATTCCACAGCATATTAAAACTGTGCGCAAATGCTTCTATATCCTCTCCAGGAGCACCGATAACCCAACACGCAGATACTTTCATACCTACCGTATGTGAATCTATAATATTTTGATTAATTTCTGCTACTGTATTCTTTTTATTAATGGCCAATAGGACTTTATCACTTCCAGTTTCAATACCGTAGTTAAATCCCTGACATCCGGCACGTGCCATGAGTTGATAAAATTCTAAATCCATTCGGCCATCACAGCGAGCATATCCCCACCATGTAAACCCAAGATTCCTATCTACTAACTCTTCGCAAAATCTTTTAAATTCTTTTAAGTTTCCATTCATTAAACTATCAACAAATGAAACAAATCCTATTTCGTACTTTAAGACCTGATGTGCTAGTTCATCTACTACGTTACTTGCACCCCTGTCTCTAAATTTCCAATAGTATACTTCTGTACAGTAACTACATTTAGCAATACATCCTCTACTGATCTCAGCACAAATGCTGTTCTTACCCCAATACTTTTCCAAATCAAAATCGCTGTAATCGGGATAAGGAAGACTATCAATATCAATACGTGTGTCGCTGTATAGGCTACCGATTTTAGGTTCTACTGGTTTGATACCACTTTCCCAGTTGTTTAAAAAATCTAGTATTGTTTGTTCGCTTTCTCCAATAAAATAATAGTCCACACCTTTCGATGTTCTAAAATTACGTTCGTGACATTCCGGTCCACCAAAAATAATAGTAATATCGGGTCTACGTTTTTTAATCTCAGTGACCATCCATCTTGTGGGAAGAATGTTTGTATAGTAAGTACTAAACCCTATAATATCTGGGTCATCTTTTAGTAATAGTTCTAGGTACTCTTTTAGAATAGGCTCATAGGTAGGATGAATACGAGTATGGTAATCTCCTTCTTGCCACCACCAATAGTTAGCACCGTTCCATGCATCTGCCAGATCAGGATTAGCATCTTTCAGTGCGTAATGAGATTCAACATTAAAATCAAATACTCTTAAAGGATAGCCTGACTCTCTTATTAAACTTGCTAGTCTAGCAAGATTATAAGGAGGCATATAGATAGCCCAACTTCCCAGCACACACAATGTAAATTTTGTTTTGCGAGTAGAATTAGAAAAGTCTACAGACTTTACATTTAATCTTGGTCTTCGTATATTGGATGCTTCTACGTTCTTAGGAATTAAGTTTTGTGCAATCCACGTGTCTTTGTCTAACATTTTTTAACTCGCTTTATAATCTTTTAATATCTTAATATCATAACCAGTTGATGGAGTAATAGGGTAATGCCAGTTAACAAATGCAGAGTCATATCTTGTACCACTGTCTCCAATATTAACATTCATTTCATCAGGAAAAAACTTTCCTAGGTTATCGTCATAAATTCCGGAATTTATTCTAGGTAAATTATTAGAAACTTTTTTTAAAATAATTCCTATCTGTCCCATATAATTAGCAATATGTATGTTTCTACAATCGAATCCAGCACATATCAATTGATATACTAACAACGAATGTGTATACTTATTATGATGTCCAAAACAACACCAAAGAATATCATCAGTCATATCATTATAGGGTACGGTAAGTGCTAGTATTCCGCCTTCATTTAAATCATCATAGATTTTATCTAAAAAGTTTCCAGGATTTCTAATGTGCTCCAATACATGAGAACACCATATAGCATCAAATTTTTGATTAAAGATAACATCCATGTAATCATCTGTATGATCAGGGGTATACCCTGGATGAGATTGTAATCTAGCGTACACTCCTGCAGGTTCTAAACTAGTTACTTTTTTATCTAAAAATTTAAAAATCCAGCTGGCCATGCCATCACCTGAGCCTATATCTAATACAGTATTAAATTCTGTTTTTAGTAAGGCTAACAATGTCAAATGAGCAAACCAAAGAGGTTGCTTTAACACCTGAGAATTATGTGCTATTGTAAATTCAAACGCATTATTAGTCCACGGCAATGGGTTGATTTGTTTTAATGTTATAAATTCGTCCTGAAACGCAATGTCATCAAATACTTTGTACATTCAGGTTCCTTTTGGTCTATAAGACCAGCCTACCAGTGCTCGTTTTTCTTTAACTCCGTTAGCAGGAAAGTTATCGCTAGAATGGAAAGAATGCCTACTCATTGCAAGCAGATCACCTTTTTTCCATGGAAAAATTGTTTCAATGGTCAAATAATTTAGTATATTTCGTGCCTTAGGCTCTTGTGTTAAATATTTTTGATATGTTTCTTCACTGATAGAATAGTTAGGTTGTATCTTATTTTCTGCAATCCATCTTCCTGGATTTTTTGTATAAGTTGATTCTTCTTCAAACACAATTGTATGACTATTATAATCGTCTAATGGCACTAAGAATGTCCAAGCATAATCTAAATGATCTGGTAATATAGTTGCTGCAACGTCTTGATCGTCATACGAATCTGAATGTATTCCGTAAGGAATAAATGCATTTAATATATGCCAGTTTGCACAGTCAATATGTGAACCAAATTCTTTTTGAATTTTTGTTTGTACCATTTCGTACAGCTGATTTTTACGTGATTCGCCTGGGTAAAAATAATTCGATCTTAAATCTACATCTGAATGAGTGTCTCCTGCATTTTGGGACATGTATACTCCTACTCGTTCGGGTTGTAAGTCTACATCTAAATCTTTAAAAATAGATTCAATTTCCGCTAATTCATCATCGGTAAAAAAGTTTGGTATGACTTTTGATGGTAATTCTTTCATTTAATTATTTCCTTCTATAGTATCTGGTTTTTGTAAAACTATTAATGATTCAACTTTTGCAATTAGTCTCCAACCTTGTTGTATTAAATTATTAAATTCAAGCATAACATCCGGACATACAATGTATTAAAATTTATGTTCATTTACGATCGCCAAATAAGATATAATCTTCTTTGGTATAGCCTTCCATAACTTCGCTACCTGAACCTTGGTTCGGAGCACTGTTCTTATTGTTTAAGTCTCCGCGAATAGGAACAATGGCCCATGTACAGTAGTCTACAAAACGAGGAATTGCTTTTAATTCTTCTTCAAGGCTTAGAGTTTCTTCACGATTATGCGGAGCCATCATAAATTTAATTTCAAGGTGTCCTAGCTTGCCGTGTTCTACTTTTTCAGCAACAATAGCTTCAATAACCTTAACAAGTTTAGGTCTGTCATAAAACTCAAAGTGTACACTGATGTTTAGGTCACCGTAGTGTATGATTTCTTGATAATAATCTGGCTTGCGACTACCGTTACTATGTAAACTTACGTGATGTCCCATGGCGTTTAAATAACGCAACCAGTCTAAGAAATGTTTATTAGCAGTAGGTTCACCACCACTAATGATAAAGTTAACAGCTTCACCTTTGGTAAACTTATCTTCGATGAGGTTAGTGGCCTTCATCAAATCTTCTAATGATTTATGCGGGTCAGTATTATTGTGAATCCAAGGCCAGCAGTAGCTACAATCATAATTGCAACGGCGCCCTATTTCCCAATATACTTGTTTCTGTGTACTAGCATGGGTGCGTTCCATAGCAACAAACTCAGTTTGTTCATTGTTTCTAAGATCGTGATTTGTGGGTAACCCTTGACCTCTAAGCAATAACGGTTTAAATTCTATCTTTTGTGTTTTGGGGATAAACAAATCTGCACCACAGGAGCAGACATTGCGCTTACAGTCTATCCAATCTTCAGGAACTGAAAAGTCGTCCCAAACACTGCCTAAACGGCCGCCTACTCTACAACTAGCAGTCCAAACTCCGCCATCCATGTCAATGTATAAGCTGTCAACTCCTGCGCCACATTTCCAATTTGGTATGTAGTTTAGTTTGGCTCCAACCAATTCATCGGTGCTCCAATCTCGCCATTCACCATTTTGGGCATAGGTTCTAATTGGTTTTCCTGGTGTTATTTCCATAATTTTCCTCACAGTCTATTTATTAGCACATAATTGATTAACCAAAATAACTTGACGCATAAGTAAAATGACTGTATAATTACTTTATTGTTAACGCACTAGGAGCAACCAAATGGCAACTAAACTCAAAAAAGAATCTATCGCACTTCGTGAAAAAGCCAAACGTGACTACAGTCCAAGTTGGGTTGGTTGCGAAGCTTGGGATGAAAACCAGTTTCTGCGTTACTTCCACAGTGCCATGAAGTACTACCGCATGGAGACCAGCGGTAAAGAGCTCAAAGTTAAAGTTATTGACTGGATGGGTAAGAATGGTTACGACAAAAAGACCATTGCGTCATTTAAGAAAACCAAAGACAATCGTTGCTCCTTAACTGTAGGTTCTATTGCTGCCTGCTTGCTCAAAGGTATGCAGAGCACACGCCCGGACTTTAACAATGGACGCGATACAGCCACTTGGTTAGGTGCGGAAATTGCTAAAATTATTGACGAAGGTAAGAACGACATTGATGAAGATGCAGTCAAAGCGGCGGCGGATGCTAACAAGCCTGTAGTCTACACACCTAGTATCCAAGAACGAGTTCGCGATGCTGCCTTGGCAATGACGGAAGAAATTGAAGATGCTATTGAGAGCTTTCAACTTAATCCTGCAGACTTTGATCCTAAGGCATTTAAGGTACTGAACTTGCTCAAAGCCAAGGGCGCAAAGGCAGCTCATGCACGTATTATCCGTGACTTCTATGCCAGCAACATGGCGGAACTTGAAGAACTTCTAGGCGATGCCCCAGAAGAACAGTTACGCGAAGGCTACAAACATCGTACACGCCGTCAGGTCAAAGCTCTGTTGGCATTCTATCAAGAGATTGAATCTGCCTGCACTATGCTAGGCCAAGAAGCCAAATTGAATAAAAAGCCTCGTGCTAAGAAAGAACAGCCCAAGGACAAGATTGTTGCCAAACTTAAATTTAAGAAAACTGATGAGCCGTTAAAACTGGTATCAGTGAATCCTGTGGATATCATTGGTGCTAAGGAACTGTGGGTGTTTAACACTAAGACTCGTAAACTTGGCAAGTATGTTGCAGAAGAATACAAAGAGTTGGGTGTAAAAGGCACTACAATTACAGGCTTTAGTGAGATGCAGAGTGTACAAAAGACTCTGCGCAAGCCAGTGGATCAACTCAAAGAGTTTAAGGCAGCAGGTAAGGTACAGTTGCGTAAGTTCTTAGATGAGATCAATGCAGTAGATACCAAGATGAATGGTCGCTTAAACGAAGAGACTATCTTACTTAAAGTATCAAATTAAGCAAACACAGAAGTAACAGAGTACCATTGGGTAGTGGTCATTGCTACATATTCAGCAAATGCACCAACACCTAATGTTACTGCGGAGTTTGCGCTGGCACTATTAACAGCCGCTCCAGTAGCTGGGTAAACTTTAAGATCGTTTGCTCCGCCATTTCTGATCATAACTCTCATACCAGCTGTGGCTGTTGGTAACCGTACACCCGTGCTGGCCGCCACAGTGGTAACATTATTAATAGACTTAGTCAATGCCGTGGCATCTCCTTGTACAGTTCCAGCGGCTGTAAGTGCGGCACCAGTACTATAAGACATAATGTCACCATTGAACACCAATGCCGTGCTGGTTGTTAATGCGCTGGTACTTGAAGCATACACTATACCGCCTGCAGTAAATGATGTTAGGCCAGTACCGCCTGACGTTGTTGCCAGTGTAGCTGATAGTCCACCAGCAGTGCCACTTGTATTGGCAGCATTATTTGGAATGTCTGCAGATACTAATTGTCTAAAAGTAGCAGTGGTTGCTGATCCAGTTGCTGGCCCAGCATATACATAGTTGGCTGTTTGATTACCCGAGATTCCCGAGGCAGTGCCACTTGTATTGGCAGCATTATTTGGAATGTCTGCAGATACTAATTGTCTAAAAGTGGCAGTGGCGGCGGCACCAAGTGTTGGTCCAGCATAGACATAATTGGCTGTTTGATTGCCAGTAATGCCTGCGGCTGTACCAGATGTATTTTGATTAAGAGTAGGAACGTCGCCGGCAGCAATGGTGTTCCATCCAGGGGCAGCACCATTAGTTCCGTCGCCAGTCATGGTTATGAATTTCTTTGTGGCAGTTGTATTTGGTGCTAGTAACGTAGTTGTATCAGTGTTACTTTGATAAGGCATTGAGCCTAGCAAGGTAGTGCTGTTTCCTCCTACTAGATTAGTAGCTTTGGTTGCAGTTCCTGCTGTAGTTGCGGAGCCTGCTGTGGTTGCTGAACCAGCACTGCCATCAATGTTGACCCCAGTTAAAGATAAAGTAGCAGATGCTCGGTCAAGTCCTACAGCAGTTGTACCAATATACACTGTAGAATTAGTTAACACTGCACTAGGAATTGTTCCAGATAGTTGGCCAGCTGGTAAGTTGGTTAAACTTGCTCCACTGCCGCTAAAAATAGTAGAACTTAGTGTGCCTGTTGCTGAATTAAATCTTAAACTTGAATTTGCATGTACTGCTTCATCTGCAGTTATGGCTGTGACAAATGCTAGGTAGTTGGTGGCGGTAGTGAGGTCTTCAGAAACACTAACCGCGCCGCCTGTTGTAGTAGTAGCATTAGTAATGGTTATAGTGTCATTAGCTGTATCTGTAGTAATATCAATGCCGGTACCAGCAACTATTGTTAAGGTATCGCCAACAATCTCAGCACCAATAGTAACTTCATTAGGTAGTATTAAAATTTTTCTGAACGCATCCGTGGTTGCTACTGTACTAACTGGCATTGCATATCCTTAAATATGATGTATTTATTAGAAAATATATAGTAATTTAATTCTAAAATTTTAACTCGCAGCAAGATAAATACTCTAAAGAGAACATTTCTATGGCCTTAAACATATTTGAACCACTAAAATTTAGCACACAGGGTATTAATGACCTTGCTACACAAGAGACTTTGATCATTAGCAACGGTAAAATAACCGTTGATTATGTCGAAGCTAGACGAGCTGTTTCATTTGCAGCCAGCAGTTTTGCAGAAGTTGAAGGCAAAGGACTGCAGTGGACAGACGGTCGTAAGAACAAATCATTAATATTAAAGAAATCAGCACTTTGGGCTAACATGAGTGTTAACCTAGAGAATGAACAAACTTATCAAATTAATGATGTTCCTGTCCTGTCATTTACAGATCTAGGACCCACAGTTACAAAGAGTAACTTAAAATCAGTAGGTACACTACGTTCATTAAAAGTAGCGGGTGCGGCAGAATTTGGTGAGTTTGCCTATATAGTCAGCGATTTAAATCGTGTTGGCATTAACACTGACATGCCCAAAGCAGCATTAGGCATTCGTGAAAACGGTGTTGAACTTGTACTTGGCAGTTTGAAAAGCAACACTGGTGTCATTGGTACCGTTGACAACACTAATTTAGAAATTATTACAGACAATACTACTCGTGTAACTGTTAGCAATAATGGCGATGTTCGTGTACACGGAAAAATCTACGCTGAAGAAGTTATTACACAACGCTCTAGCCCAATGATATTTAGAGAAACGGAAACCAGCACAAACTACGGAAAAGGTATTGTTTGGGCAGGAATGACTGGTGCCAGCCGTCAATTAGTATATCAAGCACAACCTGATAGAATTTGGTCCACAGATATTATTGATCTTGCTGAAACAAAATATTTTTCAATTAACAAAGTACCTGTGCTTAGTCAATCAACACTAGGCGATACTGTTACAGAAAGTAATTTACAAAAGTTAGGCGTACTAAAAGAATTGCAGGTTATGGGTGACGCGGCAGTAACTAGAAAATTCTCCACAAGCAGAATTGAAATTGGACGCTTTGCCATTAACGAAAACAGTTTAGAAACACAAGATACATTTTCTCTAATTAGAAATAACGCAACAGACCTTTCAATTGGTGCAAACATTACTATTGGTAATGCTGAAAATCAAGCTAGAGTTGTTTCGGTATATGGACAACTAGCAGTTGGTGTTGCACAACCTGCAGAAGGTATTGCATTAACAGTGTCTGGTGCTGTGAGTTTCGATAATAAAAAATTCACAGTTGGTAAAACTCCTACAACAGGTTCTTATAACAAAGGTGATATTGTTTGGAATACTGATCCAAAGGCAACTGATTATATTGGCTGGGTATGTGTAGTAGCAGGTGAGCCAGGCGCCTGGTTACCATTTGGTGCTATTGCTAGTAGATAATTACCAATACTGTTGACATACAGTAGCAATACTGTATAATTACTACTAGCGGACTTTTTACGTCATTCATCCCGCTTTATAAACTCTGCATGTCGTCAAACTTGCTACCTTATAAAAGGAGACTAGAGATGGCAAAATATTTCTCAACAAAACATTACGGACACAACATTGGTCTGTCAGCGGTATTCCGTCAACCTAACGCAGATCACAGCCACTGTCATTTGCTACACGGTTACAGTCTAGCGTTTACATTTACATTTGGCTGTGACACATTAGACAACAAGAACTGGGCAGTAGACTTTGGAGGACTTAAACCTTTAAAGGCTTGGCTAGAAGATCACTTTGATCACAAGTTGGCACTGGACAAGGCGGATCCATACCTAGCCAAGTTCCAAGAATTAGAAGCACTAGACCTAGCAGAGATTAGAATCTTTGATGGGGTTGGTGTAGAAAAGTTTGCCGAACATGCTTTTATGTTTGCCGACGCACTGATACGTGAAAAGAGTGGAGGTCGTTGCTATTGTGTAAGAGTTGAATGTGCAGAGCATGGGGCTAACTCAGCAATTTACGAGGCATAATGAAGAAGCATATAGCAGTTATCGGAGCCGGCATTGCCGGCGTTACTGCGGCCTATTACCTGGCACGAGCAGGATATTGTGTAACAGTCTACGAACAAGAACACTATCCTGCCATGCGAACTAGTTTTGCCAATGGCGGACAAGTTAGCGTAAGCAACAGCGAAGTATGGACTACCTGGAGCAATGTCAAAAAAGGAGTTAAGTGGATGTTCAAGAAAGATGCTCCACTGCTGATTCGCCCTAGACTTGATTGGGCACAATGGCGGTGGTTAGCTAAATTCTTATATTATACTGCTACAGGTTGTTATAAAAAGAACACCGAAGAGACTATTCGTCTAGGATTAGAGTCTAGAGATTTGTACAAAGAAATTATCAAAGAAGAAAATCTAGAGTTTGATCAAAGTGCCGCAGGTATTTTACACTTCTATAAAAATTCTGAGTATTTTCAAAATGCTGTTGATACCAAGGATCTTTACACCAGCAATGGAGTAGAGTGGGATATTTTAGAACCACTACAAACCAAAAGCCTAGATACCGCATTATTTGATTTAAAGGGCATTGTCGGGGGTGTTTGGACACCCAGCGATTGGACCGGTGACATACACAAGTTCTGTAATCAACTTGCCTCTGTGTTAGAGAGCAAGTATGGAGCAAGTTTTGTCTACGGAACTACTCCTAACATTAACGATCTTACCAGTGTATACGAGCATGTTGTCATCGCCGCCGGTATAGGCAGTGTCAAGTTAGCCAAGTCAGTTGGTGATAGTTTGCCTATCTATCCAGTTAAAGGCTATAGCATTACTATCAATGTCAAAGACGAAGATCTACGTTATCTACCTAAAGTAAGTTTATTAGACGACCAAGCTAAAATTGTTACCAGTACACTGGGTAATAGATTCCGTGTTGCTGGTACTGCCGAACTTGCCGGAGAGAACTATGACATACGCAGAGACAGAATTGAGCCGTTGCTGTGGTGGGTATATGAGAACTTTCCAAAGATAAGAATCAATGATTACAGCAGTTGGGCATGTCTACGCCCAATGACTCCAAACATGATGCCCGTTGTTCAACAAAGCAAAAAGAATCCAAAAGTATTTTATCACACTGGACACGGACATTTGGGTTGGACTCTGAGCCCTGCTACTGCTAGACAATTAGTTCGGCTAATAGGATAATTGACAACGATAGGCATAGATGTTATAATACACTATGTCCATTTTTATTGATTGTATATTATGAAACGTATTGGTTTTGCTTGCAAGTGGATTGATCACCCTGAACAGGTCAACGGCATTGATAAAAAAGATGATGCTAAACAATATAACACAGGCTCTACTACCGTTGCGTGGTTAAATAGACAGAGCAAAGAAATAGCTGAACAACGTCTGTGGGACCTAATGGTAGGCAACATTGAAGCTACTCGCAAGCTGGTTGAAAAGGTAGGAGCCCTTGATGAAAATCTTAGAATGGTACGACTCTCAAGCGATATCTTGCCTGTATATACTCAGCAGGATTGGAGCTGGTTTTGGCGGCTTCCTGCTACCAGAGAATATTGCGAAAGAGAATTTAGAGTTGTGGGAGATCTGGCTCGCAAGAATAACGTTCGCTTGTCTATGCATCCTGGTCAGTTTACTGTGCTGGCAAGTTGCAACCCAGGTATTGTAGAGCGTTCAATAGAGGAATTTGAATATCATGTGGATATGGTTAGGTGGATGGGATACGGCAAGACTTTTCAAGACTTTAAAATCAACGTACACATCTCGGGTAAACAAGGTCCCGCTGGTATTATCTCTGCACTTACACGATTGTCTCCAGAAGCAAGAAACTGCATTACCATTGAAAATGACGAAAACTGTTGGGGAGTCGACAGCAGTCTTGAACTCGAAAAGCACTGCGCCCTCGTACTTGATATACACCATCACTGGATCCGTACAGGAGACTACATACAGCCCTCCGACGATAGAGTTAAACGTGTAATTGATTCGTGGCGTGGTGTTCGTCCTACCATGCACTATAGTGTTAGTCGTGAAGACTATCTAATTCATCACAATACTAGTACTGCGCCAGACCATGCAGGTCTATTATCAGAAGGCTACAAAAAACAAAAGCTCAGAGCACACTCTGATTTTTACTGGAATACAGCAACAAATGAGTGGGCACTGGGCTTTCTAAACACACATGATATCATGTGCGAAAGTAAAGGTAAAAATCTAGCCAGCCGTACGTTGTACGAACAGGCTAAGGCTCTTACTTTGCTTTAGGAGCACGTGGCTTTTTAGGAGCCGCTGGCGCTTTTTGAGCAGCAGGTGCTTTAGGTGTCTTTGGCTTTGCTGGAGCACGTGGTTTCTTAGTTGGGGAAGGTACTGGTGCAGTCACTGGCGCTTGCTCAACTATCCCTGACGGTACTACAGCATCTGGAACAACTACCACTGCGTCAACTGCTGAAGTAGGGGCTGCTTCAACCGGTGCTGTTTCTACTTTGTATGGTGCCTCTGGGGCTGCTTCTGGCTTTTTGCCTGTGAAGAATTCTGCGATTTTCTTGAACATTCTATGTTCCTCCTTGGAGTTTTATTTATAACTAAAATAGCGGGCTAAATACAACTATGAGCTATAATTTTATTAGGTGGAGTATGTTACAAGAATCAAACACTCCAAAAACACTAGAATTATTTAAACTTCCCTATCACAGAGAAGATTTAGATCCTAGCATCAGTTTGGACACAATAAACTATCATTACGGTAAGTTGGCTAAAACATACGTTGATCGTTACAATGCAGGCGAAGGTGATGCTGATTTTAACGAAGCTGGTGCATATTTGCACAACATTCTGTTTCCACAATATAAAAAGTATGCTGGGTCAAATCCGCCCACTGGTGCAGCTCTAGAATTTATCAACAAGCACCATAAGACATTTGATAACTTTAAAGAAAAGTTTGCTAAAACAGCCATGGGCATACAAGGCTCAGGTTGGGTATATCTTGCTCGTAATGGTGAAATCAAAACCATTGTTAATCATCAAACTCGAAATGACATAGTGTTATTAATTGATTGGTGGGAGCATGCCTGGTCCTTAGACTACCAACACGATAAGAAAAAGTATCTAGAGAATCAATGGAAGATCATTGACTGGGATATTGTATCTGCTAGAGTCGGCTAATATCAGCAGTACTTGACACTGGCATATCCCATATTAGGCGTCGCTCGACGCCTTTCTTTTGAGCAAAACGTTTAGCGTCACAATGTTCACAACAATGAAAGTAGTTGTTGTTTAGTCTCTTAGGACTAATCTTTTCTTTAGGTCGGCAAAACCCTTCACCACAGTTGTCACAACGAAATACTGCTAAGGTACGAGTGCGGTTATAAGTATGTTCTTGACCTAACTTGCTGGTCCTAGTGTGAACTGTTGTTTCTAATTCTGTTGTGATGAACATTATGTATTTACATTAGGGTTATAAAATGATATGATAAATATCATATTAGAGGCGTTTTATGATAACAATTACCAACTCAGCAAAAACAAAAATACTAGATATTCTAGCAGAAGAAAACAATCCCAACATAGCACTACGTACATTTGTACAAGGTGGTGGTTGCAGTGGTTTTAGTTACGGGTTCACTTTAGAAGAAGAACAAGCAGAGGACGACTTTGAGTTTCCTGTAGGTAACTATAAAGTTCTAGTAGATGCAATGAGCATGCAGTACCTACAAGGTGCTGAAATCGACTACAAAGATGAACTAATGGGTGCAAGTTTCACAATTAAAAATCCACAAGCAACTACAACATGCGGTTGCGGATCAAGTTTCGGGGTATAAAAATGGCAAGACAAAATGTAGATATTGGCGTACAAGGTAATGACGGTACTGGCGATAGTATTCGCGAAGCGTTTAGGAAAGTTAATGATAACTTTAGAGATCTATATGCAGTGTTTGGGCAAGGTGATAGGATTGCCTCAACTGATTTAGATGACTTCCCTAGCAATTACTCATATCTAACTACGCCGCCGCCAAATACATTTAGTACAACAACCAGTGCAAGAACGTTTGTGGTTAACAGCACAGGTGACGGTGTATTGGCCAAAGACATTATTGGCACTAACGGTGTTACCATTAACAACAGCAGCAGTGGACAGTTAGTTATCAGCGCAGGCGGCGCTAAACTAATCGGCGACACTAGTCCTGCAATGAGTGCTCCGTTAAATGCTAATACTATACCTATTGGTAATGTTGGAGATCCATCTACTGCTAATGTAAATTTATTTAATAGTGTACATCCTACTACTCCTATTACCATTGACGAATTAGTTGTTACTAAGGGCTATGCTGATCGTCGCTACCTACAACAGTCAGGTGGATCAACTGCGGGTCAAATTCGTATTAGACCAGAACCAGTTGACCAAAGCGAATATACAAAAACCATTGCAGGGTATCAAAACGGTAATATACTAATTACCGGACACGGCTATGACAGCGGTGCTGACGGTATTGCCTACAAATATTTTACAACAGGAACGCCACCAGCAGGAATAGTTAGCGGAACTACTTATTATTTAAAATATGTCAATGTTGACGAACTTAGTATTCATACAACATTCGAAGATGCTAAGACTGGCACTGCAAAAATTACAATTAGTACTGGATCAGGCAGTGGTACGCAGACACTAGTAGATGCGTTTTTTGATGCAACACTACCGGGCAATTTCTTAAGCAATGAAGCATTACCTCGTGAGTCTACTGTGCGTAGACAAGGTGATGTCATGGATGGTCCATTATATCTTTCAGACCATCCTAGTCCGTTGAATGTTGATCCAGTTCCAGTAATTGTAGGTGCTGACGAAGATTTCCAGGCTGCTACAAAATACTATGTTGACAATAATAGTTTTGCCAGTAATATTAATTTGTTTGTTTCTACTAGTGGAGACAATACACAGGCTGGGGTACCAGCGGGTAAAGAAGGTCGTGCGTTTGCCTATGCTTATTCTACCGTTGGTGCTGCCTGTGCAAAAGCTGTAGAATTAATTGCACTAGCAGGAAACGAACCAGGTCCTTATAGACAGCGTATTGCCTACACCTTGGGCGGCACCACAACATACAGCACTGTTCAAAGCGCAGCATTTACCGGTGGTACTGGATATGTTGCTGTAGAAACCTTATTAACTCTTAATAGAGAATATATTAGAGCAGAGGTAATTGGTTATATTGACAGCACGTATCCAGATTTAAACTATAATGCAGAATTGTTTTCTAGAGATATAGGTAGTATTATTGATGCTGTTGTTATTGATACGTTAGTTAACGGCAACTGGCAAAGTATAAGTGCAGGGCAATCATATTTTAAAAATGCCAACCTCACACTTCAATTAGAAACAGTAGCTGGCATTGCCTATGCTAAATCTCTAGCCAACTATGTTCTACAGAAAGTTAATCCTCCAACTAGTTATCAAACGGTTTACGTAAGACAAACAGATCTAGTAAGTACTAATTCAACACAACGAGATCTAGTTGATGATAAATTTGACATTGTATTGAATATCATACAAAATGGTATTAGTTCAGCTCCAAATATTGACTATGGTGATGGCCAAGTAACATTCAATGTTGACAACGGCGGCCAAGGTTATGTTGACCAAGGATTGCCAACTAACGTTGACATTACTCCAGGTAAGCTAGTCAAAGGTATCCAATCAGGTGCATTAGGAAGAATTTTATCCTACGCTAGCGGTGCATTGGAAGACACTATCACTTGTCAATTGCTAACTCCTTATAATTTTGATCTCACTGAACAGGTAGAATTTGCTGAGCCAAACAAAGATCTACAGATTACTGTTAGAATTGAAAGTGGTATCTACTACGAAGACTTGCCTATTAAAGTGCCTGCTAACGTGTCTCTCAAAGGTGATGAGTTCCGTAGAACAATTATACGTCCAAGAGATCGTGCTAGTCAAAGCCCGTGGATTGAAACATATTTCTATAGAGATGTAGAATTTGACGGTATGGATCTTGCCACTACATACAATCCAAATGCAATAACACTGTTAACAGCAAACAAAGATTATTTGAAACGTGAATTAATTGCATGGATTGCTGCTCAAGTATCAGGCAACATCAGTCCATTTACCACTGCGTTTGTTTATAACGAAGGCAAATGTAGTCGTGACGTTGGACTAATGGTAGATGCATTAGTTCAAGATATTAAGTTTGGCGGTAATGCCAGTACATACGATGCTGCCTCTTTATATTACAACGGTGCTGTTAGTAAAATTATTGGTCAGGAAACACAAACTGCTGCGGCCGTTAATCAGTTAAAAACTATAATTGTCAGTTATATCCTAGTTAATACTGCATATACATCATTGCAGACTTCAGTTACGCAGACAATCAATTCCACCAACGGCGAAGCTGCTGCTATTACCAAAGTAGGTACGCTGTTGACCAGTGTGGCATCTGTAATTACTACAGGTCTAAGCGCACTACCTGCAACATATGACAGTCCAAAATATGGATATCACTACCTAATGAACAGCAGTGTTCCAATGGATGTTGGTCCAAGTTATGCAAATGCAGGCGGATATACTAATGCTGCTAAACTATTGGAAATCAACAAGGCATTCATTCAAGATGAAGTTAATGAGTTTGTAAAAGTACAACCAGGTGTTGTTGCATATGATGAGGATAAGTCTAAACGTGATACTGGATTCATCGTCGATGCGCTGGTACAAGATTTAAAAGATGGTGGTAAGATCAACGCTGTTGATACAGCATTAAAATATTATAATTCTTCAAGTCTAGTTACGCAGGCAGCATGTATTGCAGGTATTAATTATGTCAATACCATTGCTCAAAAAATTATTGACAATATTTTACTAACTGGCTCCACTACTCCGCCGAAGCGTGGAACTACTACGCAGATCAGAAATACAAGTATTGTAAAAGAATCAACTAGTGGAACAACTATCACTAACCTAATTAGCACAGTTGTATATGCATTTGATGCAGATTTTAACCCGCCTAAGAACAATACAGAAATTGACATGTTCATGTTTAACGATGCTGTTAAAGTTCACAATATAACAGGTCAAGGCCACGGCGGGTTTATGTGTGTACTAGATCCTGCAGGTTCAGTTGGTTCTAAGAGTCCATATGTACAAAGCTGTGCATGTTTCTCTAGAAGTGTAAATCAACAGACATTTGCAGGAGGTATGTTTGTTGACGGATTTAGTGGTAGACTAAAGACTAAAATTACCAACGTCAGTGGTTCAACTTTAACACTGTCTGGATTAACTTTTAGAGCGCCAATTGCACCTACTGCGTTCTATTACAATGGTTTTAGATATCAAGTAGACAGCGTTAGCTCTTGGAGCGCATCTACAGGCATTGCTACTATTGAACTTAACCCAACAACTCCATGGACCAGTGGCAACCTAAACATTATCTTAGAAACTCCTGGCAATCGTTCAATGTTAGGTAATGACTACACTCAGGTTAATGACCTAGGTTATGGTATTGTTGCACACAACACTGGTCTAACAGAACAAGTATCAACATTTACCTACTACTGTTGGACTGCATATCTTGCCAGCTATGGTGGACAGATTAGGGGTATTGCTGGGTCAAATGCACAAGGTGTATATGGTTTAAAATCTGTAGGTGCTGATCCAACAGAGATCCCAGACCAAGTGGCACTGGCCAACAACATGACACAGGTAGCTAAAGTCTATCGTTATGATGATTATAGTGCAGATAGTCAGCAAAATGATATTGAGCTGTATATTAAACGCTATACTTACATTCCATCAAATGTTAGTGAAATTGAAATTGATCATCTAGATGGAACTATTGGTCGCTACGAATTAAGAACAGTCACCCGCACAGGACTAAACGAAAGTCAATATACCTATAGAATTACTGGCGTAACTAATGCCACTACTGCAGTGGTTACTGTACATGGTACTTTACCGTTAACTGTTACTGGTATTAGTCGTGCTAGTCCAGCAGTGGTCACAATCAGTGGTAGTCATGGAATGACAGATGGTGATTTTGTAACTATCACTGGCGTAGTGGGCATGACCGAAATTAATAACGGTAGCTACTATATTAAATCAACTGGGCCTGGAACTTTTTCATTACATACAGATGATACCCTGATTCCTGAAGTTGACAGCACCAGTTGGACCACTTGGAGTTCAGGTGGTACTGTAGAAAGTCCAATTAAATTCTATTCAGGCGATCGTGTATTGATCAGCGGTGTAGGTGGTACAACTCAGCTTAATGGTAACAAATATTATGTTAACCCATTAACTTATAACACTTTTGAATTATACAGTGATGCGCTGTTAGCTACTCCTGTTAATTCTAGTGGGTATGGGGTGTTTACCAGTGGCGGCGTTGTCAATGAGAAGTTTACCTACGCTATCAATGCAATTACTAAAGCTGAACCTGCACAGGTTACATTTACTGAAAGTCATCACTATTCAGATGGAGACCTAGTTAAAATTGAAGGCGTAGGCGGTATGACACAGATTACTGGTCTATACTATGCTAAGAAAAACGGTGCAAACACTATTCAGTTATATACTGATCCCACACTGGTAACACCAACTAACAGCATTACCTATGGAACTTATACTAGTGGTGGTACTGTATTTGGTGGTAAAGAAATATTATTATTAAGTGTTAGCACCAGTGCTAACGATAATAGAGAAGCAAATGGTTTGGTCACACAGTTAAGTGATCACATGAATATCTCAATTAGACAGTTGCAAAACTTTACATTTACAGGCATTGCCAACGTTAATCCAACTAGACCAAGTACTGCGCTAGAATTTGATGCTACCTTGCCAACTGTTTATAGGATCATTGCATATAATTCTGCACTGTCAGATGGCTCCGTATTACCAGATGATACTGCAGTGTTAACTTCTGACAGTAGTTTTGTTTATATTAAACCCACTACTGATCCTACCTTAGTGACAACTACTGATCCTATAGACGGTGCTAAGAAAATGGGATCACAGATTGGCGATACTAGAATTGCTATCTACGAGTTTAGCGGCATAGATAATACTGCCACTAGAGACTTATTAAACAGTGGAACATTAACTTTTGCATGGGCTGGTAAGACTCATACCATTACGGGGTATACTGCTGCTGCAGGACTAGTGCCAGCATATATTACTATTGCAGATGCTGTTAACAATAACAACTACAGTGGTAGTACAGCCGGTATTGCTAAAGTGTTTGGTATTGCAAGTGCTTCAACGTTACGTGCAGGATTACCTGCAGGATCTACTGGTGCAATTACAGTTAAAATATCAACATGTCGTGTAACTGGACATGATTTCTTAGACATTGGAACAGGTGGTTATAATACCACTAACTATCCAAGTGCTATCTTTGGTAATCCTACACAAGGACCAACACAGGAAAATGAAGTTATTGAGGAACTAAAAGGTCGTGTGTTCTATGTAAGTACAGACCAAGACGGTGTATTCCGTGTTGGACGATTCTTTACTGTTGACCAAGGTACTGGTACTGTTACATTTGCTGCTTCAATTGCACTGAGTAACCTAGACGGTATTGGATTCAAACGTGGTGTTACAGTTGCTGAGTTCTCAACTGATGCAACTATGACCAACAATGCTGCTGACACTGTGCCTGTGCAGAGTGCTATCCGCGGGTACATTGACAAGCGTCTTGGTTTAGATCACAGCGGTAATACTATTCCTGTACCTAACCTAATTGGTTCAGGTTACTTGCCGTTAAACGGTGCGTTAGCCATGAAGGCTATTATCAATGCTGGCGGATTTAAGATTCAAAACTTAGGTGCTCCGGGAATTGATGATGATGCTTCAACTAAGTTATATGTTGACACTCAAGTAGGATTGTACAATCAACTGTCAACACTGGTTGATGTGGGTGCAATGACTCCTGCCAGTGGCGACCTAATGATCTACACAGGTGGTAACAAATCAATAGTCAGCGCAACTCCCGCTGGAGATATTGTCAGTACGCTGAGCAGTGCAAACATTGCAACCTTAGTTGGTGGTATTACTACTTCCCCAGTTATTGATGCTGGTATTGCAGGAACTGCGCAATTAAATGTCTCTGGTGGTATTGTTGTCGATGACATTACTGGATTCCCATCTATTGGTTATATTAAAATTAACAATGAGATATTCAGCTATAGTGGAATTAATACTCCCACTAATAGATTTGAAGGTATAGCTAGAGCACAATGGACCACTACCAGCACCACACATGCCGCCAGTTCAACTGTTATTGGATTAAACAATGCACAGGCTAATTTACAGATTGCACCGTTAGTCATTGTTGATGGTGATGTAAGTAACATTGCCGACATAGCGCAGAGTAAGTTACTAATGTCATTGGCCACAACCAGTGCAACTGCTCCAACAGGTACTGCTGCGGTTAAACAGGCTGCCAGCGGTGTTGCAAGTTTTGACAGTGCTAACTTTGAAATCACAGATGGATGGGTTGGCATCAAAGCAGGCGGTGTTGCAGTAGATGATATTGCCACCATTGCCGACAGCACAGTGATAGCTAATTTCTCAGGTGGTGTTGCTAGTCCAACAGCAGTGACGGCAAGTACAGCAGGTGCAAAAATATTAGACGCAGTGTTTACCACTAACGGTCTGATGAGCAGAACTGGTGCAGAAACATTTGCAGTTGTGGCGGTGACTACCAGTGGTGGTAATGACAGCCTAGTTAAGACTAGCAGTACTGGTACTATTAATGTTAAAGGACTACAGTTAAACGGTAGTAACGCACTAACACTATCTAGTACAACTATTAAACTGACAACGCCTGGTGGCGTTGATGTTATCAGTGCAACAGGTAGTGCGGCCGGTGCTACTCCAGTGACACTAACTGGTCAGTTTACGTTAGGTACTAGCAGTACACTACAGGCAACATTTGCTGACTTGGCAGAATACTATACTGCTGATAAAGAATATGAGCCAGGTACTGTGTTGATATTTGGCGGCACAGCTGAAACTACTACAACAAATGTCTTTGGTGATGCTAGACTAGCAGGTGTTGTGTCAACTGATCCAGGATTTAAAATGAATGGCGAACTACAGGGTACTAGAGTTTGTCTAGCCCTACAAGGTCGTGTACCATGTAAGGTTGTTGGACAGGTCAAGAAAGGTGACATGCTGACCACTGCTGGTATTGTTGGCTACGCTGCCAAGGCCATGGATCCCAAAGTAGGTACTATCATTGGTAAGGCATTAGAAGATAAAAACTATACTGAAGCTGGCGTAATCGAAGTTGCCGTTGGTAGAGTGTAAATATAAGTGGAGCGATAAATGGTACAAAAAATAATAGGCTTAGGTGTTCCTGACAAGGGCAATGGTGATCCGCTACGCACAGCGTTTAGTAAAGTAAATGATAACTTTACAGAACTATATAATTCTGTATCAGCAGTAGTAGTGACAGGTGCTACTGCACCTACTGGACCGGAAGAGGGTTCTCTATGGTGGAATAGTGAAAGTGGTAGAATGTATGTCTACTACGGAACAAGTTGGGTTGATGCTAGTCCAGTAGACGGTGCGGGTATTAACAGCACTAACGAATTAGTTAACGGTGCTCATACAGTTAGCTTAGGATCAACTGGTATAATAACCTTGCCAAACAGCAGTTATTTAGAAAGTACTGATACTAACTTAAAAGTTGGTGCTCAAGGTACTGTAACTATTCGTAGTAATGCAGAATTGAGTGGGACTACAAGATCGTGGGAGTTTGGCAGACAAGGCACTATTGCAACTCCTTTAATGTTACCAACAACATTTACTGCGGTATTAGACAACGCTCACAGAACTGTAGGTGATGCTATATCAGGTACACCGTGGCAATACACTGTTGCGTTTGTGGTAGGGCCTGGAGGAGCTGTTGAAACACAAATAGACAATCCAGATTGGCCAACAAATCCAGGATATTCGCCAGGCGACGAGTTTGAGTTCACTGAAGAGGATCACGGTATTCCAGGATTTATATTTGCTGTTACAATCAACGGATTTTCAGAAATACCAGGAACAGGATTTCTAGTAGTGATAGGAGTTACACCTCCTCCAGAATATCCAAGCACAGTTAGTTCACTAGGTGCTATTAAACTAAGTGCTAATACAAGTGATTGGGTGTTTGATCCTAACGGAAGTTTATACTATCCAGATGCTACAGTTCAGACCACAGCCTATGTGGCACCTACCACTGGCAATGCTGTGATAAGTTCACAAAGTTCTATTACTATTAGTAGAAACGGTATGACTATCAAAATAACAGAAGCTGGGGTTGTACAGATGTCGTTTGATAGCATTATTGATATTAGAGGACGTAGTTCAATAAACAACGCAGGATCAACAACAATTGCTACACCTAACGGAGATACTGTTATAGGTACTTGGTATAACATTAGCACTGCACTAGCGGTAGGTGATCAGTTAGTTTCTACTATTATGGACAGTAGTTTTCATAATGTATATAGAATAACTGTACTCATCCGTGAACAAGATACTACTCCAGGTGTTGAGTTCACTACCGCTTATGCAATCATCGAACAGTTACAATAAGATTAAATACAAGATACGGAGCAAATAAATGACAGTACTAACATTCCCAACAAATCCAATACTAGGGCAACAATATGCAGCACCTAATGGGATTCAATATGTGTTCGACGGTGTAAAATGGATAGTTGAAACAACTAGCTCATCGTCAGCAGCAGTGACTAATTCAGTGCAGGATAGGGTTGCTCCTATGTTTGTTACTGGTGATCATACAGGTATTACCTTTACATACAATGCAGCTACAAATGTAATGAGCGCAGAAGTTGCCGGATCAACTTTTAACGGTGATTATGACGACCTAATTAACAAACCAACTCTATTTGTTGGTCCAGGTTCAGCCACTGACAATGCAATTGTTAGATTTGATGGTACAACAGGAACTCTTGCACAAAATAGCTTGGTCACTGTCAGCGATACCGGTGCAATAGTTGCGCCACAGGTAGGCAGCGTTATTCCATTTTACTTTGCTAATCAAGCAGCCTTTCCAAGTGCCGGTACCTATCATGGTGCTGTTGCACACAGTCACAGTGATGGTAAGATGTACTTTGCACATGGTGGTGTTTGGAATGCTTTGGCCAACGCCAGTGAGTTATTCAGCGGCAACTATGACAACCTAAGTAATAGGCCAACTATTCCACCTGCATATACTTTACCCACAGCATCAACCACAGTACTGGGTGGTGTAAAAGTTGACGGCACAACTGTTACAATTACAGACGGAGTTATTAGTTCAGTTGGCGGCGGTAGCGGTGGTGGCGGTGATGCCAACATCTGGGTACAGACATTTGAATCTGAGGACGGTGCTCCAACAGACGTTGTGGGAATAGCAATCAGTGTAGAATACGATAGTGCGGGCAATGTCATTAGTTTGTTTACTCATAGCAATGCAGTTGGTAATAATTATTATTCCGTGGGCAAGTACACCACCACAGGTACCAAGATATGGACAGCAAGATTTGCAGATGGATTTGACACAGACGGTTGGGGTTTAGCAGTAGACAACAACAGCAACTCAATATATGTGGCAGGTCAAACTACTCCAGAAACAGGATATAGTGTGTCCACACTGACCAAACTTGACAGCAGTGATGGCACCATTGAGTGGAGCAAGACCTATGACTTTGGATTTGCGAGTCAAAGTGCTGTTGTGGATGTAGACAGTGATGGTAATCCCATTATGGTGGGATATGCCAGCAACGGTAATGACAATTATATCACCACTACCAAAGTCGCTGCCGCAGACGGCACAATAATATGGTCAAGAGCATTAGACGGACAAAACGATGAAGAAGCCTATGGTATGGCAGTGGGACCTACGGGTGAGGTTGTGGCTGTTGGTTATATGGAGTCATTTGGAGTACAGGATGCGGCTGCAACCTTATACACTGAGCCTGCGAGCAATCCACTATGGACTGTAGGCGGTTCAATAATATCTTTGGATGGCGTCACAGCAGATTACTCTTTCACTGACGGTGTTCCCACATTTACCAATGTGGTTGATACTGTGGGTGGCAGATCAGTGGACGATGTAATTATCACTGTGTTAGGTGGCAACCTTGGCGGCGTTACTGGTGTAGATGATATGGTCGTCAAAGTTGCCACATTGGCCGCTAACGACACTGATAATCGTATGTTGGTGGTCAAGTATGCTGCCAACGGAACTATCGCTTGGCAAAAGGCCATACAGTTTGATGCGGGCTTTGACTGCCGTGGAGCAGATGCTGACATTGACAGCGACGGTAACATCTATGTTACTGGCAGTTATCGATATAGTTTTGAAAGCGGAACAACCAGTGCTCTCAGCATACTTAAACTGGACAGCACAGGTGTGAAACAGTGGAGTAGACGAGTAACAGGCAACTGTGATACATTTGGCGTCAGTGTGGTGGTTGGTGCTGATGATAAACTGTACTTGTCAGCCATGACTGGCAACAACAATGATGCGAACAACGCTTATACCTGGGTCGCAGCCAAATATGGCATTAATGGCACAGTAGAATGGCAAAGACTCATAGACAATACCACAGGTTGGTCATTTACTGGCGACATCTTTCTCGGCGACGGCGGCGGCAGTAACATAGCAGTCAAACAGGACTATGTGGTACTTGCGGGCGGCTTTGGTGATCTCATAAACAGTGGCGTACCACATGCCACATTGGTACAGGTTGCGGCCACTGGAGATGTGTTCTCTGTGGGCGACTGGGACTTCACAGCGGCTTCATTCAGCGGTGTACTCAACAGTTCAGCCAGTGATATCACAGTGGTCAACGCTGGTAAAACTGACACAGACAATGTGTCAAACATAAATGTTTCCACTGTTACTCTACAGTTTGACAGTAGTGCCTTCTTGATAGGCACGCTGTACTCAGCGGGCGACAGCAGTGACCGATTGGTCAACGGTGCTCATGAAGTTGTATTGGGAGCAAGTGGCACAGTGACATTGCCAGCAGGTGGTACTATCACTGAAGGCTACGTTACCAGTAATCCCACAATACAACTTACTCCAGCAACGCCAGATGTTGCCAGTCAGAAGTTGGTGATCAAGGGCGGCGGTTCATATGATTATACCGACAATGGTATAAACATAAATTATTATACTAATACTGCTATAGTCGGTGATACTCTTACTTTCTATATCAATTCACCTACTTACGCTGGTCAAACGCTCTACTGGTGGATCTACCCAGAGGGTGCTAACATATCAGATCCAGGATCAGGCACAGTGGTATTGGATGGCAATAGCGGCACTATTAGTTTTGAACTAGACAGTGATGACAATGAGTTTACTCTGCGTGTGTCACCTGAAGCCAACAACTATGACCCTGCGAGTTTAGGTGTTGAATCAGGCTTGATTAACCCTGACGCACCTACATTTGATTTTGAGCATCACCTACACTTGACCACAGGCAACTTGGCTGAAACCAGTATCTTCTTAGGCACTGATGATCACAATGTTCGTACTACAACTGATGGCAATATACAAATAACCACTCCTAACACAAGCAACAATGTTTGGAATTTTGATGTTGCTGGAGATTTAAATCTACCAGATAACGGTGGTATAGTGTTTGACCGCAACAACACAACAATACGTGTGGGCATGGGCTTCCACATTGCCAGTGGTGAAGGTATCAGTCTTGACGCTATTGATCAAAATGCTATACTAACTCTAAGTGGTGCTGGTAATGGTCCAGTAAATCAAACTTATAACAAAACTAACGATACACTTTATACAGGTAATGACAACAGTAGTGTCACTGTAGAAAATCTAGGCGGCACTTGGAATGTACTCATAGCTGGTGACAGCAAATACACCAGCAATGATCTCATCGGGTGGGCTCTAAGTACTGGACCTGGACCTGTGCCAGTTGGAGTATTATCAAATGGCTATAAAAGTTGGGTATTTTCTCCAACTGGTAATTTAACATTCCCGGATGGTACTACAAACTCAGGCGATACAGTTATTTCAACCAGCACTTATAATATACAAAGTATTGGCAATACACTAATTCAAACCAGTGCCAATGCCGGCGCAAAGACTTGGACATTTGGTACAAATGGTTCATTAACATTCCCAGATACTACTGTACAGACCACAGCCTGGGCAGGTGGTCGTGTTGTTGCAGTACCTACTGCTAGTATAGGTGCCGCAGGAGATAAGCAAGGAGATTTAGCATTTAATAATTCCTACATATATTATTGTACTCAAAATTTTACACCATCTAGTTATTCTTCTACGATTGTCTTAACGTATTCAGGTACATATCCTACTATAGTAAAAGGCAGTATTCCTCAACCACAAGCAGGATGGGAGTTAATTCATGATGGAAATACTTATATTTTAGATGCTAATGCTACCGAAGGAAATCCAGGCGAATGGTCCTTATCATTATCAAGTAGTATATCAGTAACTATTGGTGATAGCGTTACAATTGGGCCAGCATCAGTTCCAAATATTTGGAAGCGTGTAGCCTGGAGTGGAGACACTTGGTAATGGAAATTATCTTAGCAACACTCTTAATGACACACTTGACAATAGTGTCAGTTACCCTGTATCTACATCGTTGTCAAGCACATAGAGGAGTTGAGTTCCATCCTGCGGTAAGCCATTTCATGCGATGCTGGCTATGGCTAACAACGGGCATGACCACTAAGGCATGGGTAGCTGTTCATCGCAAACATCATCAAAATACAGATGTAGAAGGTGATCCACACTCACCGCACGTATTTGGTATTAAACGATTGCTACTAGGTGGATGGAGTTTGTATCACGAAGCAACAAAAGATCCTAACATGGTTATTAAATACGGGGCAGGGACTCCTAAAGATCGTGCCGAAGTTTTCTACACTAGATATCACCGCCATGGCATTCTTGTAATGCTGGTTATAGACCTATTGTTATTTGGGCCATGGGGATTTTTAGTGTGGGGTGTTCAGATGATATGGATTCCATTTTGGGCGGCTGGTTTTATCAACGGAATCGGCCATTGGTGGGGCTATCGCAATGGTGAAACTAAGGATCACTCACACAATGTAAGCCCTATAGGCATACTAATTGGCGGTGAGGAACTACACAACAACCATCACTTAGAACCTGCAAACCCTAAGTTTAGTCGCAAACCCTGGGAATTTGATCTAGGATGGTTTTATATACGCACTTTAAGTCTGCTAGGTTTAGCAAAAGTACGCACCAGCTAAATATAGTATATGAGAGCGAACTATGGCAATACAACCAATTAATTTAGGAACTTACGCAAACGACGGCACTGGCGACGACTTGCGATCAGCTTTTCAGAAAGTTAATGCTAATATTTTAGAATTAGCCAGTACAGTCTACGGAGCAAACGTAGGAGCAGTTCCGCCAACGTCGGGAGTCTATGAAGGTGAACTATGGTGGAGTACTGTAGAAGGTAGAATGTACATCAAATACGGGACTACATGGGTTGATGCAAGTCCTGCTGACGGATTTGTAGAGTATGACATTTCAGCAGTGGCAACCACCGGTGGAGTAAACGTTAGACTAAGCGGTACAGACTTATCACAAGATGATATTAAAATTGCAGCTGGTGCAAACATTCTAGTTACTAGAACAGATGCAAATACTATTACACTGAGTGCTCCTAGTTTTACTGGAAACGTTACAGGTAACTTAACTGGTAATAGTGCAGGAATTCATACTGGTAGTGTTATCGGAGATACTACTGGATTTCATACAGGCAGTGTGACAGGCGATGTTACGGGCAATCTTACTGGTTATGTAAACGGCAATGTTACAGGAAATGTAACTGGCAACCTAACTGGTGATAGTTTTGGAATTCATACCGGCAGTGTTGTTGGTAATGTAAACGGATCAGTAACTGGCAATGCAGGATCAGTTACCAATGGTGTATATACAACATCAAGCATTAATGCGTTAGTAGATGTTAATACTGTATCAACTCCTCCAACTTCAGGTCAAGCATTAGTTTGGAATGGAACTAATTGGGTTCCAGGTACAGTTGCTACCAGTGGTGGCGGGTTAGATTTTGGAACATTTTCAGCACCGGCTGGATTTACATTAGATTTTGGAACATTTTAAAGGTTAGGAGATAATAATGGCATTACAAATTAGAAGAGGCCTTGAGGCAAATCGATCAGCAGTTACTCCTGACGAAGGCGAATTCTTATACACTACTGATCAAAGTAAATTATATGTTGGAAACGGTACTACTCCAGGTGGCGTACTTATTACTGGGAGCGGGATTAACAGTGTTGTTGAAGATACCACTCCACAACTAGGAGGAGCATTAGATGTCAATGGATTTAAAATTGTTAGCACAGGCAATGGCAACATTGAATTAGATCCAGATGGTACTGGTGACGTTATACTACATGGTAATTTAACAATTGATGTCAATGGTAACGTTACTAAAACTGGTGAATTAAATATTAGTCCGACTAGTTTTACAACTTTCGGCAGTAATAATGCGTCAATCGACGGTAATGTTTTTATTACTAGAAATAGTTACTCAACAGGAACGGCCGCCGGATTTACTTTTGCTCAACATCATAACACTGCAGACGCTGTAAATTTTACATTTTATAGAAGTAGAGGAACAGGAAATTCCCAAGCAGTGGTTTCAAATGGTGATGACATAGTTGATCTTGCATTTGTTGGTCATGATGGCACTAGTACTCCTATAGGTGCAGGAAATATTTCTTGTCAAGTAGACGGAACTGTTAGTAGTGGAATAATTCCAGGTAGATTTAGATTTGCATTACACGATGGTGTAACTAGTGGAGCACTAGGATTACGAGCAGTAGCAGAATTAAATTCAGCGGGCGTATGGAAGGTCAACAGTATACAAAACTACAGCGGCTCTAACTTAACTGTCACAGCTACTACTGTTAACATTGCAGGGGACCTACAACTTAACGCTCAGGGCGATTTAAGATTTGCGGATGCAGATTCTAGTAACTATGTAGCATTCCAAGCGGCTGCCACAGTCGCTGCCAACGTGACTTGGACACTACCTAGCGCAGACGGAACTGTTGGTCAGGTGTTAACAACCAACGGTGGTGGTACATTAAGTTGGTCAACTGCATCGGGAGGATCAGGGCTAGTATCAAGAGCTAGTCTAACACCAGTAACTACTGCAGCATTAGCCAGCGGAGCAAGTGAAAATCTTATGATTACTGGCTACAAAGGATATGTTTTGTATAAAATTGAAACTTCGTCAGCAGCTTGGGTAAGATTGTATTCTAGTACTGCGGCCAGGACAGCAGATGCTAGTAGATTAGAAGGAACTGATCCACTACCAGGTGCAGGTGTTATTGCTGAAATTATATCTACAGGGTCACAGACTATTTTAATAACTCCAGGCGCACTTGGCTTTAGTACAGAAACAACTCCTAGTATACAAATACCTTGCACTATAACAAATAAATCTGGAGCAACAACTACTATTACCGTTACATTGACTGTTCTACAAATTGAGGTATAATATGCCTATATCAGCATACATTAGCAAACGAGAATACATTGTTACGGTTCATAATTTTCAAGACCTAGACAGCATCTATGCTGATTTAGAAACACTTGGAAAATCTCCTGCTGGAGTAGACCTATCTAGAAGTGTAGAATGCCTGCATCGTAGAGCTACAAGTAGAAATACACATTACTTACTAACAGATTGGGAAGCTGGTGAGCTTGCTGCCGATCATAGAATTAAATCAGTAACCCTTGCTCCTCAATATCTAGGCATCCAAGCAGGAACATTTGCCATAGAACAAACATCTTCTTCATGGGATAAATCTTCCGCTACTTCAAACAATATGAAAAATTGGGGTTTATTACGCTGTACAGGAGGCGAACAATTAGTCAACTGGGGTGGAACTGGATATAACGGTAACGGCACAGGCACTCCTGCACAATCAGGTACAATCACCTTAACACAAACTGGACGCAATGTTGATGTGGTGATTTGTGACCTCAATGGTATTGTATGGAATCATCCAGAATATACTGTTAATGCAGACGGTACTGGTGGCTCTAGAGCCATTCAGTACAATTGGGGCCAACATAACGCAGAAATAGACAACGGTGCAAACGGAACTTATATATACGGAACTGGGGATCATTCTACACACGTTGCTGGCACAGTTGCTGGCAATACACAAGGGTGGGCCCGTGATGCTAACATTTATAGCATTTACTATGATGCTGGCAATCCTGGAAATTTTAGTTATGTATTTGATTATATTAGAGCATTTCATAGAAACAAAGCAGTGAATACAGCTACAGGTCGAAAAAATCCTACCATTGTTAATAACAGCTGGGGGCAAAGTATTTTTCCTAGTCAATGGGAGTTTAGTGATATTACAGCAGTGACCTATAGGGGAACACGATATGAACCAGGTGGTACTGTTACCTTTAATGGTGTAAGTGGAGTGTGTACTGCTAATACAAAGTTAGCTGATCTAGTAAATTTTGAACTTGGTGGTAATCGTATTACAACGACGGGACCATATGTTCCACCAGGTGGAAGTATTTTAACTAAGCCAAGTGCGTGGACTCAAGAAGGGCAAGAAGCATTTATAACACAATTTGCTGCTCCAGATGCACAATACGTATTGACTGTACAAGGTCCTGCTGATATAAGTTTTATCAGTAATGTAGCCGCTGATGCTGTTTCTGGAACGATGAGTGTGCAAGTTGAAGTGGTCGTTAAACAAGGTCCTACTGTGATTAATACGTATACTGGACCTGTTAGTTCAACTACTAATGGTGGCACTATTGAATCAATAGTTGAAGAACTCACAGTTAGTCTAGCTAATACTGCTGTCTATACTGTAGAATTTAATACTACATTAGATACTGCAGGTGCAGGTGCAGACTTGTCAGTTGCAACTGCCATGAGATTTACTGTAATTACAGATGTAGTTGGTGCTGGTGCAACAGTTGCACCTATTAGCAATTCGTTATTAGGTGCTGCCAGTCTTGGTGTGTCTACAACACCGACAGTTGGAAACAGTGACGATGGGTACTGGACTCTAAACTTGCCGTTTAGTATAGAATATTTAGGTACTACGTACACTACAATATACGTAAGCACCAATCATTATCTAACATTTGGCGGAGGGTCAACTGTCTGGAGTGGTATTAGTATAACAACTCCAAATCTTCCTAAAATCATGTGGTGTTCTGCGGATAATTCTGCACAGAGAATTTATTTTGGTGTTGAAGATGCAGGAACTGTTGGAACTTATACAGTTATTAATTCTGGTACAAGCGCATATACAATTAATTCATTATCTAATCCCACTCTAACATTAAAAAGGGGTGATACATACACATTCAATGTCAGCGCCAGCAACCATCCTTTCTGGATTACAACAGTTCAAGGTACTGGTGCCGGAGATGCATATAACACAGGAGTTACTAATAACGGGACTGATTCAGGTACTATTACTTTTACAGTGCCTATTGATGCTCCTTCTACGCTTTATTATAGTTGTGCATTTCACGTATCAATGGGAGGTACCATTAATATTGTAGCAGGAACAAGAACATATCGTGTTAGATTAGAAGGCAACGGAGGAACGTCTGGCACGTTAGGTAGTCCTGGAATGGTATGCGAATATGTATTCTATGAAAATGCGCCGGCCCAAATTGATTTAATAACCGGCGTTAACAATAGAAAGACTGCCGGCGGTGGGTTTACTATTCAACAGTTAAACGATTGGGGATTCATCAGTGGTCAACGTATTCCTGCTCGTGTAGCAGCATGCGATGTTGACCTAGAAGACTTATACTCTGAAGGTATTGTTATGGTTGGGGCTGCTGGCAATGGTCGGTGGAAACATGATGTACCAGGTGGTGTTGATTGGAATAACTCTTTTGAAATGTCTAGTCGTTATCCTGATAGTGTTAGTACTCCTTATTTCTATATGAGGGGCACTAGTCCAACTGCCAATGATAATCTAGTTAGCGGGCAATACAATTTACCTTCAATCTGTGTAGGCGCAGTGGACAGCATACAAATTGATCAGAAAGTTCAATTTAGTGATTGTGGTCCAGGTGTAGATATTTGGGCACCTGGAACTTATATTATTAGTGCTTTGCCAAGTGGTGGCGCCGGAGATCTTAGAAACATCACCTATCGTATTGGTAAGTTTAGCGGCACTAGTATGGCTAGCCCACAAGTATGTGGTGTATTAGCATGTGCGCTAGAATTGTATCCGCATATGACGCAAACAGCCGCCAAGGCCTATATACTAGCCTATGCTAAAAATAATCAATTAACTGCCAACACTAATGGTCCGGCAGATGGCCAAGATTTGCAAGGTGCGCCTAATAAATTTTTATATTATCATAAAGAACGTTTAGTTACTGGAAACACTGTGCCAAAGTTAAATTATCAACCTAGGCCTAGTACAGGATCAGTATATCCTAGACCTAGAATAAGAAGGACTCTATAAAAATGGCGTTAAACATCTGGACTCAACGATCTGGATACGAATTCAGCAGTGCCGCTGAAGGCAGTGAAATAGTCCAACAGTTACCGGTATCATATACAGCATTAGGTATAACTGCTAACGATGTTACTTTTACTGTTATATCAGGTCGTGTTCCTCACGGTCTAAGATTGTCTAGCGACTACATTATTGGTACTCCATTTGAAGTTCCACGTACTACAGTTTTTGAATTTGTTATCCGAGCCAGCTACAATGGACAAATTGCAGATAGAACATTTTTTTGGACCATAGAAGGAGCAGACGAACCAACGTGGGTTACTCCTGTTGGATCGTTGCCTGTTGGGGCAAACGATCAGTATTATATACTAGACAGTTCTTACATTGATTTTCAATTAGTGGCTACAGACTTTGACACGGCAGCTGGTCAAACATTAAAATATTTTCAACCTAAGAATGGAGGAGATTTGCCTCCTGGGTTGATTCTAACTGAAGACGGAAGGATTGTAGGTTGGATACAACCTACATTAGCAATTCCAGAAGGCACTGGCAATGGCGCATATGATACTGCAATATTTGATGAAGTGGCCTACGACTTCGGTTATCGTCCTTCTAACGGTTATGACAGCTATGTCTATGATACTGTAATCTACGATTATGCAGAAACTTCGTTAACTCCTAAGAAGCTGAATAGATACTATGAATTTTTAGTTACTGTTACAGATGGGGACACTAGTTCAACAAGACAGTTTAAAATATTTGTAGTAGGTGACGATTACTTCCGTGCCGACACCGTGGCCATTGGGGCAGGCGACGGAGTATTTACAGTAGACTCAACTTATGTTCGTGCTCCTATTTGGACCACAGCCAGTAACTTGGGTGTAAAAAGAGCCAATAACTATCTAACTTTTAAATTAGATACGTACAAAGCATTGGAACTAGGACCTATCATTTACTCATTAGACACAGTAAACCCTATCATTGATGGATATGCTTATACTACCTTAGCAACTGAAAACAAAATAACTAAAAATCTTTTAAGAATTAAAAATACAACTGGCACTCCCGTTGTAGGTAATAAACTCTGTCTTAAGGATTATGTGACAGATGCAGATGCCACTACATACAATGTTATCAATGTTACTAATGTATCATCAACTGAATTTATTCTAACCTTATCTCCGCCGTTGGCTATTGGTGTTGCTAATAACAAATTTATACAATTAGGCACTGCTAGTACACTTCCATTGGGCATGCAATTTGATCAGGGAACTGCAGAAGTTTTTGGAGTTGTTCCATATCAACCTGCAATTACAAAAAGCTATACATTCACAGTAACTGCCACTAGACTAAGTGACCGTGGTGAAATTGCCAACTCTAAACGTACATTTAGCGTACAGGTACTGGGTGAAATTGATAGCGTAATGACATGGAATACTCCTAGCAATCTAGGTAGCATTGGTGCTAATCTAGTTAGCACCTTAGCTGTTAGTGCATCTAGTACAGTGTCAAATAGTGCAATATTGTACGTATTAGAATCAGGAACATTGCCTCCGGGACTAACACTAAGTCTAGACGGAGAGATTGTAGGTAAAGTAAACCAATTTGGTGGTGAAGATGCGCCAGGAATACTTACACTAGATGGTGGGGGTCTACTGTTAGACGACGGTACTACTACCTTAGACAAAGACTATGCATTTACGATACAGGCTAGAGATATACTCAGCTATAGTGCAATATCAAGAGAGTTTACGCTAAACATTGATACTCCAAATGACAGATTGTACAGTAACTTGATTGTTAGACCTTTCCTAAAACAAACACAAAGAGATCTATTCAAAGACTTTATTACCGACTCTGATGTGTTTAGTATTCAATCAATATACAGACCGAGTGATCCAAACTTTGGCATACAGAAAGATCTTAAAATGCTAGTGTTTGCAGGTATAGAAACCAAGTCAGCTGCAGAAGTTGCCGGTGCCCTGGGTCGTAATCATAAACCTAAAAAATTTAAATTTGGCGCTGTTAAGAAAGCACAGGCAAAGATTACTGGAACAAACACAGTAGTTTACGAAGTAGTCTATGTAGAAGTTGTAGATCCATTAGAAACTAACAATGCTAAATTACCTGAACATGTATTCACAGGTATTAGTTCTGCAAACACTCCAATAACTGTTGATCAAAACAACGAATTTTATCTAGGACCTTTTAATCAAGATAGACAATTTTGGCATGCTCCGGATCCGTTTAATGTTACATTGGACAGCACCGAAGTGTATGCCGGAGACCCGCATACTAACATTGTGTTCCCTGCTAGTATAAGCATCTGGAGAGATCGCATTAAATCTTTAGGATTAAAAGAACGCAACTATTTGCCACTTTGGATGAGAACAGTTCAAGACGGTAGTGTGCAAGAATTAGATTTTGTTAAAGCTGTACCTCTATGCTACTGCAAGCCAGGAACGGCAGACGACATTATTTTAAACATTAAAAATCGAGAATTTGATTTTAAGCAAATTGACTATGTAATTGACAGATATATAATAGATTCTGTCACCGGCTACTCAGCCGATAAATACATCGCATTTAAAAACGATAGGACAACAATATCATGACCAGCGCAATAGTATCATCAACAATTAACCAAAACTTTCCGGTAGCAGGACAAGACAACAATAGTGTAGGTTTTAGAAATAACTTTACCTACATTAAAACTGGACTAGCAACTGCTGCTGGTGAAATTACTGCATTGCAGGCAACCACTGCTAAAACAAATGCAGACAACGATTTTAACGGTGTTAAAATTGAAAATGCTGAAACTAACTTATTATATGGTACTGTTCTTACTGGTAATCAAACTAGTAATCTTACTGTTGAAGTTCCAAATGCAGAATATTTTTCACATACATTTACTGGTATTGGAAATAGGACTGTTTCATTCACCAACTGGCCAGCTGGCGGATTTTCTAAAATTAGAGTTGATCTAACTGACGGCGGAGTTATAAGAACTCTTACATTCTTATTACCTAGTGGTGCTGATATTTT
>Ga0209355_1000128_pt1 | contig 44555 bp, 43 predicted proteins | sample LauGreSBDMM110SN_3_FD_187563 | JGI IMG/M metagenome (GOLD analysis project Ga0209355, IMG submission 187563) | Freshwater lake microbial communities from Lake Michigan, USA - Sp13.BD.MM110.SN (SPAdes) (version 2) | ecosystem: Environmental > Aquatic > Freshwater > Lake | place: Lake Michigan... | reverse complement strand
CGCTGAGGTTTCAGGCGCCCCGGCTATAGCTTCATAGATTTTTTCAACCTGCCGCAGCCTGAACAATTCTTGGTAAGCATTCCGATCCTGTGCACGGACACTGAGTACGACCAAGCCCGCAGTTTCTCGGTCTATGCGGTGCACGGGTGAGAGTTCTGATAAATTCAACTGTTGCTTCAATTGCACCAGCAGGCTTTGATGCAGGTAGCGGCCGCCTGGGGTAACTGGCATAAAGTGCGGCTTGTCCGCTACCACCAAATAATCGTCCTGAAAAATGACAGTGGCCTTGAATGGCAATTTGGGCTCATTGCGAATGCTGCGGTAGTAGTAAAGATGCGACTCTTTAAGCAGACTATCTTGCGGAGCCATCACGCGCCCAGCCGCATTCAGAATTTCCTGAGCTTCAAATCGCGAAAGCCATTCTTCTCGTGAAATAGCACTGAACTTGGCAGCTAAAAAATCAATCGCAGCAAGCGTGGTGTTGGCAGGAACGCCAACTGTGCTAGGCCCAACGCCGTTGATAACAGGCGGCTTAAACGCGTTGGAAGACGACATCCCACACACCATGCCCCAATTTCAAACCGCGATTTTCAAACTTGGTGAGAGGGCGATAGTCTGGCTTGACGGCAAAACCCCCTTGATCATTGGCTGCTGTATTTTGCAGCAAAGGCTCTGCACTGAGGACTTCCAAAATTTGCACTGCATAAGGTTCCCAATCGGTGGCGCAATGAATGTAGGCGCCAGGTTTGAGACGTGCAGCCAACTTTGCAATCAAAGGTGCTTGAATAAGTCGGCGTTTGTTGTGACGTGACTTGTGCCAAGGGTCTGGAAAGAAAATGTGCACGCCGTCCAAGGACGCCAATGGCAGCATGTTGTCAATCACCTCTACAGCATCATGCTGCAAAATTCGAATGTTGTGAATGTCTTGCTCGCCAATGCGTTTGAGCAATGCGCCTACGCCGGGTTCATGTACTTCACAGCATAAAAAGAAATCGCTAGGGCGAACCTTGGCAATGTGTGCGGTGGCTTCACCCATGCCAAAACCAATTTCCAAAATGACTGGGCCGGTGGTTGCATCTTGTCCATTCAGTCCAAACGCTTTGACCATGTTCAATGTTTCTGGCGCATATTTCAACAAAAACTGAGGGCCCCAAACTTCAAAGGCTTTAGCTTGTCCGGTGGTCGTGCGGCCAGCACGTTTCACAAAGCTTTTGATATTTTTAGGATAGGCGACCGAGGCCGGCGCTTGATTGGCAGAGTCAGAAGTCATTCGTTGATTTTAAGGGCTAGCGCTCAAGTACTTCTGTGTCCATTCCTGTGTCCAAGTACTCAGGGCTTGATCAAGGTCTGCTGAATCACAAGAATGAAGCTTCAGGGTGCTCAAACCCAAGGTGCTTGCCGCTGTCTGCAAGGCCAAGCAAACAGCCCTTGGCGAACTTAAATCCAAAGCTTTGGCATCATTTTGTTTGGATAACTTTTCACCGTTGCCACCCAAAACCAATGGCGTGTGAAGGTATTGCGGATGTTCAAGCCCCAATGCTTCTTGTAACAAATACTGCCGCGCAGTGTTGTCAGTGAGGTCTTCGCCTCGCACAACATGCGTGATGCTTTGCGCGGCATCATCAACGACCACTGCCAATTGATAAGCCCACAAACCGTCGGCCCTCTTTAAAACAAAGTCGCCCACTTCTTCTTGAACATTTTGAACCTGATATCCCAGCCGACGATCGATCCAATGCACTTCAGGGCAACCCCGAATATGGCTCCATTGAGTGACATTAAAACGCCAAGCTCTGGCAGGCTTGCCATCCAAGCCGTTTCTGCAAGTGCCCGGATAGACTGCAGATTTGTGCCTCTCCAAGCTCAAACCTAAAGACACTTGTTGCTCTTCAATTTCTTTGCGCGTGCATGCGCATGGGTATGCCAAGCCTTTGGCAATGAGTTGATTGAGTGCTTGTTGGTAGATGTCGGTGCGTTGTGATTGGTAGATCACTTCGCCATCTGAATGCAATCTACACAAGGACAATTGTTGAAGGATTTTGGCAGCCGCACCGTCAATACAACGTGGCCCGTCCACGTCTTCCATGCGCACCCACCACTCGCCTTGCAATGACCTCGCATCGAGCCAACTGGCCAGTGCCGCCACCAACGAGCCAGCGTGCAATTCACCCGTGGGAGAAGGGGCAAATCTACCGCGAATCATTCAAATTAAAGTGCATCGAGCGCCAGTTCCAAGCCGGAAATGAACGCGTCTTCAACACGGTGGCCAATACACCAATCGCCGCACACACCGATACCTTGCTTTTTACTCAGCATGTGTGTGGCGCCCAAGGGTTTCAGAGTTTTGGCATAACGCCAGCGGTGCACTTCTGCGTGTGCGGGTGTGGCGCGAATGCCTGTGATTTCAGAAAATGCTTTGAGCAATTTGGCTTTCACTCGATCGGGTGCATCTTCCAAATGTTCTTGTGACCAAGCTGCACTTGCTTGAACGGTCCAGCGCTCTACCTGTTCGCGTCCTGGTTTGGACGATTCACGAGCCAACCACGCCACGCGGTGGTGCACGCTGCGAGCAGCATTCCACTGTGGGCCCAAGGTGATAAGGCCAGGTTGAGCGGCATTGGGAAAAGCCACCATCAGGGTCCAGCAAGGGGCCACTTGTACCTTGCTCAAATCGGATGCGCTTTCCATTTTGATTTTGGAGGTGCGCAACAGGTCAATGGCCTGATCTGATGGGATGGCCAGCAAGACTTGATCGAATCCACTGAAGACCGACTGAGCCCCTTCGGGTTCTTCGCTGTGCAGTTGCCAAAGTTCGGGGTGCAGGGTGTCGCGTTCAATGTTGAACACCTTCGATTCAAAGTGAATGGTATCGGTTTGCACCAAAGGCTGAGCCCAAGCTTTGACCAAGGCGTTCATGCCAGGTGAGGCAACCCAGTGTTTGTCATGGGTGTTGCGCGCAGCTTCCACCACGCGGCCCATAGCGTCCAATACACGAACGGCATTGGCGCTCCAAGGTTTGCAAATGTTGGGAGTGGTGGCCAAAGCTTGCGCAAAGCGCGAGTCACGTACTGTGAAATATTGCGCACCGTGATCGAAGCTGCCATAGTTGGACGAGCGGGTGGAAATTCGGCCACTGGCGCCTTTGCTTTTTTCGAAAACAGTGACGCGGTGGCCAGCTTGCATCAAGGTGCGAGCGCAGGCAATGCCCGCCATGCCGGCACCAATGACCGCAAAATTTTGAACTGGTTTTGTCTGAGTGTTTGTTTTTGTCATGGGGCTACTCTACACGCGATGGTGGGGTTGGAGCAATGCTTGTTTGGTTCTGTCTTGATTCAACTGTAACAACCACCAACTTAATGCATGGCCGATGTTTTTGCCATGGGGATTTCGCCAAGCATATTCCACTTGGCTGATGCGCTGAACGCGACTGACTTTTTTGGCCACCAGGCGGCCAGAGTCTAAATAGGGTTTGGCCAAGCTTTCGGGTAAGAACCCGCCCCCCAAGCCTCGGAGTTGTGCCTCTAATTTGCTGGGCATGTCGGGCACTGTTAAAACGTCTTGACCTCCCAACAGGCCGATGGTGACCCCTTCGCCACGCGGCACTGAGTCTGCCACGGCCACGGCGCGGTGTTGCTGAATCAGGGCGTCGCTAAGAGGTTCGGGCGCATTGGCCAAGGGGTGGTGCGGTGCCACGGCATAGACAAAACTGACTTGACCCAAGCTTTCATGCAAGAGTTCTGCGTGGCTGCCGGGCGTCATGAAAACACCCATGGCCAAGTCGGCTTGGCCTGATTTGAGGGCGGCCAAGGTGCCCGAAAGGGTTTCGTAGCGGATTCGCAGCCTTGTGGGAGGCTTCTGGGCCAGAAAGCCTTCGCACAATTCCATGACCACTGACCTAGAAATGATGCTGTCAACCGCCACCGTGAATACAGACTCCCATCCGGTGGCCACACGCTTCACTCGGTTGGCGAGCGCATCCACATCTTGAAGCAGGCGTTTGGCTTCCCTGAGCAATTCCTTGCCAGCCTCGGTGGGCTTGGCTTGTCGGCTGCTTCGGTCAAACAGGAGTACATCAAGAGCGTCTTCAATTTGCCGGATTCGGTAGGTGAGAGCGCTGGGTACCAAGCCGCGTTGTCTTGCCGCTGCTGCGAAACTGCCGGTTTCTTCAATGGCCAGCAATAGGCTGAGGGCATCGGGGGTCAGCAGGTCACGAGAAGGGCTTGGCATTTTTTTAATACAAATAATTTGAATGATAACAACAAATTTTTAACTCTATGTTGAAACCATTGCAATTTAAAGTCCAAGCTTCGAATCTTCAAACCCTTGGGGCACTCAATGATCCAAATTCGCCGTTCCGCTGAGCGTGGTTATGCCGACCATGGCTGGCTTAAATCTTTTCACAGCTTTTCATTTGCGGGCTATTACGACCCTGCCTTCATGGGCTGGGGCAACTTGCGTGTGATCAACGAGGACCGGATTGCGCCTGGTACAGGATTTGGCACCCATGGTCACAAGGACATGGAAATCATCAGCTACGTTATGTCTGGCAATTTGGCCCACAAGGACAACATGGGCAACGTCAAGGGCATTCCCCCGGGCGATGTGCAGCGCATGAGCGCAGGCAAGGGCGTGATGCACAGCGAGTTCAATCATGCTGAGGGGCAGGCCACTCACTTCTTTCAAATATGGATTGAGCCCAATGTGCTGGGCATTGAGCCGGGCTATGAGCAAAAGACCGTGCCACAAACCAGCAAGCGCGGCGTCTTGAAGGTGGTGGCATCGCCTCAGGGCGAAGGTGATGCGGTGAAGATTTCTGCCGATGCCACTTTGTATGCTGGGTTGTTGGATGGCGCCGAGCGTGCTGCCATTGCATTGAATCCTGCGCGCAAAGCTTATGTGCACCTCATTCGCGGTGAATTGCAAGTAAATGGGCAGGCATTGAAGGGTGGCGATGCAGCGCTCATGCAAGCCGAAACGAATCTTGAACTGACCCATGGCGTCGATGCCGAGGTCTTGGTTTTTGACTTGGCTTCTCAATGATTGAGAAGCTGTAATTTTTTATTTCTTTAGGAGTTCTCTCATGGCTAAAACAGTCGTTATTTATCACTCAGGCTATGGTCACACACAACGTGTGGCTCAGTTTGTGGCTCAAGGCGCCAATGCGGCTTTGATTGCAATCGATGCCGACGGCAACATTGCCGATGCTGACTGGGAAACCTTGGATGCAGCTGACGCCATCATTTTTGGTTCACCCACTTACATGGGCATGGCCTCTTGGCAGTTCAAGAAATTTGCCGATGCATCCTCTAAGCGCTGGTTCACCTCTGCATGGAAAGACAAAGTGGCCGGTGGTTTCACCATTTCTGCCAGTCCCAGTGGCGATAAGTTGTCCACGCTTCAGTACTTCATTACGCTGGCCATGCAGCAAGCCATGATTTGGGTGGGTCAGCCTTCATTGAATGACGGCACCGTCAACCGCATTGGCTCTAACTCGGGTGTGATGGCGCAAGTAGGACCTACAAGCCCTGCGGAAGAAATTCCACAAGGCGACTTGGACACGGCCAAAGCCTATGGAGAGCGCGTGGCTGCAATGGCCGCTAAATTGCGCAGCTAATTTTTGTGCAGCCTGCTTGGCTGCTCGGCATGAAATTTTGAAGCCCTTCAGTGGGCTTCAATAGTTTTGGGCTTCAAGCTTTCTAATTCGATGTCGACAGCGCGGCGCTCGTCAAACACAAAGCAGCCGCCTTCGTAGTGCGAGCCGTCGGTTTCTTCAAAGTATTTCAAAATGCCGCCCTCTAACTGATAAGTGTGGGGGAGGCCGTTTTGCTGCATGAAGATGGCTGCTTTTTCGCAGCGAATGCCACCCGTACAAAAACTGATGATGGTTTTGTCTTGCAACTCTTTTTTGTGCGCTAAAAGGGCATCGGGAAATTCGGTGAACTTGCTTAAGCGCCAATCAATCGCGCCCTTGAAAGTGCCTTCGTCTACCTCGTAGTCGTTGCGGGTGTCCAAAATGACCACCGGCCTGCCGTTGTCGTCAAAACCCTGATCTAGCCAGCGTTTGGCTGTGGCAGGTGTGACCGCTGGCGCCCGGCCCTCTGCAGGGCGAATGGTGGGGTGGTTCATCCGAATGATTTCACCTTTGACCTTGACCAGCATTTTTTTGAAAGGTGGCTCTTCAGACCAACTTTCTTTGGGCTCGATGTCTGAAAACCTAGGATCTGTGTGGAGTTCAGAAACAAAACCTCTGACAGCCTCGGCGTGGCCTGCCAAAAATAAATTAATCCCCTCTGAAGCAAGCAAAATAGTGCCTTTTAGTTCTAGCTTCAAACTCCGCGCAAGCAGCAGCGGGCGCAGTTCTTCCGCGTCGGGCAGCGGTACAAACTTGTAACTAGAAATATTCAGAATTTTGTTCACCCCCCTATTGTAGAAAACATCCAAAGCAGCTTCTACAATGAGCTTATGTTTGTTCATTTACGCCTCCACACCGAGTTTTCCATCGTTGATTCCACTTGTCGCATTGACGATGTGGTGGAGGCAGCGGCTGAAGATCAGCAGCCAGCCTTGGCCATCACAGATTTAAGCAATTTGTTTGGGGCTATCAAGTTCTACAAGGCGGCACGTTCTAAGGGTGTGCAGCCTATTTTGGGCGCCGAAATTTTCCTCGAAGGATTGGGTGTAGATCCGCTGGCCTTGTCTAGGGTCATGCTGCTTGTTCAAAGTTCACAGGGCTATTTGAACCTGTCGGAATTGCTTGCGCGCGCATGGACGCAAAACATGGTGAAGAACAATGCCGTGATTAAGTTGGCTTGGCTGCAAGAATTGTCAGAAGGCTTGATTCTTTTGTCTGGCGCCCAAGCTGGGCCTGTGGGTCAGGCTCTGATGCAGGGCGACACCTCGCGGGCTGCCGAAATTGCATTGCAATTCGCGTCCATTTTTACGCATCGTTTTTATTTGGAACTGCAGCGCGCAGGGCGACCCGAAGACAATGCCCATGTGGTGGCAACCGTCAAGTTGGCTTCTAGGTTGAGCTTGCCTGTGGTAGCTACGCACCCTGTTCAGTTTTTGACAGAAGACGATTACGAATCGCACGAAGCGCGGGTGTGTATTTCTGAAGGCGAAATTTTGGGCAATCAGCGCCGTGTTCGTAAGTTCACGCGTGATCAATATTTCAAGTCCGCTGCCGAAATGCAAGCCTTGTTTGCCGATGTACCTAGCGCCTTGTCCAACTCGGTTGAAATTGCCAAACGATGTAACTTGTCTTTGGTTTTGGGCAAACCACAGTTGCCCAATTACCCGACACCTCTCACCGATGGCAAGCCTATGCCTATCGAGGATTATTTCCGCTTGTTGTCGGTAGAAGGCTTGGAAGAGCGTTTGGTGCATTTGTACCCCGACGCCACCAAGCGTGAGATTGAACGCCCCCGCTATGCCGAGCGCTTGGAATTTGAGATCAACACCATCTTGAACATGGGCTTCCCTGGTTATTTCTTGATTGTGGGAGATTTCATCAATTGGGCTAAAAAGAATGGCTGTCCAGTTGGCCCAGGCCGGGGTTCTGGCGCCGGTTCCTTGGTGGCCTATTCTTTGAAAATTACCGACCTCGATCCGCTCCAATACAACTTGCTGTTTGAGCGTTTCTTGAACCCTGAGCGGGTGTCCATGCCCGACTTTGACATTGATTTTTGCCAAGCCAATCGCGATCGCGTGATTGACTACGTCAAAGACAAATACGGCCGTGATGCCGTCAGCCAAATTGTCACCTTTGGCACCATGGCTGCGCGAGCCGCCATACGTGATGTGGGCCGTGTACTTGATATGAGTTACATGTTCTGCGATGGCATCAGCAAGCTCATTCCCAACAAGCCAGGCCAGCACATCACCATCGATGGCGCTATCAAGGCTGAGCCTATTTTGGCCGAGCGCTTAGACAAAGAAGACGATGTCAAAACTTTGTTGGCGCTGGCTCAAAAACTAGAAGGCATGACCCGCAATGTAGGTATGCACGCTGGCGGTGTGCTTATTGCGCCTGGCAAGCTCACAGACTTTTGTCCTTTGTACCAACAGCCAGGTAGCACTTCGGCAGTCAGCCAGTACGACAAAGACGACGTAGAAGCCATTGGCTTGGTGAAGTTTGACTTCTTGGGCTTGGCTACCTTGACCATTTTGGAGTTGGCACGCGACATGATCGTGAAGCGTCACAAAGGCCAAGAGAATTTTGCATTTGAGAATATTCAGCTTGATGATGCTGCCACCTACAAGCTGTTTGCCGATGGCCGCACCGAGTCTGTGTTTCAGTTTGAAAGTCGCGGCATGCAGGGCATGCTTAAAGATGCACGGCCTTCCCGCTTGGAAGACTTGATTGCTTTAAACGCCCTGTACCGTCCGGGCCCCATGGATTTGATTCCCAGTTTTGTGGCGCGCAAACACGGCCGAGAAGTGGTGGAATATCCGCACCCCTTGGTTGAAAAAGTGCTGTCTGAAACCTACGGCATCATGGTCTACCAAGAGCAGGTGATGCAAACCGCGCAGGTGCTGGGAGGCTACAGTTTGGGTGGAGCCGATTTGTTGCGCCGCGCCATGGGTAAGAAAAAAGCCGAAGAGATGGCCGAGCATCGCGAGATTTTTCGCAAGGGTGCTGGCGTCAATGGCTTGAGCGAAGAAAAGGCCGACGAAGTTTTTGACTTGATGGAAAAGTTTGCAGGCTACGGTTTTAACAAATCACACGCAGCTGCTTATTCATTGTTGGCGTATCACACGGGGTGGCTCAAGGTTCATTTCACGGCGGAGTTTTTCTGCGCCAACATGACCATTGAAATGGACGATACTGACAAGCTCAAGGTCTTGTTTGAAGATGCCTTGAAGTTTGGCATCAGCTTTGATCCACCCGATGTCAATCGCGGCACGCACCGTTTTGAGCCAGTGTCCGACAAAGTTATTCGCTATGGTTTGGGTGCCATCAAGGGCACAGGCCAACAAGCCATTGATGCCATCGTGAAAGCGCGCGAAGAGGGTGGCCCTTTCACCAGTTTGTATGATTTTTGCGTGCGCGTTGATCGCAGTCGTTTAAATAAACGCACAGTGGAGGCGTTGGTCAAGTCCGGCGCCTTTGATTCTTTACAACGCAACCGTGCTTCATTGGCTGCATCTATTGACCGTGCGTTTGATTTTTCTACTGCCACTGTGGCCAACGCAAATCAAGGCGGCTTGTTCGACATGATGGGTGATGATGCTCATGGCTCTAGCACGCAAGAACCTGAATTGGTGGACATGCTGCCTTGGGGTGTGAAAGAACAACTCACCAATGAAAAAACGGCCGTAGGTTTTTACTTGTCGGGCCATTTGTTTGATGCGGTGGAGCGCGAAGTTCGTTTGTTCGCCAAGCGCAAAATTGACGATCTGATTGACAGCCGAGAGCCACAATTGCTGGCTGGTATTGTGAGCGATTTACGCATCATCAATGGCCAACGTGGCAAACTGGCCATCTTTAAGTTGGATGACAAAAGCGCTGTCATGGAAGCCACAGCCGATGAGGCCATGATCAACGCCAACCGCCATTTGTTCAAAGACGATGAGTTGGTCATTGTGATGGCCAAGATGCAAGCCGATCGTTTCTCTGGCGGCTATCGTCTGTCGATTCAACAAGTTTGGGATTTGCCCTCAGCCCGTTGCCGCTTTGGCAAATTCTTGCGCGTGTCCGTCAATGGCCGCGCACCCGAAGTGGCCCGTTTGGTAAAAGACTTTCCGCCCCAGCGCGAAATGACAGAGCAGGGCGAATTGATAAGAGGATTACCAGTGCGCTTGAAGTTGGAACGCCGGGGTGACAAAGTGGCTGCGGCGGCTGAACTATTGCTAGGCGAACAAGCCAAATTTTTCCCAAGTGACGCAGCCCTTTCAAGCTGGATAGCCCAAGCCGATCAGGGTAAAGCAGAAATCGTCTACGAAATTTAATTGGGGTCAGAGCAACATTAATTTCCAATCAGTTGGGGGTGGAAGCTAATGGGGGCTGACGATTTGTGGTACCCCACCATGAGGAAGCCCCCATTAGCTTCCACCCCCAACTGATTGACCAAATTAATGTTGCTCTGACCCCAATTCAATTAATCTTTGGGGCGGAAACTGATTTCTAGAACGGGTGGGACGCGGCCATCTTCGTCTCGGGGGAGGGTTGCAGTTTTGACAATGGCTTTGAGTACAGCATCATCCCAGGGTTTATTTCCACTTGGAGAAATAATTTTATAGCTAAGAATTGTGCCGTCGGGTGAGGTTCGAATTTCAACAATTGCTAAAGGATTACCAGGCACATCGTGGTTGAATGTGATGTTTGGTTTTATGCGTGCGACGATACGTCCAGCATAACTTGCCGAGGGACCAGACGCTTTCAATGCGGTGCCTTTAGAGTTTTCATCGCCCGAAGCACCCGCCATGCCTTGCATGCGTTTTAAGTTTTCATTGCGAAGCGCTTCGGTGCGTTTTTCTTCTGCTGCTACTTTCTTGGCATCTTCTTTCGCTTTGGCTGCAGCGACTTCTTTCTTCAAGGCCTCTTCTTTTTTCTTCTTCTCGAGTTCCTTGGCCTTTTCCTTCTCTTTCTCTTTGAGTTTTTCCTTGTCTAATTTTGCTTTCTCGAGCTTGTCTTTCTCAAGTTTCTTTTTCTTTTCTAATTCGGCTTCTTTTTTCTCTTGAAGTTTCTTTTCTTTTTCTTTTTTCAATGCTATGTCGGCAGCTGCTCGCTCGGCCGCGGCATCGATTTTGGGAGGCGCTGGCGGTGTAGGCTTGGGCTCTGGTTTGGGTTCTGGTTTAGGCTCTACCGCCTTGACAGGTTCTGGTGGAGGCACAGGTTGGGGCGGTGTCGGCTCGGGCTCATTGGCTGCAGGTGCAGCCTCCAAAGGCACAGCAGACCACAACTCGGCCGACGCTGACAAAGTGTTGGGCTGAGTCTTCCACTGGACGCCCAAGGTGAGCGCAGCCAATAAAAGCAAATGCATGAACAACGCGAACGCCATAGAACGACCCCATCCACCTGTCGGTGGTGGCGCAAATTCCATGTGATTACTGGCGTTCATGTGGCGAAATAAATGGCGTCTAAGGCCTGGTGGTCTATTAAGTGATGTGATTCAAAGAAGAACGTATGGGCATCTGATCAAGGAGCAAGCTGAACTGAAAGACCTACCCGTTGAATGCCTGCGCGCTGCAAGGTGTCCATGACCTTGACCACCATTTCATATTTGACATTCCGATCGGCACTGATGACAACCGCAGAACTTGCTTGACCTGTTTGAGCCAATTGAACTGTGTTGGCCAAGTTGTCAAAGTTTATTTTTGAGGTTTTGGCATCGTTCACCATTTCAAGACTGCCGTCCTTCTGAACCACAATTTGAATTACTTGATCGGGCTGTTTGGCGGCTTTGCCGACACTGGGCAAATCAATCACGCTGGGTGTGATCATGGGCGCAGTGACCATGAAAATGATGAGCAATACCAACATCACATCGATGAAGGGCACCATGTTGATTTCATTGATGGTGCGACGACCGCGACCGCGAGAGGAAACAGCTGGCATGTGTGTGCTCCCTGAAAATCAGTGACCTGATGCTGATAAGCCAGTACTGGCAGGGTTGACGCCCCCTGAGCCTGCCGAGCCTCCTAAGCTTCTTTGCAAGATGTTAGAAAACTCTTCGATGAATGTTTCCAATTTGATGGCTACGCGGTCAATGTCGCGGGCAAAACGGTTGTAAGCCACCACGGCTGGAATGGCTGCAAACAGGCCGATCGCAGTGGCCACCAAAGCCTCTGCTATGCCCGGCGCAACGGTAGCCAAGGTCACTTGTTGCATGCTGGCCAAGCCTGTGAAGGCATGCATGATGCCCCACACGGTACCAAACAAGCCGACATAGGGGGAAACGGAGCCCACTGAGGCCAGGAAAGACAACTGCGCCTCGGCCACATCCATCTCGCGCTGGAAACTGGCTCGCATTGCGCGACGTGCACCATCTAGAAGCGTGCCTGTATCGGAAATTCGACGCTCGCGCAATTTTTGATACTCGCGCATCCCACTTGCAAAAATGCGCTCCATAGGACCTGACAATTTTGAGTTTTGAACTGCGGCAGAAAACAAATCGTTCAAGCTAATGCCCGACCAAAACTGTTGCTCAAACTCTTCATTCAAAGTTTGAATGCGTTTGATGGCGGTGAGCTTGCCCACAATGGCGGCCCAACTGGCAATTGAAATGGCCATCAGAATGACCATGACCAGTTGCACCACAAAGCTGGCATGCAACACAAGTTGAATGATGGACATGTCTTGGTTCATTGAAGTGCTTCCAAAATTTTGGCCGGTATACGGCCGGGTTTGAGGGTTTGGCTGTCGACCCAGCCAATTCGGATCGTGCCTTCAGCCAGTAATTTTCGTTCACCCTGTGCCGCAAGCCAAGCTTTTTGCGTCAACACCAAACTGGCTCGGCCAGCTTCTAAAGTTTGAGCCGTCACTTCAAGTAAATCGTCTAAGCGAGCAGGTGAAAAGTATTTGACCTGCGTTTCGCTCACGACAAACATGCCGCCGCATTCATCTTTAAGGGAATGCTGTTCAATGCCCAAGGAGCGTAGCCACTCTGTTCGAGCGCGCTCAAAAAATTTCAAATAGTTGGCATAGAAAACGATGCCACCGGCATCGGTGTCTTCCCAGTAAATCCTGATTGGAAATTGGTAGGCGGTTTTCATGCCCGTGCGCGGCCTGCCTCGCGGTCGGCTTGAACTTCATGCGATCGCAGTTGTGGCGCCAAGCCTTCCAAAACAGCGTTCACGTATTTGTGGCCATCGGTGCCACCAAATTCCTTGGCCAATTCAATGCATTCATTCAAGCTGACACGCCAAGGGACATCGAGACAATGTTTCATTTCGAAAACGCCAATCCACATGACGGCGCGTTCGATGGGAGAAATTTCAGCCATGCTGCGATCGAGCAGAGGCAAAATGAGTTTGTCTAAGTCCACAGCCTGTTCTGAGCAACCATACAAAAGCGCATCGTAATGGGCTGAGTCGGCTTTGTGAAATCCAGACAAATCGCGTGTGAACAAGTCAATGTCTGCCGCTTCGTTTTTGCCAACCAAGACTTGGTACAAAGCTTGAAGAGCAAACTCACGTGCGCGACTGCGAGCCGATTTACTGGCAGACTTGCCTGGTTTGCGAGCCGCCGGTTTGCTGCTTTTTTCAGGCAACTCGTTCATGCCAGTTCCTCATCGTCCAATTCGTCAACGCCTGCAGACAAGTCTTCCAAGAGCATGGCCATTTCAACAGCCACCCGAGCAGCATCACGGCCTTTTTCGGTTTGACGCGCAACGGCTTGCTCTAAATTCTCGGTGGTCAAGATGGCGTTGGCAATGGGCACGTTGTAATCAAGCGAAATGCGGCTGACGCCTGCGCCCGATTCATTGGCCACCAATTCAAAGTGATAAGTTTCACCGCGAATGATGCACCCCAAGGCCACCAGCGCATCGTATTCGCCGCGCTCTGCCATGGCTTGCAGTGCTATGGGCACTTCCAAAGCACCGGGCACCAGCACATGGTCGATGTCATGAACACCGAGAGCTTCTAATTCTTGAATGCAAGCCACTGCCAAAGCATTGGTGATATCTTCGTTGTAGCGTGCTTGCACGATACCGATGTGCAGACCCAAACCGTCTAATTCTTGTTCAATACCTTTGTCTGCGCCTTGCATATTTATTCCTTAGGGATGTAAGCAGTGACCTCAACGCCATAGCCCGCCATGCTGGGCATGCGTCGGGGTTGACCCATCAGTTTCATTTTTTGAACGCCGCACTCGCGCACAATTTGCACACCCACGCCGTAGGTGCGCAAATCCATTTTGCTTCTGTTGGGTGCCTGTGCTGAGCGAGCCCGCCCTTCGAACTGCGCAAGCAATTGCTCGGCACTCTCGCCGCAATTGAGCAACACCGCCACACCGTGCCCTTGCTTGTTAATGTAGTTCAAGCTATGTTCCAAGCTCCATGAATGCATGCTGCGGCCAACTTCGAGCACATCAAATACTGACAAAGGCTCATGCACGCGAACAGGTACTTCGGCATCGGCATGCCATTTGCCTTTGACCAAAGCCAAGTGCAAGGATTGGCTGGGTTTGTCTTTGAATGCATGGGCTGTGAATTCGCCGTGTGCAGTTTGCAATACACGCGTGCCGACTTTTTCAACCAAAGACTCGGTGCGACTGCGGTATTCAATGAGATCGGCAATGGTGCCAATTTTGAGGCCATGCTCTGCTGCAAAAATTTGCAGATCTGGAAGCCGTGCCATGGTGCCATCGTCCTTCATGATTTCGCAAATCACAGAAGATGGGCTGCAGCCAGCCATGGTGCCCAAGTCACAACCGGCTTCTGTATGACCGGCGCGCATTAACACCCCGCCTTCCACGGCTTGTAAGGGGAAGATGTGGCCAGGTTGAACCAAGTCATTGGCGGTAGCATTCTTGGCCACAGCCGCTTTGACGGTCAATGCGCGGTCAGCGGCAGAAATGCCGGTGGTCACACCTTCGGCGGCTTCAATTGAAACGGTAAAAGCGGTGCTGTAAACCGTGCCGTTGCTGGCAGCCATGGGGGGCAATTTCAAGTGCTCGCAACGTTCGCGTGTGAGGGTGAGGCAAATGAGGCCGCGACCATAACGAGCCATGAAGTTAATGGCTTCAGCCGTGACGTGATCAGAAGCGATGAGCAAATCGCCTTCGTTCTCACGGTCTTCGTCATCGACCATGATGACGATGCGTCCCGCGCGCAAGTCTGCAACGATGTCTTCTACAGGGGAAATTTGTACAGGCGTCAAGGGACGGCCAGAATTCGTCGTCATGTCACTTCTTTCAAGAGGGCGCAGCTGCAGAAAAAGCTACTGCCGCAGAGTTAGCCGATGCATCGTTGTTGAGCATGCGCTCTACATAACGTGCAATCAAATCAATTTCTAAATTCACGGCGTTGCCTTTTTGTAAAGTGCCAAGCGCAGTGTTGTCTACAGTGTGGGGGATGAGGTTGATGCTGAACTCGCACCCGGTCATGGAATCAGCCACTTTGTTCACGGTGAGGCTGACGCCGTTGACCGTGATGGAGCCTTTGTAGGCCAAATATTTGCCCATGCCAACAGGCGCTTGAATGCGCAGTTCCCAGCTTTCGCCGACCTGTGCAAAGTGAGTCACATGACCAATGCCATCGACATGGCCCGACACAATGTGGCCGCCCAATCGATCGTGGGCACGCAAGGCTTTTTCCAGGTTTACCTTGCCAAGCTTGTCGAGGCCACTGGTTTTGTCGAGTGATTCGGCTGAGATGTCGATGGTGAATTGTTGGGCTGCTAAGTCAAACGACGTGACGGTCATGCAGGCCCCGTTGATGGCGATGCTGTCACCCAAGCCAACATCGTTCAGGTACCCAGCAGGCACCTCGACAGTGAGTCGCTTGCCATGACTTAAAGAGCTGCCCAGGTCGTGGAGGGCGGCGATACGCCCCACGCCGGTGATGATTCCGGTAAACATGGGGTGTATTTTCGCAGGGATTGGGCCTGTTTAGGCCTTGACCCTGGCTAAAACCCGCAAATCTTTACCGATTAATTGTGTTTCTGTGAATTCGAGGGTCAAGCCTTGTGAAAGGTCTTGCAAAGGGCCCCAGTTCGACATGCCAAGGCCGATGCCCAATAGCTTGGGGGCCAGATAAACCAAGAACTCGTCAACGCAAGCTTCGCGAATGAGAGAGCCATTGAGCTTGTGGCCGGCTTCTACATGCAATTCATTCACTTCTCGTTTGGCCAAATCGGACATCAGCAAGGGCAGATCGACTTTACCGTTTTCATTGGGCATTAGCGTAATGTGCGCACCCATGGCCTCTAAGCTGGCTCTTTTTTCGGGATGGTCTGCGGCCGCATAGATCCAAACTTGTCTTGGCGTGAGTGTGCCCGGCTGGCTGTGCTGAAACAACTTAGCCGACGGGGGTGTTTCCAGTTGGCTGTCCACAATGACCAGGTGTGGCATTCGAGGCGCAGCACCTAAGTTGGTGCAAAGTCTTAAATCTAAAAGAGGGTCGTCGTCAAGCACTGTGCCGATACCTGTGAGGATGGCGCAGGCACGGGCGCGCCAAGCATGGCCATCAGCGCGAGCCTCTGGGCCTGTGATCCATTGGCTTTGGCCATTTTGAAGCGCTGTTTGACCATCCAAAGACGCTGCCATTTTGAGGCGCACCCAAGGTTTGTGGCGTTTCATGCGGCTCAAAAAACCAGGATTTTGTTGTTCGGCCAGATGCGCACTGTCGCCAACTTCAACTTCTATGCCTGCCGCTCTCAAGCGATCAATGCCTTGGCCTGCCACCAAGGGGTTGGGGTCAGTAAGGGCTGCCACCACCTTGCTAACTTTCGCCCGAATCAGGGCGTCGCAACAGGGACCCGTTCGGCCATGGTGTGCGCAGGGTTCTAGCGTGACGTAGACGGTAGCGCCTTCAACGCTGTTGCCTTGGTTGGCAGCATCTTGTAAGGCCACAATTTCGGCATGCAAGCCACCCGCTTTTTGCGTATGCCCTTGACCCAGAATTTTCCCTTGATCGTTCACAATGACGCAGCCCACCCTTGGATTGGGCGATGTGATGCGCATGGCCTGTGAGGCGATGTTCAGCGCTTTCAACATATGGAGGCTGGCTGTCATGGGGTGCAATGAGTTAGATGGGTGGATGCCAAGGATACGACATGTTAAAGGCCAACCCAATCGGGGGTGCTGGCGCGTCTTATTTCCCATCTCAATTCGTTGCTGCCATTGAGCTTGTCTTGGTTTGGCCATTTCACCGAAATTTGTAAATTTTGAAGCAGCTTGGGAACTGTGCCTTGGGTGGAAATGGCCGTGGTGTTCCAGTTTCTTTCAAATTGAAGGCCTGCTTCAGTGCTAAGTGCGCCAGTATTTTGCAAGTTCTGAAATTGCGATATGCAAAATACGCTTGGCACTTGCCAGCATTCGGCAAGGTCTTGAGCCAAGCCACTGGCAATGTCCAAATTTCTTTGGGATTGATTGGCCGCCATGCTGGCCGTGCTGAGTTGGAAGGATCCAAATAGACCGAGGGCCAATATGGCACTGGTAAACAGGGCTTCCAAAACCGTGAAGCCGCCTAAAGAGTGCTTCTCCGAAAGATTGAAAGGCACCCCTAAAACCCTGCGTTTTTCCAAGAGCCAGAAACTCGCTGCACCCTTGATGCATCGATGCCAATGGGCCAGTCAAAGTGGTAAGCCTCAGGGTTGAGGGTGAGAAGACCTACTGGGTTTTGGCATGCGTTGGCACTTTGAAAGTAAACCATGCCAGTGATGGCTGCTTGACTTGCTATTTGGGGGCACTGCAGGGCGCAAGCGGTTTCCGAAAAAATCAAAGCTACTGGCGCATTTTGGCTGCCTAAGCTTTGAGTCCAAGTGAGCGGGCTGTCAATCCAATACACAGTTCGGCTGGGCTGTGAAAGTGCGCTTAAACCGGTTTGCAGTTGGGCTGTCGAAATGGCTTTGAGCTGTGCGGGCGTGATGTTGCCAAAGGTTTTGCGCCATTCGAGGGGTCTGCATTCAGCGGACTCAGGCCCAGACGCAGGTTCTAAAGCGGGGGGCGTCCATGGTGCGCTGATTGGGATGTACAGGCTTTGCTGAACTGTGGCGCGGCTGCCCACCCCTGGCTGCTCAGAATTTAAACTGATTTGAGCTGTGATTTTGATTTTGTGCGGTGCCATTCTGACATCGCGCACAAACAGGACAAAAGAGTTTGTGACATCGATCGATTTTGGCCATGCCAATGCAGAAATGCGATTGTCAAACATGACGGCTTCTGATGGTGTCCATTTTAAACATTGCCATTGAGGCGATGTCAGGGTGCTTGGGCACTGGCTGTTGCTTGCGTTGCGCCAAAATGCGGCGTCAATGGCAATGTCCTGGCCTGAATAAACGCTGTCTATTTGCGCGATAGCGGTCTCTAACAGTGACTCACTGCTGGCCAAGGCTTGGGCCGCAAACAATTGTTGCTGACTTCTTTGGGTTTCTGACATGACAGACCGCAGTGTGATCCACCCAAGCATGCTGGTGGTCAAGATCAGACAGATTGCGCTCCAAAGGTTGGCCATGCCGCTGTGTTGATTCATGTGGTCGCTTCTGTGCAATGAGATGCGGCATCGCGAATTTGAACGCCGGAATTGCGCAGCCTGACCCCACGCCGCCAAGTGAGAGGTATCTTTTCATTAGAAATTTGACTGCGAATTTCAATCAGTAACAGTTCACCTAGGATGGTAGAAGTCTGATTGCATTGCAAACGCAACTCAAGCGTCAGTATTTCTAAATGTTTGGGCTGTGTCAGTGATGTCCAAACCACAGGCTGGCAGGAAGTTTTGGTTTGAATTTGATTGCCATTCAAGCGAAAACCACTGCACTCATTGTTTTCTTTCAGCCCATTTTCATTGCGGTCAATGCTGAATAAAATTTGTTGCGGTGTGAGGTAGAAATCTTCTAGCGTGCCACAAAACTGAATGGGACAAAGGGGGTCTTGGTGGGAGGTGGGTGCGATGGCGACACTGTGAAAATTAGCCCGTCGAATATCTTGCACCATAGTGTCCATCAAGGCTCGTGTTTCTTGTTGAGCATGGCTTCTGTCTAAAATTTTCCGATCATGGGTCCATTGAAAATGAACCCAAAAAACTGCGGCACTGAGCACACTTAAACCCATGGCCAAACCTACCAAAAGATTTACCATTTCCAGCAAGCTCCGTCATCATTGAGCAGCGATGCGTTACTGGTTGCGAGTAGTTTGACATTGTCTGAAATGCGCAGACTCATGCTGCTGCAAGTGGCATCTCTGCTTTGTAAGCCAACTGGCGTAGCCTGCAGGATGTAGCCGTTTGCATTGCTACTTTGGAGACTCAAAAGGTAGTGCTTTGAAATGGAGTGCGTACCTGCCCAATTGAGTTCGCTCAAACTGCTGGCATATTGGGCGTGTAAACCGCGCCATTGCAATTGGCGAAGATGTAATTGCATCATTGAATTTTGAGCATCTTGACGTCTTGTTTTTTGCCATTGCAATTCAAACTGCGGCAAGACAATGCCCATGAGTGTGCCAATGATCGCCATACATATAAGAGACTCAATGAGTGTAAAACCTGCCGCACAGCATCTGATGGCTTGAAAGGATGGTGAAGGGCTCATGAACAGAGCATGCGCTGGGAACAAGCTTCGCTATTGGCATTGACTTGCAACACTTCGAAGTGTCACTGAATGCAAGTGTTTTCATGCGCCATGCACGGAAGCTCTGAACATGAAGTTCAATTTAAATACCAATGGCTACAGTTTGATTGAAATGTTGTTCATGTTGCTTATTCTGGGGGTGTTGTGCGGCACGGTTGCACTCTCTTTTCAGGAATTGCAAAACAGGGTTCACATTCAGGCGGCTTCTGAAGCCTTGCTAAGCGATATTCTCAGCGCCAGAGCCGAAGCATTGCGCCGAGAACGACGCGTCACGTTGTGTGCGGCTGCACTCGATTCAAGCTTGCAACCCCAATTACCAACAACCTGCGCTTCCAGTGGCAGTTCAGTTGCCTGGCATCAAGGTTGGTTAGTGTTTGAAGACACCAACGGCAATGGCGTATGGAACGAAGGAGAGCCTTTGCTGAAGCAAAGATCGCGCATCAATTCCAATATTTCTGCCACCGGCAATGGCACTGTCAGCTGGTATGTATCTTTTGGCGCAAGTGGCCGCAGCTTGTCATTGAATGGTGCTTTTCTAGCGGGCACCATCACCTTCTGTGAGCGCGGCACGAGGGCCAAGGGCGGGTGGTTGTTGGTGGTGAATGCGGTGGGCCGTGCCCGTTTAGACAAAGGGCAGATTGCCATCTGCCCTTGAAACTATTTACTCACTTCGTCCACCAGCAATTTGAAGTCGTCAATGTCTTCAAAGCTGCGGTACACACTGGCAAAGCGAACGTAGGCCACTTTGTCTAGCTTCTTTAATTCGCGCATAACCAACTCGCCAATTTTGTTGGAGGCTACTTCGCGTTGTGCCAAGTTCAATAACTTTTCTTCAATGCGCTCAATGGCTGAATCTACTTGCTCAATGCTCACGGGTCGTTTGCGCAGCGCTAAGTTCATGCTGGCGCGCAACTTCACCCGTTCGTATTCAATGCGTCTGCCATCTTTTTTCACGATGGCTGGAAAGTTCACTTCGGGTCGCTCGTAGGTGGTGAAACGTTTTTCACACGCCGCGCATTGACGGCGACGGCGGATGAGGTCGCCGTCTTCAGCCAGACGTGTTTCCACGACTTGGGTGTCGTTGTGACTGCAGAAGGGGCACTTCATTTGTAAACAGGGAAACGCGCGGTCAAGGCATTGACCTTGATGCGCACAGCTTCAATGTTGGCAGGATCGCGTGGGTTGTCGAGCACATCGGCAATGAGGTTGGCTGTGATGCGCGCCTCTTCGTCTTTGAAGCCGCGGGTGGTCATGGCGGGTGTGCCAATGCGCACGCCACTGGTGACCATGGGTTTCTCAGGGTCGTTGGGGATGGCGTTTTTGTTGATGGTCATGTGCGCTTGCCCCAAGACCGCCTCAGCTTCTTTGCCAGTGATGCCTTTGGGTCGCAAATCAACCAACATGACGTGACTTTGGGTGCCACCGCTCACAATGCGCAGGCCGCGTTGTGTGAGCGTTTCAGCCACGATTTGGGCGTTCTTGATGACCTGCTGTTGGTAGGCCTTGAAACCCGGTGCCATGGCTTCTTTGAAGGCCACGGCTTTGGCCGCAATGACGTGCATGAGTGGCCCGCCTTGAAGGCCAGGAAAGATAGCGCTGTTGATGGCTTTTTCGTGTTCGGCTTTCATTAAGATGATGCCGCCGCGAGGTCCGCGCAAGCTCTTGTGCGTGGTGGATGTCACGACGTCAGCGTAAGGTACGGGGTTGGGATAAACACCAGCCGCAATCAGACCTGCATAGTGCGCCATGTCAACCAGAAAAATGGCGCCAACATCTTTAGCCACTTTGGCAAAGCGTGCAAAATCAATGTGCAAACTGTAGGCCGATGCGCCAGCAATGATGAGCTTGGGTTTGGTATCGTGGGCCTTTTTCTCCATGGCATCGTAGTCAATGACCTCGTTGGCATCGAGGCCATAGCTGACCACGTTGAACCATTTGCCGCTGATGTTCAAGGGCATGCCGTGTGTGAGGTGACCGCCTTCCGCCAAGCTCATACCCATGATGGTGTCGCCGGGTTTTAAGAACGCCAAAAACACAGCCTCATTGGCCGATGCGCCGCAATGCGGTTGCACATTGGCAGCGTCAGCGCCAAAGATTTGTTTAACGCGGTCAATGGCCAATTGCTCTGCAATGTCCACAAATTCGCAACCACCGTAATAGCGTTTGCCAGGGTAACCTTCGGCGTACTTGTTGGTGAGTTGTGAGCCTTGAGCCGCCATGACGGCAGGCGAGGCGTAGTTTTCGCTGGCAATCAACTCAATGTGATGCTCTTGTCGAGCGTTTTCGGCCTGAATGGCTGCAAAAATCTCGGGATCGGTTTGTTCAATCAGAATATTTCTTGAATACATGGCAGGCCTTTAAAGGATGGTTCCTTGCTCAGGTGAAGTGTTGAAAACTCCAAATGGCAAGGGCTGCCCAGGCGAACGGCTGAAACCTTGTGCCCCTAAAAGACTTGATCAAGGTGCACGCTCCCTAGTGGTTGGAGGTGGGGCCAAGCCCGCCAATTTCCACGTCAGAGTCTGGCCAGCTAAGGGTAGCTGGGGCCAGGCTCCTATCGCCAGTTGCGTACACCCCTAGTGTAGCCGAGGCGGTGACTGGCTGCATCAGTAAAGCTTAAATTGGGTCACCTAACTTTTTGTAGGATTGGCCGCTTTGTTTTACTTTTTAGGGCTTGAAGTCTCGTTTTGGCTTGCCTTCGCAGCGGCATCTTTGGAATTCTTGGAAATGGCTTGATTTAGTCGTTCTTGTTCAGCCATCACCCGAGAAATGTATTCGGTTTCTTGAGAAATAGACTCCTCTCCGGCCTTATAAAGGCGAAGTCCCTCCTCTAGACTACCCGTCAAATTGATGCACTCTTTGAGAATTTTGACCCCGATGCGAAGGTTCGTTTTCGGGTCAAAAATAGCCATGGCCCCGCCGTAAGGGGTGAACTGTTCGAAGTGGACTTCGGGTATCACCTGCATCAGGCCTTTGGCGCCTAATGGGCTGTTGGCAAAGGGGTTGTAGTTGGATTCCACCCCGATGACGGCCAGAATGAGGGTCGCGTCAAGTGCAGACCTTTCGGCCAAGTCAAATACCTCCAATATCAAAGCATTCAAAGGTTCTGGCGCAATTTTGTATTTGCTTCTAACGGCTTGAACCAAAGCCATCTGAAGTGGCGTCAGATCGGTCGAAGGTGCTGCCAAGCTTCGCAGCAACACTTGTTGTTGTTCATCTTCAGCTTCTGAAATATGAAGTCGGGTGAACAGCCAGCCCTGCACGCTTTGGACAGTCAGAGTGCGAACTTCAGGTCGAGCCAGAGCCAGCATGCTAAGGATCAAGGCAAGCAGACCCAGCATCGCAAAACTGTGGTGGGAAATGTTCACAAAACCGCGTCCTATGTCACCCCCAAAGGTCAATAACCCACGCCAAAAGCGAAGAGGCCATTGAGCGGTTGATTCCTGAAAAGCTGGTTGAGTCACAAGTTGATTTGGAGTGGCAAGGCCGCTAATTATAAAAAAAATCGAAAATAGATGCTTTCAGCATATCGAGGCCTGCCTTCCTCGGTGAAAATAGCTTCTTTATCTTTTTGTGTTGTGACTGTGACTTCTTCCTCTCCTAAGACCCCAGACTTGCAAGCCCTAGACAACTTAACTGGGGGTGCATTTACCGCACAAACATCCGGTGAGCGTGCAGCCAAGTTGCGTGATTGGCTTCTCACAGACCCATCCCACGAAGTTTTGCAACTCGTGTACAAAGAAGTTTCCACCCGCGACAAAGGCGCTGCCAAAGTGCTGCGCGAAAAGCTTGATGAGTTGAAGCGCTTGCACGGTCAAGATGTCTTGGCGGCCGAATGGGCTGAACGCGCCAATGCCATGCTAACTTCTTCGCGTTTGAACATTGCCGATGCCATGGCATGGCAAAGAGATGCTGCCAAAGCGGGTGCGCCACTGTCTCGCGAGCCGCTGGCCAGCCTCAAGCTTCAGCTGAATGAAAAAATCAAAGCGGTTGAGGATTTGCAACACCAAGTCATGGTGCAGCGCGAAACGGCTGTGCTGTTGGCCCAGCGCATAGAGGTTCTTTCTACCAAAAGTTTGAAAGAAGCAGGCGCCGCCAATGAACTGTTGCAGTCCGATGTGGCTCACTGGCATCAACAAGCCCATGCCATCACAGAGGATGCTTCTTGGCAGAGTGTTGATTTGAAATTCCCACCCCAACTTGATGCCTCTCGGCATCAGTTAAGCAGTGTATGGGAAGCTTTTGAAGCTGCGTTGTTTCAGGCTAAAGCGGCTAGAGATGATGCCAACGAAGCTTTGCCACCCGTCCCCGTTTGGGCCGAAGAAATTCGCGTGGCCCGAGGTGGTCAAGGTGTGCATGCCAACGCTCATACAGTCAAAGAAGCGTCTGATACCGATCATTCAGCTGTTTCAAATTCGCAGCAACCTAGCGCTGAAGAATCAACGGCTGAGACTGAGGTCAAGCCAGTCAAAACGCCCAAAGTTAGCAATACCAAAATGGATCCTGCTCAAAGATTGGCTTTGCGCGAAGCCGCCAATCAAGCGGTCACTGGCGCTATGACGGTCTTGGCGGCTGAAAACAGTGAAGCCAATTTGTTGGTGCTCAAGCAGGCGCTCAAGGATCATGGGCGCAATATGGATACCAACATGGACTTGAAAGTTCATGACGCATTAATTTCTGCGGGTGATGCAGAAGGTTGGCAGCGACATGTTGCGGATCAGTTGCGTTTGGCATTGGTGTTGAAGGCGGAAAGCCTGTTCAAAAAAGTGCCTGTTAAAACCCAAGACGTCACAGAGGTCGTTGCTGAAGCACTGGAAGTTTCAAAAGAGGATGGCGACAAGCGGGTCGAATCTGAAGTTGGCCATGAGGGTGTTGGCAATGAGAGTGTTGCCAATGATTCAGCAACTCAGGTGGCAGAAACGAATGCTGCTACCCCCGCCCCTGCCAAGGAAGAGTTTCATCTTGAACCCACTGTTGGCGGTCGAAAAATGCAAGACGCTTTGCGTCAGTTGCGTGAAGAATGGAAAAAAGCCGATCAGGGTGGCTTGCCAAACCATGCTTTGTGGAAGCGTTTCGATGCTGCATGCAACAACGCCTACAAAGTGGTTCAAACTTGGTTGGACAAAATCAAACACGAAGCCAGTGAGCATCGCGCTCAACGTTTGGCATTGATTGAAGAGGTCAAAGCTTGGGGTGAGGCCAATGCACACAATGCAGATTGGCGCGCGCACTTGCGGTCTTTGCATCAGTTTGGCGATCGCTGGCGTTCGGCGGGGCATTTGAGTGAGAAAGCCTTTGCAGAACTGCAGCCCCTTTGGAAGCAAGCCCTGCACAATGCCGCGGCACCTTTGGAAGCCGCTCAGAAAGCCAGCACCGCCAGACGCCAAGCTTTGATTGCAGAAGCCGAACAGCTTGGCGCCGCGCCTCTCTTAAGAGTCGATGCGGTCAAGGCCTTGCAACAAAATTGGCAAACAGAAGCTCAAAGCGTTCCTATGGATCGCCGCATTGAACAAAAAATGTGGGAGGCTTTTCGCAAACCCATTGATGAGGCTTTCAGTCGCAAGACCAACTCGCGCGAGCACGTTTCAAATGCCCCCATGTCGGCCCACGACCGCATGGTGCTCGATGCCTCCAATGACTTAAAAGCTGCTAACGCCTCCGGCGATGTTCAAAAAATCAAGGCGGCCATGGCTGCGCTGGACGCCGCTTTAAAAGGGCAAGCCAAGGCCAATGCCGAAGTGATTGTTGCGCCAAAGGCTGTGGAAATTAGCGCGCCAGATGCGGCACAAGCTGCCCCAGACTCAGCTGCAGGTGAAACGGGTTTAGCTGAAACAAACGAAGCAGAATCCAATTCAGTTGAAACTGGTTCTTCCTCAGCTCAAACTTCAGAGCCCGTCAAGCCTGTTGATGCACCGAAACCCGCGCGCCCCTTGGTGGCCATGCGCGGCGATGACCGACCCGGCCAAAAGAAATCAGTTCCCGCTCCCGCAGGTCGCGGTGGGCCTGGTGATCGCAGAGATGGCAAAGGCGCGCCTCGTTCTGACAAAGGTGGTTTTGGCGATAAGAGTGGGGGCCGTTTTGACCGTGGAGATCGAAGTGATCGCCCTGGTCGTGAAGAGCGTGGCCCACGCCTTGGTGATGCCGCTTTCAGAGCCCAACGCGATGCCATGGAGCACGCCGAAATGGCCTTGCGTAAGCTGGCTGCACAGGCCCACGGCGAATCCTTGACGCACTTGCTTGCTGCATGGGAAGCGCGTCAAGCCGACTTGGTGCCCACGGCGCAAGATTTAGGTCGCAATGTGAACGCTGCTGCTAGGGCTGCATGGTCACAAGCAGTCAGTCAGGCGCCTTCAGCAACTGCTGGCGAAGCCATTTTGCGTCTAGAGATGGCTGCAGAAGTGCCAACGCCTGCAGAGAATTTGAACGAGCGTCGCGCATTGCAACTTCAATTGCTCACTCGCAAAAACCAACCGGGCCCTGAGCAAACTTGGGCCTTGGATGTCACAGCAGTTTTGTCTTCAACGCACGACCCTAAAGTGGCGCGGCGTTTGCAAAATGCTTTGAAGAATTTGCTGCGCAGTTAAATGAAGTAAGGGCTTAAGCAATGGCTGAAAAGCCTATGCTCGAGCTCAGCTTATCAAGTTGATTCGTTCAACTTGCCCCTCGAAATGCCAGCGCAGTACTTCGGCGCGTGGCCTTGCTGACGCAACATCCCAATCACTTAAAACGTAGCGTTGCTTAGGCGGATCTTGTCCGAGGCTGTGAAGTGCAGGCCGATGAGTATGGCCATGAACAAGGCAAGTGGCACCGGCTTGTTGAAGCAACTGAGACGACCATTCATCTGCCACATCGGCATAGACCGCACGTGAATCTTTTTTGAGTATTTCGCTTTGTGCTCGAAGTTGCCTGGCAATGTGCTCTCGCTCGGTGAGTGGTTTGGCCAAGAAGTCATTTTGCCAACTTGGTTTTCTGACCATCTGCCGAAAGGCTTGGTAGCCTGTGTCACCTAAACAACCCGCATCACCATGCGAGAGAAGCCATTTTTGAGAAGCAAAGTTAAGCGCAGTGGGGTCTTGCAGATCAATCACATTGCATGCATTGAGGAACGCAGTGCCGACCAAGAAATCGCGGTTGCCTCGCATGAAGAGCACCTGTCTTTTTGTTGCACAGGCTTTTAAAACAGCGGTGCATCTCTGAAGAAAAGTGTGCTGTTCGGCGGCATCGTCGCCGACCCAAACCTCGAACAGGTCGCCCAAAATAAAGACCGCGTCAGCGGTCGTATTTTGCATATAGGCTTGCCACACTTCAAATGTGGCAGTTTCTTTTTCTTGCAAATGCAAGTCGGAAATAAAATCAACTGTGCGCCAAGTTTCAGGTGCTTCAAACACCTGAAACGGCAACACGGTTTCAGTCATGAAAATGGGCGGGCGCGCCGATTAAAGCGCGACAGCCTTTTCAATGATGATGGGTTCTTTGGGCACGTCGTCATGGAAGCCATTGCGGCCAGTTGCAACGCCTTCAATGTCATCCACAATTTCGGTACCTGACACCACATGTGCAAAGACGGCATAGCCCCAACCTTGCAGTGAGGGTGCTGTGTGGTTCAAGAATTCGTTGTCGGCAGTGTTAATGAAGAACTGTGCAGTGGCAGAGTGGGGGGCCTGGGTACGTGCCATAGCCAAGCTGTACTTTGTGTTCTTCAAACCGTTGTTGCCTTCATTTTGAATGGCTGCATCGGAATGCTTTTGTTCCATGTTGGGTTCAAAGCCACCACCTTGAATCATGAAGCCAGGGATGACGCGGTGAAAAATGGTGTTGTCATAGTGACCCTTGTTCACGTAGTGAAGAAAGTTCTCAGCGCTCAAAGGCGCTTTTTCAGCGTCGAGTTCAATGAGGATGACGCCTTTGCCGGCGATGTGGAGTTCGACTTGAGGATTGCTCATGGTTATTGCACCAAAGTGATTGAAAGAATGACAACAGGCGTTTTTGGAACATCTGTTCTAAAGGGGCCGCCCATGCCTGTTGGCGTGGTTCTGATTTTATCCACGACATCCATACCTGAGGTGACTTTGCCAAAAACCGTATAGCCGAAAAGTTGTAGGGCATTGAGCAGGTTCTCTCGTGGCACGTTTTCGTAGACCTGCCCTCGGTATTCAAAGCGTTTGACAGGATCGCCATCAGGGATGGGGGTGGGGTCTAGAAAAGCGTTTTCAGCGGTGTTAATGAAAAACTGTGCTGTGGCAGATTGTGGGTCGTTGGTTCTGGCCATGGCCAAAAAGCCGGGCTGGTTTTTCAAGCCAGCGACCATGGCCTGTCTGCCCTCATGCTGAACGGGAGCTCGGGTTGGGCGCTCTTTGTATTGGGCATCGTAGCCGCCCCCTTGAACCATAAAGTTGGCGATGACCCTGTGAAAAATGGTGCCGTTGTAGTGTTTGTCTTTGACGTACTGCAGGAAGTTGGCTACTGTTTTGGGGGCCTTTTCAGGATAAAGCTCCACCATGATGTCGCCCAAGTTCGTGGCAATTTTGACCTTGGGTGATTCTTGAGCCTGACTCAGCAAAGGGGTTAGGGTCATTCCCAAAATCAGCGCCAATGCACTGAAAAGGGCCATTGTGTTTCGGCGAAAAAGGTTTGGAGTCATGGCAGTTAACGCAAGGTCTGCGTATTGGTTGTGTTGGTGGTGACCGCTGAGGGCGCTGGCAAGGGCAGCAGGTTAGGGCCTTCTTTGGCGTTTTTGGCTTGTGCGTAGGCTTGTTGGGCCATGGCGCTGTACAAATCGCCTAAATTTTGAAGTGCAATTTTGTAGTGGGGCCGCGCTTGAATGGCCGACGTGAGTGCCAACAAGGCCTCATCGTATTTCCCCTGTGCTGCTAAAAGCACACCTAAGTTGTTGTAGGGCTCTGGCAACTCGGGAAATTCTTGGATGAGAGCTTGCAGTTCTTGTACAGCTTTGCCAACTTGCCCTTGACCCGCCAAAATTTGACTGTTCATGAAGCGAAACTGTGGAGAGACGGGTGAGCTTGCAGTTGGGCCATTTTGCTTGATGGCCAATTGAAGCTTTTGCTGCGCTTGGGTCCATTGTTTTTTTCGAATGAGTTCTTCAATTTCTGCACTGTCATTGGCCCATGTCAAGCTGCTGCCAAAACAGAGCAAGATGGGTAAAACACGCGATAGAACCCAATGGTGAGACATATAGATAGAATTTGAGATGTGAAATACAGGCTAAATGGCTTGAATACGGCTAGTTTGTTCTAAAGTTAGACTTTGCCAGTGACTTATTTGGGCCTTATACTGAGTTAAATTGTAACGGAGGCCGCTGTTCTGGTCTGCCATTGCAACAACTAGGGGGCTGCGGCCCCTTTTTGCACCCTTACAAGAAAAATACAGTATTTCATGAGCTTGCGCATTTACAACACGCTGTCTCGAGCGGTTGAGAAATTTACTCCCTTAGAAGCGGGTCACGTTCGCATGTACGTCTGCGGCATGACGGTATTTGATTTTTGCCATGTGGGCCATGCAAGGTCCAATGTGGCCTTTGATGTGGTCCAGCGGTGGCTCAAGGTCAGTGGCTACAAAGTCACTCACATTCGAAACATCACCGACATTGACGACAAAATCATCAAACGTGCTGTTGAAAACGGCGAATCTATCCGAGCCCTGACAAATCGCATGGTTGACGCCATGCACGAAGACTTTGATGCCCTTGGCATAGCCCGCCCTACAGCCGAGCCTCGTGCAACAGAGTTTGTGCCGCAAATGCTTCACATGATTGGCGTCCTTGAAGAAAAGGGCTTGGCTTACCGAACCCCCCAAGGCGATGTGAATTATGCGGTGCGCAAGTTCCCTGGTTATGGCAAGTTGTCTGGTAAGTCACTTGACGAGTTGCACGCAGGTGAACGCGTAGCAGTTTTAGATGGCAAGGAAGACCCGTTAGATTTTGTGCTGTGGAAGGGGGCCAAAACCTCAGAACCCGCCGACGTCAAATGGGACAGCAAATTTGGCCCAGGCCGCCCAGGCTGGCACATTGAGTGCTCGGCCATGGCTTGCCAAATGCTAGGCAACAGTTTTGACATTCACGCAGGCGGCGCTGACTTGCAGTTTCCACACCATGAAAACGAAATTGCCCAGAGTGAAGGCGCAACCGGACAGCCATTTGCTCAGTATTGGATGCACAACGGTTTCATCAACATTGACAATGAAAAAATGTCCAAAAGTTTGGGCAATTTTTTCACAATTCGCGATGTTCTAAAGTCATTCGATGCCGAAACCGTGCGCTTCTATTTGGTCAGAAGCCATTACAGAACTTCTTTGAATTACTCGGATCAAAATTTGAACGATGCGCGCAGTGGCCTGAAGCGCCTCTACACAGCCTTGCAAGCGGTCGTGCCTTCCAATGTGCAAATTGATTGGGGCAACCCCTATGCCGCGCGATTCAAAGCCGCCATGGACGAAGACTTTGGTACCCCCGAAGCTGTGGCAGTTCTGTTCGATTTGGCGGGAGAAGTCAACCGCAGCAAGTCAGCCGATCAAGCCGGCTTATTGAAAGCTCTTGGTAATATTTTGGGAATTTTGCAAAACGATCCGGTTACCTTCTTACAGGCTGGTGCTGGTTTGGACGAAGCCGCTATTCAGGCTTACATTCAAGCACGCACAGATGCCAAGGCGGCCAAGAATTTTGCTGAAGCTGATCGCATTCGCAAGCACTTACTAGAGCAGGGCATTGAGCTCAAAGATTCAGCTGCTGGCACCACCTGGGAGGCTGCTCAATGAGTCATTCTGACATTGTCATCACACCAGAGTATTGGGCTGCTGCTTGCGCGCATCTGTCAAAAAAAGACAGGGTCATGAAGCGCCTGATTCCTCAATTTGGCGATGCCTGTTTGGTGTCGCGCGGCGATGCTTTTGTCACTTTGGCGCGCAGCATTGTGGGTCAGCAAATTTCAGTCAAAGCCGCTCAGTCGGTTTGGAATAAATTTTCTGCCTTGAACAAAAAAATCACACCCGCTGGCGTGTTGAAATTGAAAGTAGATGACATGCGCGCGGCCGGTTTGTCAGCGCGCAAAGTTGAATATCTGGTTGACTTAGCGCTTAATTTCCATGGCAAAAATGTCAGTGTCAAAGAATGGCAGCAGATGGACGATGAAGCCATCATTGATGAATTGGTGGCCATTCGGGGCATTGGCCGCTGGACGGCCGAGATGTTTTTGATCTTTCACCTCATGCGTCCCAACGTCTTGCCCCTCGACGACGTGGGCCTGATCAATGGCATCAGCAAAAACTATTTTTCTGGCGAACCCGTGAGCCGCAGCGATGCCCGCGAGGTCGCGCAAGCGTGGCAACCCTACAGCACGGTTGCAACTTGGTATATTTGGCGGTCTCTCGACCCCGTACCGGTCGAGTATTGAGCTAGATAAAGGAGGCCCATTTTGGCCAAGCGCACATTCCTAGACTTTGAGCAGCCAGTGGCAGAGCTCGAAGGCAAAATTGAAGAGCTTCGCTATGTGCAAAGCGAATCAGCCGTTGATATTTCCGAAGAAATTGACCAGCTCAGTAAAAAGAGCCAACAGCTGACCAAAGACATTTACTCCGACTTGACGGCCTGGCAAATTACCAAAATTGCCCGTCATCCTGAGCGTCCTTACACACTGGATTACATCCGCGAAATTTTCACGGACTTTGTGGAAATGCATGGCGACCGTCACTTTGCCGACGACTTGTCCATTGTGGGTGGTTTGGCCCGCTTCAATGGATCGCCTTGTATGGTGCTCGGTCATCAAAAGGGCCGTGATACCAAAGAACGCACGCAGCGCAACTTTGGCATGAGCAAGCCAGAAGGCTATCGCAAAGCTTTGCGTCTCATGAAGACCGCAGAAAAATTCAAACTGCCCGTATTCACGTTTGTTGACACGCCGGGCGCATACCCAGGTATTGATGCCGAAGAGCGCAGCCAGTCAGAGGCCATCGGTCGCAACATTTTTGAAATGGCGCAACTGGAAGTGCCCATCATCACCACCATCATCGGTGAAGGTGGCTCCGGCGGCGCATTGGCCATCTCTGTGGCCGATTCAGTGCTCATGCTTCAGTACTCTGTTTATTCTGTCATTAGCCCAGAAGGTTGTGCCTCCATTTTGTGGAAAACCTCCGACAAAGCAGAAGAAGCAGCTGAGGCGCTAGGCATTACCGCCCACCGTTTAAAAGCTTTGAATTTGGTCGACAAAATTGTGAACGAGCCGGTCGGGGGTGCGCATCGCGACCCTGCTCAAATGGCTGCATTTTTGAAGCGTGCTTTGGGAGACGCGTGGCGTCAGGTCACCGATTTGAAACCCAAAGAATTGGTCGACCGTCGCTACGAGCGTTTGCAAAGCTATGGCCGTTTCACAGACACCAAAGTCGGCAAATAATTCTGCGAATTCAGGTGTGGGCTTGCTTCCGCCCAGTTTTCAGCCTTCGCTCCCTTTGGCCATCGCTTTCAGCGGTGGTGCAGATTCCACCGCTTTGCTGGTGGCGTGTGTCAGGCAGTGGCCAGGGCAGGTGAGGGCCATTCACATTCACCATGGTTTGCAGGCGGCGGCCGATGGCTTTGCAAGCCACTGCCAAGCTTTGTGTGAACAACTGCAAGTTCCCTTAGTGCTTTGCAAAGTCAATGCCAAAAACGAAGCAGGTCAGAGCCCAGAAGACGCTGCCAGAAAGGCGCGCTATACGGCACTTAGTGAAGCTGTTCACTCGCATCCTTCATTGCTGGGGGTGAAAGAAATTGCAGTGGCACAGCATTCTGATGATCAAGTAGAAACATTGTTGCTGGCGCTGTCGCGCGGCGCTGGATTGCCGGGCTTGGCCAGCATGCCATCCAAATGGATGCGAGATGGTTTGCAATGGCATCGGCCTTTGTTAGGTGTGCCTGGCGTAAAGTTGCGTGAATACCTCACGCATGCTGAAGTGACGTGGGTAGAAGACCCCACCAACCAAGACGAGCAATTCACCCGCAACCGCATTCGTGCCCAGTTGTTGCCTGCTTTGGAGCGAGCTTTTCCTCAATTCAGAGACACCTTTTCCAGGAGCGCTTCGCACGCAGCAGAAGCGCAAGAAATTTTGAACGAGGTTGCTGTGGCAGATTTATCTAGCCTAATGGCTTCTGGTGGGCTCAACATCAAGGCCTTGCAGCAACTTAGTTCTGCCAGGCAGTCTTTGGTACTTCGGCATTGGTTGAAGGTTCACCACCAAACCACGCCGAGCACCGTTCAAATGAGCGAGTTGTTGTCGCAAATTGCTGCTTGCACCACGCGCGGCCATCAATTGCGACTGAAGGTGGGGCGAGGGTATGCGTTAAGGGATGGGCAAGTCTTGACTTGGTCCGATCAGGTTTAGCCTCTTAAATCCCTTCAAATCGAGGGTTCTCCCGAGTACAATCGACGGGTTTTGCTGAAATTTCCCTTTTATAACTTCTAAAAATGGCACTGATCGTTCACAAATACGGCGGCACTTCGATGGGCTCAACAGAGCGCATTCGAAATGTTGCCAAACGCGTCGCCAAATGGGCTAGGGCGGGTCACCAAATGGTGGTGGTGCCAAGCGCCATGAGCGGCGAAACCAATCGCCTGTTGGGCTTGGCCAAAGAATTGGCGCCCGCCAAAACAGACACGGCCTACGACCGCGAACTCGACATGTTGGCCTCAACAGGCGAGCAAGCATCTTCCGCCTTGCTGGCCATCGCTTTGCAGTCTGAGGGCATGGAATCGGTCAGCTATGCTGGCTGGCAAGTACCCATCAAGACCAATAGCGCTTTTACCAAGGCGCGCATTGAATCAATTGATGATGAGCGGGTTCGCAAAGACTTAGCGGCTGGCCGTGTGGTCATCGTGACGGGCTTCCAAGGTGTAGACCCAGACGGCAACATCACCACCTTGGGCCGAGGTGGTTCAGACACCTCTGCAGTCGCCGTTGCTGCCGCCATGAAAGCCGACGAGTGTCTGATTTACACCGACGTGGATGGTGTCTACACCACTGACCCCCGCGTGGTGCCTGAGGCCCGTCGCTTGAAAACAGTTAGCTTTGAAGAGATGCTGGAAATGGCATCCCTCGGCTCTAAAGTTTTGCAAATTCGATCTGTTGAGTTTGCAGGCAAATACAAAGTGCCTATGCGTGTGCTGTCTAGCTTCACACCTTGGGACATCGACATTCATGAAGAAGCCAAGTCTGGCACGCTGATCACTTTTGAGGAAGACGAAAAAATGGAACAAGCCGTAGTCTCCGGCATTGCGTTCAACCGCGATGAAGCCAAAATCTCTGTGTTGGGCGTACCCGACAAACCTGGCATTGCATACCAAATTTTGGGAGCAGTGGCCGACGCCAACATTGAAGTTGACGTGATCATTCAAAACTTGAGCAAAGATGGCAAAACCGACTTCAGCTTCACAGTGCACCGCAATGATTTTGCGCGCACCATGGACCTTCTGAAGGAAAAAGTGTTGCCGTCTTTGGGCGCCAGCGAAGTCAGCGGCGATGCCAAAATTTGCAAAGTTTCTATTGTGGGCATTGGCATGCGAAGCCACGTGGGAATTGCCAGCAAAATGTTCAGGTCTTTGAGCGAAGAGGGCATCAACATTCAGATGATTTCTACGTCCGAAATTAAAACCTCTGTGGTAATTGACGAGAAATACATGGAATTGGCGGTGCGGGCCTTGCACAAAGCCTTTGATTTAGACCAAGCCTGATATAATTTTTGAGTGCTGGAATCGTGACCGAGTGGCCGAAGGTGCTCCCCTGCTAAGGGAGTATAGGGTGTAGAGCCTTATCGAGAGTTCGAATCTCTCCGATTCCGCCAGCTAGTTTAAAAAGCCGTTGATCTTTGAATCAGCGGCTTTTTTTTGGCTGTATTTTCGCCAACCAATCCTGTAAATTAATGTTACTCTGACCCCAATTATTCAAGAGGGAATTGCACATGAGAGTTTTGGCAATGTGGATCTTTGCCTTGCTGACGTTGCAAGGCTGCTCGGTAGTTCAAACAGTTGAGCCTTGGCAGAAGGGCAACTTGGCAAAGCCAGAAATGACCTTTGATGACGATCCCTTAGAGCGAGGGTACCGAGAACACATCTACACCAGCAAGGAAGCATCGGCCGGTGGTTCGGGTTTAGGCGGAGGTGGTTGTGGTTGCAACTAAACATCACACTGAACTGGGCGCTGCGCTGCTCAGTGCCGCCATGGCTTTGCCTTGCATCGTCAGCACAGCACATGCCGAAAGTGCTCCTGAAAAAGGCACACTCAGTTTCAAATACTTGAACTACAAAGAAAGTCAGCAAACTTCCAGTGACGCGCTAGGCGTGTATGGGCGGGCTGACAGCAAGTCGGGCGCATCAGCATATGACGACCGAATTCTTGTCAAAGCCACTTCGAGCAGTTTGGTCGTGCCACTCAACTCCGAATGGTCAATGTCGGGTACGCTTATTACCGACGCCATTTCTGGTGCATCACCGGCTTATCACACGCAGGCTTTGTCTTATTTGAAAGATTTTCGTCGGGCAGTTGATGCGTCAGTCACCCGCTATTTGCCAAACGGCACCTTGACGGTGGGCATGAGCCATTCTGGTGAAAACGATTACGTATCTCGCGCTGCTTCCTTGCTTGCGACGCGTTCATCTGAGAACAAAAATACCACTTGGACAGCCGGCCTTGCCGTCAACCGCGATCAAATCAATCCAGCCAATCAAATTGTTTTGAATGAGACCAAGCGCAGCAGTGAGGTGTTGTTAGGGGTCACACAAGTGGTCACCATGAACGACATCGTGCAATTCAACATGGGTTACTACAAAGGGCAGGGGTATTTTTCTGACCCCTACAAAATTTACGACGAACGGCCCAGGGACCGCACGCAACAAAAGTTTCAGACGCGCTGGAACCATTACTTCAATGATTTGAACGCCACCTCTCGTTTGGCCTATCGTTACTACACCGACAGTTGGGGAATTCGATCGCACACCTTGGACGCAGAGTGGGTGCAGCAAATCGGAAATGGTTGGAGTGCTGCGCCTGCAGTGCGTTATTACTCCCAAACTGCGGCCAAGTTTTATGTAGAGGTCGATCCTTCTATATTGCCTTTTCCCCCTAGTCCACCGGCCAATGCAAAGTACTTTTCAGAAGACCAACGCATGAGTGCTTTTGGTGGTTTAACCTTGGGTATGAAACTCACCAAGCAACTTAACCTCGACACCAAGGTCGATGTGAAGTTGGAGCAATATGGCCAGAAGGGCATTTGGATTTTGTCGGGCAACGGCAGCAAAGGCTTGGCACCGTTTTATGCGCGCAATCTTCAAGTGGGTATCACGCGCTCATTCTAATGGTGTCGAAAGCAATGCCATTGAAAGTTCATCGCCAGACGTTTAAGGCGATGGGCAGCGCTTGTGAAGTGGTGTTGACATCTCATACTCAAAAAGAGGCCGAGTCAATGGCCAATTTGGCCATTGATGAAGTACTTCGCATTGAACGCAAATATTCTCGCTACACCACCGATTCCATCATTGCGAAAATCAATCAACAGGCTGGGTGCGAGGCAGTGCAATGTGACGATGAAACTTGGGCTTTGTTTCAGTTTGCTTCTCAGCTCTTTGATAAAAGCGATGGCTTGTTTGACATCACCTCGGGCGTATTGCGACAGGCGTGGAATTTTAAAAAGCCTGAAGTACCGACCTCTCAAAAGTTAGAGGCTTTGTTACCGCTCGTGGGTTGGAAAAAAGTGGTGTTACAAGAGCAACGCATTGCCTTGCCTTTGGCTGGCATGGAAGTAGACTTGGGCGGCTTTGGCAAAGAGTATGCTGCCGATCGTGCAGCGCAGGTTCTCAAAGAAAAAGGTGTGACCCATGGTTACGTGAATTTGGCTGGCGACATGCGCTTTCTCGGGCCCAAGTCTACGGGTGAGCCTTGGATGATTGGCATTCAAGATCCGCGTGTGCGTGATCAGGTCGTGGCCACCCTGCCAATCACGATGGGTGGCTTGGCCACCAGTGGCGATTACGAGCGCTATTTTGAATTGAATGGGCAGCGCTATTGTCATGTTTTGAATCCTAAAACGGGTATGCCAGTCAGCTACTGGCGCTCAGTGAGTGTCACGTCGCCTGCAACGGTGGTGTCGGGTTGCACAACGACCATGGCGATGTTGAAGGAGGCAGAGGGCCTAGCATTTTTACAAGCAACTGGCTTTGATTTTTTTGCCATTGATCACACAGGTCAAGTGCATTTGCGACATGAAACACAAGCTGCATTAAACTGATGCTTATGACTTTGAAGTTATTCCATAGGGCGTTAATCGCTTTGCTCATTCAGGCAAGTCCAGTTTGGGCAGTTGAGGTAGGAAAGCCCTTGCCAGATTTGGGCTTGGCTGAAGTTCAAAAAACCAAGGGCCAATACATTTACATCGACTACTGGGCATCGTGGTGTGGCCCTTGTCGCCAATCTTTTCCTTGGATGAATGCATTGCAGGCTAAGTTGGGACCAAAGGGTTTGAAAGTGGTGGCTGTGAACGTTGACGCTAAGCGCGCAGATGCAGACAAGTTTTTATCACACACACCCGCTCAGTTCACCATTGCCTATGACCCTCAAGGTGAGACCGCAAAAAAGTTGGCCATTAAAACCATGCCGACTTCGATGTTGGTGAGCCCAGAGGGACGGGTGTTGTTTGTGCACTCTGGCTTTAGGGCTGAGGAGACGTTGCAGCTTGAGGCTAGGATTTCAGCGGCCATGGGCAATTGACCTTTTATTGCTGAGTCCATCAATTTTCGAAATGCTAAGTTATGCGCAAATATTCCATGCTAGCTTGCTTTTTGTCAGTCGCTTTTTTAGCGTTACCGACTAATGCGCAAACCACATCTCCTTTTCGATTTGCTGGCGTCGATGTGCCCGCTCCCTTGCCAGTTCAGAACGTGCAAGATGTTTACTGGGGAAAGACCGTCGATGATCCTTATCGTTTTCTAGAACAGGTCAAAGACCCTTCAGTCGTGAACTGGATGCGTGGGCAGGCCGATGCAACCGATGCCATATTGAAACGTTTGCCAGGTCGCCAAACTGTATTCAACTCCCTTAAAGAAAAAGACTTGGTAGCGGGAGCCGTCGTATCAAGCATCCAACGAACGGCGGGTAATCGTTGGTTTTATTTGAAGCGCTTACAAGGACAATCGCAAGCTAAACTGGTTTGGCGCGACAGCGTGAACGGCGAAGAAAAGTTGTTGGTTGACCCTGAGGTGCTGACCAAAGAAAAAGGCAAGCCTTACGCCATCCAAAGTTTTCATCCCTCACCTGATGGTAAATTAATCGCCTACGGCATGCATGCATCAGGGTCTGAAATTGGCAGTATGTTTGTCATTGATGTAGCTACTGGGCAGTTGGTGGTGCCACCCATCGATCGCGTTCGATTTGCAGGCGCCAGTTGGCGTGAAAACAGTTCAGGCTTGTTTTTCTCGCGCTTGCGGCCTGGTTTTGAAAGTATGAAATCTACTGAACGCTTTGCCGATACGGGTCGCTATTACTTGGACTTGAAGCAACCCAACCCCGATCATTTGATTTTCAATGCATCGATGTATCCGCAATTGAGGTTACCGTCTTTTGCGACAGGTGCGATTGCGGAATTACCAGGTTCTGACATGGCCGCGATGGTGGTTTACTTTGGTGTAGACCGTCGATTGGCCATGTATGTTGCTAAGTTAGAAGACGTATTGGTTCAAAAAGCGCAATGGCGTGAAGTGTTCAACCAATCTACCGATGTGCGGGAAGTAGATGTTGGGCATGGATTTGTCTATTTGAGAAGTGCATTCAATGCACCACGCTTTAAAATTTTGAAGTTAAAAGTACCTGAACTTGATTTAAGCGCAGCTGAAACATTGCTGCCTGAATCTGAGGGTGTATTGCGTGCGATGAGCGTGACGCAAGGTGCTCTGTATGTCACGCGCAGAGAGGGTGTCAATACATCGCTGTTAAGAATTCCGACAAGCAGTTCAAGTTCACCTGCAGTCCAAAAGTTAAACTTGCCTCTAGATGGCAACGTCACATTAGTGGGCAGCCCCGATCATTCTGAACTGGTTGTTGCCATCAGCAGTTGGACGCAGGCATTGCGACGCTATGTGTACTCAGCGGACTCTGCTCAGTTTGTGCGTTTAAATTTGGCCCCGCCTGTGGAGCCAGTGCAAAAGGTGGAGATTGTGGCTCGAGAAGTCATGGTGCCCAGTCATGATGGTGTGAAAGTGCCAGTGTCCATCATCATGCGTTCTGATGTGGTGTTGAATGGGCAGAATCCAACCATCTTGTATGGCTATGGCGCATATGGCACCACAGAAGAACCTGGTCGGAGTTCAGGCGTTATCACGTGGGTTGAACGTGGTGGCATTTATGCCTTTGCACACGTGCGCGGTGGCGGTGCTTTGGGTAGTCAATGGCATGAGGCGGGACACAAGACGACCAAGTACAACACTTGGAAAGATGGTATTGCCGCAGCTGAGTGGTTGATTGCCAATGGCTATACACGCGCAACAAAGCTGGGAATTTACGGCGGTAGCGCAGGGGGAATTTTTGTCGGACGTGCCATCACAGAGCGTCCAGATTTGTTTGCAGTCGCGGTGCCCTCGGTGCCAGTGCTGGACATGGTGCGTTCTGAGCAACGTGCCAATGGCGTTGCGAATATTCCAGAATATGGCACGGTCAAAGTTGAAGCTGAGTTTCATGCTTTGTTGCGCAACAGTTCTTACCATTCGGTCAAGAATAGCGTACGCTATCCGGCTACCATGTTGATGCATGGTGTGAATGATTCGCGAGTTGATGTTTGGCAGAGTTTGAAGTTTGCATCTCGCTTGGCTGATGCGCAAAAGGGTGCGCAGCCAGTGTTGTTGCGGTTGGACTATGAGGCGGGTCATGGTTCAGGATCAAGCTCAGATCAGGGCATGCAAAGGACTGCAGATTTGCAGGCATTTATGCTTTGGCAAATGGGGGAGGCGGAGTTTCAACCTGGGGTGAAGTGATTTTCTTGCTGAGCTCGCTGAGTGAGGATGGGGTGGGTGGGTTCCTCATGCTGGAGTACCAGAAATCGTCACCCACCCACCCCATCCTCACACAGCTGCGAGCAGCAGTGATGGTTGTCGGAAATTTCACGCGCACCCTCAGTTGAGCAGTCAGGCTGAAGGCGGCTGACGATTTCTGGTACTCCAGCATGAGGAAGCCGCCTTCAGCCTGACTGCTCAACGCTCTCCGCTCTACGCCAAAGAAACCCAGACAAATTAATGTTGCTCTGACCCCAATTAATTGGTACTTGTATGATGTACCCTAGCATCGTTTTTCCAAATGGAGACCACCTTGAAAACTTCTATCATCCGTCGCAGCTTGATTCAAAAAGCCATAGCTTCCTTGAGTGTGTGTCTTGTAGGGCTTACTGCGCTGCCGGTATTGGCCCAAAGCTGGCCTAACAAGCCTGTGCGCATGGTAGTTCCTGCGCCTGCAGGCAGTTCCTTAGACGTCATTGTGCGAGCCATGGCCGACACACTCAGAGCAGGCTGGGGCCAATCGCTGGTGGTTGAAAACAAGCCGGGCGCTGGCGGCACCATTGGCATGGACTTGGTTGCCAAGGCGGCCCCAGATGGCTATACCTTGGGCATTGGTTTTAACGGACCCATTGCCTTTGGCCCATTCATGTTCAAAAAAATGCCTTACGACCCTGCCAAAGATTTGATTCCCATCGTCCTGACGTCATCACAGCCTAATGTGCTTGCTGTACCTGCCAATCACCCGGCTTCCAACATGCGTGAATTCATCGCATGGTCCAAAGCGCAGGGCGACAAATTGAGTTACGCCTCTGTGGGACAGGGCAGTTCTTCACATTTGTCCATGGAGTTGCTCAAGGCCACGGCTGGATTTGAGGCAACGCACATTCCTTTCAACGGCTCGCCACCTGCTGCGCTGTCGGTTGCACAAAACGAAACTCAGGCCCTGCTGGCAGTCGAGCCTGCGCTCTTGTCTTTGGTGCAGGGTGGCCGCCTGAAGTTGCTGGGAGTGACCAGTCCACAGCGCTTGCCATCGAGGCCCGATTTGCAAACCGTAGCAGAGGCAGGTTTTCCTGGCTTTGATGCATTGGCTTGGAACGGCATCTTTGCTCCCGCTGGCACACCTGCAGACATCATTGCTCGGCTCAACACTGACATCAATGCGGCCATGGCCGATCCTGCTTTTAGGCAAAACATGTTAAAGCAGGGTTTGATCATTGGTGGCGGCAGTCCTGCTCAATTTAAGTCCTTCATTGAGAGTGAAACTCGCAAATGGGGTGCCATCATTACCAAAGTTGGAATCAAGCTTGATTAAGCTGGTTGTTCGAATTGCTTGCTTCTTGGTGCTTGTGAGTCTCACAGGTTGCGCCAGTCATACCCGCAGCATGGCAGAAAGTATCAAACCTAGCTCTGAAAAATTCAAAGAGGCTGTTTGCCAGCGTTCTTTTGAATTGGCCCCATTGCACGATGAAATTCGATTCGCGCGGACCCTTGCAACGCCTACCTTGCTGTTGCTGACTGGCGGTACTTATTTGCTGCCTATGCTTGGCATCAATATGGGCTTGGATGCGTTGGATCATATGGATGCTTCGCATGTGTCGCGGGCCTGCGGTGGGTTTGCAACACCTGCTGAAAATATTTTGGAGAAAGTAGTGCTTGGGGCGGGGTTTAGTTTGTTCACAGGGAATGTGAAACTGGGGATAAATTAAGTTCAACGCTCCTAGCCAAAGAAAACCAGACAAATTAATGTTGCTCTGACCCCAATTAAAACTTCACAACTTGAAGAGCATTTGGAATACATGTAACTTCGATATGTGCTGCAAAACCCAGTGTTTCGCCATCTGCAGCAACCGGCACTAAGCTAGCATTGCTAATGGTGGCGTTTGAACAGGCGTGGCATTGAATGCGCGGGTGACCCAAATGTTTGCCAATTAACAATCGAGGCAACATCAAAAGAGTTTGCAAACGGTTGAATCTGCCACCCACCAGCAAATTGAGTTGACCATCGTTGATCAATGCGTGAGGCACTGCAGGCATGCCGCCGCCATACGTTGGCGTGTTGAGTGCAGAGGCTAAAAGAGTGGCGCCTTCGTGGATCAATAAGCCATCAACTTCTACTTTTAAATACCAATTTTTTAAATGGGCCAATTCACGCAAAGTGGCAAGCAAGTAGCGGGGTAGACCCCTTAAAAATTGAGGGCCAGCCAGAGCGCGATTTCCTACCGAGGCATCAAAGCCAACTGCTAAGCTGGAGTGAAAGTAATGAATGGCTTTCTTTTCTAACTCTATGCGACCTACATCAATGGAACTTGACCTTGCATGGAGGGCGTGCGCTAAGGCTTGTTGCCAAGACAAGCGATGCAAACCCCAGGCGCGCGCGCAGTCGTTGCCGCTGCCATAGGGCACCAGTCCCACCTCATGGCCGCCATGAAGGAGGGCTGGCAACATTTGATTCAGCGTGCCATCACCGCCAACCACCACCACGCGTGTGCGATGTGGCAACTCGGAAACAAGAGCGAGAGCAATCTCAATGCTTTCAGGCGAGGCAATTAGAGGTTGTTCACTTTGTGCGGGCAAAGCATCACACCATGCTTGAATTGGGTGTTGCAACTTTCTAGCTCTGCCTCCGGCTGCATGTGGGTTGATCAGGATAAGCGCGACCATGCTTGTATTTTCTAAGCTTGTCGGCCGATGTAGGACACGTGCAAACCCTGTTATTTCATAATTTGGCCTTGACACAAGCCTTCTCGCTGTGTGTAATCTACACAACATAATGTGTAGGAATTCACACATGGCTACTAACTTAGCACTGGACGACCAATTGATTGAAGAAGCAAGGCTATTAGGGGGGTACCGCACCAAGCGTGAGGTGGTCACTCAAGCATTATTAGATTACGTTCAAAAAAAGAAGCAGCTTCAAATTTTGAACAGTTTTGGCACGATTGATTTTGATCCAACTTATGACGCTAAAGCACAGCGTCAATTCAAACGCGGTGATTCTGCAGGTTTGAAAAAGGCAGAGTCGAAATCGAAGCGAGCGTCATGAAGGTTCTCATCGATACATCGGTTTGGTCGCAAGCATTGCGTCGACAATCTTCTGAATCTTTAAGCACTGCTCAGGAGCGAGTTATCAATGTGCTCAAGGAGCTCATACACGACTCCAGAATCGCAATGCTTGGTCCTGTTCGCCAAGAGTTATTGTCGGGTGTCAAAACACAAAAACAATTCGAAGCTTTGCAGCAAATTCTTAGCGTATTTTCAGATGAGACTCTTCTGAAAGAGGACTACGAGCAAGCTGCAAAAAATTTCAACCAATGTAGACAAGGTGGCGTGAAAGGCTCGAACACTGATTTTTTAATGTGTGCGGTGTCAATGTCTAGAGGATGGCCTATCTACAGTCTAAATAAAGATTTTTTGCAATATCAAAAGCATTTGGCCTTAAAGCTTTATCTTGGCTAACTCAAAAAATCACAGATTGTGGTGTTTACCCTAGGGTCTGGGTATTTAGAATCCAGTCTGTACCTTTCGCCCACTCTAATTCGGAAATCTCATGGCTGTTCATGCGTTGAAATCACCTTGCTTCAAACTCACTTTCATGTCTGTTGCATGCTTTAGCTTACTAGCTTGGGGTCCTTCACAGTCACAAACGGTACCCTCTTCAAATACCCCGCCCGCATCTACCCCAGCCACTGCAACACCCCCTGCACCTGCTGCCACACCGCCCGCCGCGCCCGGGGCTTTGCGTCCCATGAAAGACATTCTTAAAGACGCTAAATCAATTCCTGGCTTTTTCACTTTGCATCAAAAGGACGAAAAAGTTTGGCTGGAAATATTGCCCAGTCAATTTGAGAAGCCCTTCTTCTTCTCCTACAACATCCCACGCTCCATTGGCGAGCGTGGTCTTTACGGCAGTCAAATGGGCGGTTCCAAGTTGGTTGAATTTAGAAAAATAGGAAATCAAATTCAATTGATTGCCAAGAACACCCAGTTCTTTGCCAAGGAGGGAACACCGCAAGCGCAGTTCGTGTCAGAGTCTTTTTCCGACAGTTTGATGAGCAGTGCCGCTATGGTGTCTGCACCGCATCCTGAAACAAAATCAATCTTGATTGAGGCCAATTCTTTGTTGTTCTCGGACATCCCAGGCTATCAAACGCGCCTAGAAGCATCGTTTCGCATGCCCTTTAGTTTGGACACACGCAACACATCTTTCTCTGCTGTCAAAAATACGAACACATTGACGGGGCTAGAGGTCAAAGCACACTTTGCAGTCCCTAGATTATCTGCGCCTCCCTTGATCCCATCACAGGTGCCCATGACCCCACCCCCCAGCACCACGCCCGATCCGCGCAGCCTGTTTGTGTCGTTTTATTACAGTTTGATGCCCTTGCCAGAGCCCATGCAAACGCGCTTGGCCGATGAGCGTGTGGGTTACTTCACTATTGCACGCACCGACTACACCACCGATCTCAACATCAAATCTAAAACGCATATGCTCAAACGCTGGCGCTTAGAAAAGAAAGATGCTGCTGCTGCGGTGTCTGAGCCGAAAGAGCCTATTGTGTATTGGCTCGACAAAAATATCCCTGAAAAATACCGTGAATCAGTTTCACAAGGTGTTTTGGAATGGAACAAAGCATTTGAAAAAGCGGGCTTCAAAAATGCTTTGGTGGTGAGGCAACAACAAACCACTGACGACTTCAACAACATGGATGCCAAGCACACATCCGTTCGTTGGTTCACGGGCGCCGATGTGGGCTTTGCCATTGGCCCATCACAAGCCGACCCACGCACGGGTGAAATTTTGGATGCCGACATTGGCATGTCTGATGTGTTCACACGCGGTGCTCGCCGCGCGGTCATTGAAGATTTGGGCCGTATTCGCGGTGCCGATGGCGAGATGTGTGACCACGCAGAATCCTCGGCGCAAGAATTGCATTACGCTTTAGACCTGTTAGAAGCTCGGGGACTTGAGCTTGACAGCCCCGAAGCCGATGCCTTGGCCAAGGCCTATTTGAAAGATGTGATCATGCACGAGGTGGGGCACACCTTGGGTCTGCGTCACAATTTCCGCGCCTCCACGGTATATGACTTGAAACAAATTCAAGATCCTAACTTCACCAAGATCAACGGCGTGACATCGTCCGTCATGGACTACAACCCCTACAACATTTCACCCAAAGGTGAGAAGCAGGGCGAGTACGTCATGTCCACTTTGGGCGCCTATGACTACTGGGCCATTGAGTTTGGTTACAAACAATTTCCACCTGGCCAAGAGGCGCAAGGACTGGCACAAATTTTGGCCAAAGCCAACCAACC
>Ga0209355_1000127_pt1 | contig 44569 bp, 36 predicted proteins | sample LauGreSBDMM110SN_3_FD_187563 | JGI IMG/M metagenome (GOLD analysis project Ga0209355, IMG submission 187563) | Freshwater lake microbial communities from Lake Michigan, USA - Sp13.BD.MM110.SN (SPAdes) (version 2) | ecosystem: Environmental > Aquatic > Freshwater > Lake | place: Lake Michigan... | reverse complement strand
GTCCTTCGCCGAAGCCGCCCGCCAGGCCGGCCTGACCTTCTAATTTCATGAGCGCAGAAAACACCCCCGCCGCGGCTCCCGCCGCCTCCGCCCCCGCTGCCCCCGGTGGCCCCGGACGTTCTGGCCCTGGCGGCGATCGTCGTGGTCCCGGAGGCCCTGGTGGTCCCGGCGGCCGCCGCAATGGTCCTGGTGGCCCTGGCCGTGGTCCTCGTCGCGACAATCGCAACGACGCCCCGGCTTCCGAATTCAACGACAAGGTCGTCCACATCAACCGCTGCTCCAAGGTCGTCAAAGGCGGCCGCCGCTTCAACTTCGCCGCGCTCGTCGTGGCGGGGGATGGCAAGGGCCGCGTCGGCGTTGGTTACGGCAAGGCCAAGGAAGTCCCCGATGCGATTCGCAAGGGTACCGACCGCGCCCACCGCGCCCTCGTCCGCGTCAATCTCCGCGGTAACACCATCCCGCACGAAGTCATCGGACATGCCGACGGCGGCGTCGTGATGCTTCGTCCGGCCGCACCCGGTACCGGCCTCATCGCTGGCGGCGGCGTCCGCGCCGTGCTGGAGGTCGCCGGTTACAAGGACGTCCTCTCGAAGTCCATGGGATCCAACAATCCTCAGGCGGTCGTGAAGGCCACCCTGGATGGGCTCTCCCGCCTCCGCACCCTCGAACAAATCAAGGCCCTCCGCGCCTAAGCGGAACACACAGACATGAAACTCGACGCACTGCCCAAAATCAAGGGCTCCACTCATCGCCACAAGGTCCTCGGTCGCGGCCGCGGCTCCGGACACGGCAAGACTTCCGGCCGTGGTCATAAGGGCATGAAGGCTCGCTCCGGTGGCGGCCACCGCCCCGGCTTCGAAGGCGGCCAGATGCCCCTTTATCGTCGCCTGCCTCACCGCGGCTTTAAAAACGTGAACCGCATCGACTACGCCGTGCTGAACGTGCGCGACTTCCAGGAGCTCGAAGGCAAGACCTTCGGCCTCGAGGAACTCGTCGCCGCCGGCCTCCTGCGTAAATCCGCCCCTCTCCTCAAGATTCTCGGCACCGGTGAGCTCACGCGCGCCGTCACCGTCAAGGCCCACCGTTTCTCCAAGGACGCGAAAGCGAAGATTGAGAAGGCCGGCGGCAAGGCGATTCTGATTGAAGCCAAGAAGGCGGCCGTCGCCGCGGAGTGAGCCTAGGCTCGCCCCTGTCCCCGATGTTCTCGGCCTTCGCCAACAGTTGGAGAATCCCTGAACTCAGGGCGCGGCTAATCGCCACGGTGGCCTTGATCTTCGTCGCCCGCATCGGCGCGAATATCCCCCTGCCGGGCATCGACCCGAAGGACATCATGGATTATTACACCTCTATGGCCGACCAGTCGGCCGGCGGGGTGGTCGCGATGTATAACATGTTCACGGGCGGTGCGCTGCTCAAGGGAGCCATCTTCTCGCTGGGCATCATGCCGTACATCAGCGCCTCGATTATTATGCAGCTGATGTCGGCGGTCGTTCCGACGATTGCGCGCCTGCAGCAAGAAGGCGAAGTCGGCCGCCAGAAGGTCGCCCAGTATTCGCGCTACCTCACCATTCTCATCGCCGTCGTCCAGTCCGCGTTGCTCCTTGGTGCGTTCTGCAACCCGCAGCAGGTCGGCCAAGCCCTCGGCCTCGGCAACTTCGAAGGCACAATCGTGGTCATGGAAAGCAAGACGCTCTTCGTCTGCCTCGGGGTCGGGCTGCTCACTTCGGGTGCGATCGTCATGCTCTGGCTTGGCGAACAGATCACCCAGCGCGGCATCGGCAACGGTACCTCCGTACTCATCACCATCGGTATCCTTTCCGACCTGCCCGGCGCGCTCACTTCCTTCGTCGACATGACCTTCGGCGGGAAGATCGGCGCCGCCGCCGCCAATTCCAATGGCTGGGAGAAGGCGGCCGGCATGGTCCTACTCTTCGTCATCGTCACCGCAGGGATGGTCGCCATCAACCAAGCCGTCCGCAAGATCCCGATCCAATACGCGCAGCGCATGGTCGGTCGCAAGATGTACGGCGCGCAGACGAACTACCTGCCGCTCAAGGTGAACTATGCGGGCGTGATGCCGGTGATCTTCGCCGGGGCTATCATGAGCTTCCCGCCCATGCTGCTCAATCCGCTGAGCACCTACTTCCCGACGTTGTCCTTCCTCCGCGATCTGGCCGACTTCTTCTCCCGCAACAACGGCTTCTATTACACGGTCTACGCGATCCTAATCTTTGGCTTCAGCTATTTCTGGATCTCGATTATGTTCCGGCCAGTCCAGATCGCCGACGACCTGAAGAAGAATAACGGTTACATTCTCGGCGTCCGCCCCGGCGAACACACCGCCCAGTTTTTGGACTTTGTGATGACGCGCCTCACGTTGGCGGGTTCGATCTTCCTGCTGATTATCGCGCTGATGCCCGACCTCTTCATCATCCAGTTCAACTTCCCGATGCGTCTCGCCTCGTTCCTTGGCGGTACGGGTGGATTGATCACCGTCGGCGTGATGCTCGACACGATGCGCCAGGTGGAGACCTACCTGCTCCAGCGTAATTACGAAGGCTTCCTGAAGAAGGGCCGCATCGGGGGCATCGCGGTGCCTGCCGCCGGTCTCCGCACCGACGCCGAAGCTTCGGCCCTCGGTTCCCTCGAGAAGACCTGCCTGACGCTGTTCCTCTTCGGCGTGATCGCCTGGGCGTTGAATCACTGGGGTCCGTTCGTCAGCTAAGCCTTTCCGGGATGATTGATTTGAAGTCGGCCGAGGACGTCAGTCGCATGCGCGCCGCCTGCGCCGCCGCCGCGCGGGTCCTGCACGATTTGGCGAGCCTCGTCGTCCCGGGCATCTCGACCGCCGGCCTGGACGCGGCCGCCCGCGGGCTGATGGTTCGGCACGGCTGCGAGAGCGCCTGCCACGGGTACGTGGTTGGGCGCCTCAGTTATCCCGGCTACGTCTGCATCTCCCTCAACGACGAGATCGTCCACGGTATCGGCGCGGCCGACCGCGTCATCCGCGACGGTGACCTGGTGTCCCTAGATGTCGTCGTCCGCCGCGATGGCTTCATCGGGGATAACGCCCGGACTGTCTTGGTCGGGGCGGTCGAACCGAGGGCTCGCCAGCTCTGCCTGGATACGGAAAAGTCCCTTCTGGCCGGCATCGCTGCCGTGAAGCCAGGCAACAGGGTAGGGGACATCTCTGCGGCCATCCAGGAGGCGCTTGCCCCCGGGGGGTATGGTATCGTGCGGGACTTCGTCGGCCATGGCGTTGGGCGAAAGATGCACGAAGAGCCCCAAATCCCTAACTATGGTAAGGCGGGAACTGGACCTAAACTATTGCCTGGCATGGCTTTAGCCATTGAGCCCATGGTGAATCTCGGCTCCCACAAGATCGTCATGGCTTCGGACGGTTGGACCGCCCGGACGGCCGACGGCAAGGTCTCCGCGCACTTCGAACACACCGTTTTGGTGACCGAAAACGGGGCCGAAATCCTGACCCTGGTTTAAACCGCATTTTTTGCTTTCAAATCCCACCAGAACCTCCAAGTTCCGACCTCTTTCCCACCTTCCAAACAGCACGGACACCATGCCTCGAATCCTCGGCGTAGACATTCCCAATAATAAGAAAGTAGAGATCTCTCTCCGCTATATCTACGGCATTGGGCCGCGCCGGGCGACGGAGATCTGCGATGCGCTGGGCTTCGACCCCGCCATGCGCGCCCAGAATCTTTCCGAAGAGCAGCTGAACAAGATCGTCGAGTACATCGTCCGCATGGGCTACAAGTGCGAGGGCGACCTGCGTCGCGACATCGCGCAGAATCTCAAGCGCCTCCAGGCAATCAAGTGCTACCGCGGCCTCCGCCACTTCCGCGGCCTCCCGGTCCGCGGCCAGCGCACGCGCACCAACGCCCGTACCCGTAAGGGCAAGCGTAAGACCGTCGGCGTCGCCGCGGCTCCGGCTAAGTAAGTCGACCTTTCCCCTAACACCAACTTACGATGAGCGAAGAAGCCCCCAAGACCCCCAAGGCCAAGAAGCCGAAGGCCCCTGCTGCCGAAGCCGCCGCTGCCGCGCCGGAAGTCGCCGCCGCCACCGCCGCGCCGGAAGCCACGGCCGCTGCCCCGACCGAACGCAAGGAAATCACCGCCAAGGAACTCCTCGGCGAAGAACTTGGCGAAGTGAAGGTTCGTCGCGCCAAGGGTTCGAAGAATGTCATCACCGGCATCTGCCACATCCTTGCCACTTTCAACAACACCAAGGTCACGATCACCGATCCCAACGGCAATGTGATCTCCTGGGGCAGCGCCGGTCGCCACCAATTCCGCGGTTCCCGTAAATCCACCGCGTACGCCGCGCAGGTCGTCTGTTCCGAGGCCGCCAAGCTCGCCATGGCCCACGGCCTCAAGGATGTTTCCGTCCGCGTCAAAGGACCTGGCATGGGCCGCGACAACGCCATCAAGGCGCTCCAGGCGCTCGGACTGAACGTCACCTCAATTCTCGACACCACCCCGATCCCGCACAACGGCTGCCGCCCCCCGAAGCGCCGTCGCGTCTGATCGTCCCCGCTTTCCGCATCACCGTCCGGCTATGGCAAACCGGGCGGGTCCTTCCCTCCGCCACCTCTAATAAATCCTAACACACCATGTCTCGTTACACCGGTCCTACCACGAAGCTTAACCGTCGCTTCGGCCAGAACATCTTCCCCACCTCCAAGGGTGAGGAGCGTCGTCCGTATCCTCCGGGCATCCACGGCAAGACGACCCGCCGCAAGGTTTCCGAATACGGTGTCGGCCTCAACGAGAAGCAGAAGCTCCGCATGATGTACGGTCTCACCGAGAAGCAGTTCCGCCTTTCCTTCGAACGCGCCAAGCGCATGGGCGGCGTCGCCGGCGACAATTTCCTGCGCATCCTGGAGACCCGCCTCGACAACGTGGTGTATCGCCTCGGCTTCGCCAATTCCCGCTCCGCCGCCCGCCAGCTCGTCGGTCACGGCCATATCCGCATCAACGGCCGCAAGGTCGACGTCGCCAGCTACGCCACCTCGCCCGGCGAAAAAATCGAAGTCCGCGACCGCACCTCCTCCAAGCAGCTCGCCACGCGCGCCGTCGAAGAGGGCCAAGGCCGTTCCGCTCCCGCCTGGCTGGTCGTCCTTCCCGAGCAGCTCAACGGACAGATCGTCCGTGAACCCGCCAAGGAAGAACTTCCTTCCGACGTGAACATCCAGCTCATCGTCGAATTCTACAGCCGCTAATCCGGACCAGACCCAACCCCCAAGGACCTACTGACATGACCAAACGACTCGGACAATTCCAGCGCCCCAAGACCCTCAAGAAGGAGGAGTCCTCGGCCACCCCCACCTACGCGAAGTATTTCGCCGAGCCCTTCGAGACTGGCTTCGGCCATACCGTCGGCAACTCCCTCCGCCGCATCCTGCTCAGCTCCATCGAAGGCGCCGCGATCTCCGCCGTGACGATCGAGGGCGTGCAGCATGAATTCCAGCCGATTGAGGGCGTCGTCGAAGACGTCACCGAAATCGTGCTCAACCTCAAGAAGGTGCGCATCCGCACCGAGGCCAACAAACGCGAATCCTTCAAGGGCTCCATCGAGGTCAACAAGACCGGTCCCGTGAAGGCCTCGGACATCAAGTTTGAGACCAAGGGCGCCACCGTCACCCTCGTCAACCCCGACCAGGTCATCTGCACCCTTGACCGCAAGCGTCGTTTCTTCGCCGAGCTCGAGGTCACCGTAGGCCGCAGCTGGGCATCCGCCGAGGAGAACAAGAAGGTCGACCAAGCCATCGGTTCCATCCCCGTCGACTCGCTCTTCTCCCCCGTCACCCTGGTGAAGTATTCCGTAGAGTCGACCCGCTCCGGCGACAAGACCGACTACGACAAGCTCGTCCTCGAAATCTCGACCGATGGTCGCATCACCCCGGACGAAGCCCTCAAGGAGTCTTCCGCCATCCTGCGCCACCACCTCGAAGTGTTCGACACCGTCTCCAACGACTCCGTCGAGTTCGAGACGGGTCACAAGGAGATCAGCGAAGAGACCAACCGTCTCCGCAAGCTGCTCAATATGTCCGTGAACGAAATCGAACTCTCCGTTCGCGCCGCCAACTGCCTCAACAACGCCAACATCAACACCGTCGGCGAGCTGGCGATGAAGAGCGAGCAGGAGATGCTCAAGTATCGTAACTTCGGCAAGAAGTCCCTCAACGAGATCAAGGCCAGGCTCGAACAGCTGGGCCTGTCCCTCGGGCAGAAAATCAACGAGGGTCTCCTCGACAAGGGCGTTAACGCCTAACCCGGACCGGAACCGAAGCCCATGCGTCACCGCACCCACAATCACGTCCTCGGCGTCAAGACGGCCCACCGCCGCTCCCTCGTCGCCAACCTCGCGTCCGCCCTGTTCACTTACGCCCGCATCACCACGACGCTTTCCCGCGCCAAGGCCCTGCGTCCTTTCGCCGAACAGCTGATCACCTACGCCAAGAAGGCCGAACAGTCCGCCGATAAGTCGGTGAAGCTCCACTACTACCGCCTCGCGCTTGCCAAGCTGCGCAACGAGGACGCCGCCCAGCTCCTGTTCAAGGAGCGCGTGCAGCAGTTTCTCGCCCGCACCGGCGGTTACACTCGTATCTATAAGCTCGGCGCCCGTAAGGGCGACGCGGCCGAGACCGCCCTCATCGAGCTTGTGGCCAAGGACGACAAGTCCCCGGCGATGAGCCCGAAGGCCAAGACGGAGCGCAAGCCCAAGGCCAAGAAGGAAGCGGCCGCCGCTCCTGCTCAGGCCTAAGCTAAACGCCCAGGCCCGAACCCGAGACGCGTCCGCCCCCCGGCTGGCGCGTCTCGCCTTTTAAACCCCTCGCCTCATAATGCAGCCCGTCGACCTCGCCGCCTTCCTGGCTTTCCTGGCCGGTCTGGCCATCGTCGTCCTCTTTGGCCTGCAGGCTTGGTATGACCGGCGCGACGTGCTGCTTTCGGATCACCGTCGCCTCAATTCGGCCTTCTCCTGCATCCGTTGCAACGTGACCTACGTCCGCCCTCGCCGTCGCGAGGAGGCCGTCTGCCCCCACTGCGGCTGGAACAATGTTCGCCTCAAGTTCTGAAATCCCCCACGCTCTTCCTATGGCCACCCAGTCCATCGCCATTCTCGATTTCGGCTCGCAGCTGACCAAGGTCATCGCGCGCCGCGTCCGCGAATGCAACGTCCACTCCCGCATCTACCCGTTCGGCGTCACACCGGAGACGCTGCGCGCCGACGGCGTCGTGGGCGTCATCCTCTCCGGCGGCCCCGACAGCGTGAAGGCCAAGGGCTCGCCGCATCCACATGCGGGCGTCTTCGAGCTGGGTCTCCCGGTCCTCGGCATCTGCTACGGCGTGCAACTCATGGGCCAGATGCTCGGCGGCAACGTCGCCAGCAGCGCCCACCGCGAGTATGGCCACGGCATCCTCTCCTTCCGCCGGGGCTCGCAGCTCCTCCAAGGCCTGAAGTCCCCGCTGCGCGTCTGGAACTCCCACGGCGACAAGATCACGCGCCTCCCCCGCGGCTTCAAGGCCGTCGCTTCCACCGAGAATTCGGAATGCGCGGTCGTCGAGGATTCCAAACGGCGCTTCTACGGCATCCAGTTCCACCCCGAGGTCGCCCATTCCGAGCGCGGCATCGATATCCTCCGCAATTTTCTCTTCCGCATCTGCCGTTGTAAGCCGACCTGGAAGATGGACGACTACGTCGAAACGGCTGTCCGCGAAATCCGCGAAAAGGTCGGCAAGTCCCAGGTCATCCTCGGCCTTTCCGGCGGGGTCGATTCGTCCGTCGCGGCTGCCCTCATCCAGCGCGCCATCGGCAAGCAGCTAACCTGCGTGTTCGTCGATAACGGCCTCCTGCGTCTCAATGAGCGCGCCCAGGTCGAGAAGATGTTCCGCGGCAAGTTCAAGGTCGACCTCCGGGTGGTCGACGCGTCCGCGGTCTTCCTCCGCGAACTCAAGGGCGTCACCGATCCTGAGCGCAAGCGCAAGATCATCGGCCATGAATTCATCAAGGTCTTCGAGCGCTCCATCGCCGAGGTCCAGCGCAAGAAACGGGGCAAGGTCGACTTCCTCGCCCAGGGCACGCTCTACCCAGACGTCATCGAATCCCTTTCGCCCAACGGCGGCCCGGCCGCCACGATCAAGAGCCACCACAACGTGGGCGGTCTGCCGAAGCACATGAAGCTAAAGCTGCTCGAGCCCCTGCGCGAACTGTTCAAGGACGAGGTCCGCGCCCTCGGCGCCGCCCTCGGTCTCCCGCACGAGATGGTCTGGCGCCACCCGTTCCCGGGCCCCGGCCTCGCCGTCCGCATCTGCGGCGATATCACCCGCGAGCGTCTCGAGGTACTCCGCAAGGCCGACGATATCTTCATCAACGAACTCCGCACCTCCGGCCAGTATGCCAAGGTCTGGCAAGCGTTCGCAGTCTTCCTTCCGGTGCGCAGCGTCGGCGTGATGGGCGACGGCCGGACCTACGATAACGTCTGCGCCCTGCGCGCGGTGACATCTTCCGACGCGATGACGGCTGACTGGGCTCGCCTGCCGTATGACGTGCTGCAGCGCGCCTCGACCCGCATTATCAACGAGGTGAAGGGTATCAACCGCGTGGTCTACGACATCTCGTCCAAGCCGCCGGCGACCATCGAATGGGAATAAACCGGGCTTTGCCCCGTTGACACCCCGCTGGCCCGACTTTACTTAATTATTCGTGTCTGATCCCGGCTTCCAGGTCATCGCGCGCCGCTGGCGTCCCCGTTGTTTCGATGAGCTCGTCGGCCAGGAACACATCGTCCGGACCCTCCGCAACGCGCTCACGACCCAACGCGTCGCCCACGCCTACCTCTTGATCGGCCCACGTGGCACCGGCAAGACGACCACCGCCCGCATCCTGGCCAAGGCCCTGAACTGCGCCGGCGGGCCGAAAGCCGACTTCTCCCTCGATGACCCGGTCTGCCTGGCGATTGAGCAGGGCAACTGCCTCGACGTCGTCGAGATCGACGCCGCCTCTAACCGCGGCATCGATGACGCCAAGCGCATCCGCGACGAATGCCAGTATGCCCCGAGCAATTGTCCGTTCAAGGTCTTCATCATCGACGAAGTGCACCAGCTCTCGAAGGACGCCTTTAACGCGCTGCTCAAGACGCTCGAGGAGCCGCCGCCCTGGGTGAAGTTCATCCTGGCGACGACCGAGGCGGAGAAGATCTTGCCGACCATCACCTCCCGCTGCCAGCGCCTGGAGTTCCACCCAATCTCCGAGGAGGTCATCGCCGCCCAGCTCGCCCGCATCGTCAAGGCCGACGGCGTGACGGCCGACCAGTTTGCCCTCACGGCCATCGCCCGCCTAGCCTCCGGGGGTATGCGCGATTCACAATCCATCCTCGACCAGGTCATTTCCTTTTCGGGCAAGAAGATCACCGAGGCCGACGTGCTCTCGATCTACGGCCTGGCTTCCGTCCAACAGGTCACCGATCTCTGCCAGGGAATCGCTACCGGCGACGGCAAGAAGGTCCTCGCGCTCTGCGATTCCTTCCACGCCGAAGGCCGCGACCTTCTCCGCGTGCTCGCCGATCTCCAGATTCGCGTCCGCGCCGCCACCCTTGATTCGGTCCGCACCGGCGGCTCCTCCGCCCAACTCGGCGCCCCGCTCGCCACCGAACAGCTCGTCCGCCTACTCGAGTGCCTGCAGGAAGGCGAGCACGGCATCCGCCAAGGGTTGTCTCCGCGGGCCAACTTCGAGGTGACGCTGCTCAAGGCCATCGAGCAAAGCAGGTCACGATCGATAGACCTCCTCATCAAAGATATCGCCGCTGCTGCAGCTGGTCTCCCTCGGGAGCCCGGCCAAAAAAAAATAAGGATTTCGGAGGTCGCATTGGCGCCGCCTGAACCGCCTGTACCCGCGCCCGCCGCCGTCGCGCCGGCGCGCGTCGTGGACGTCCCGATCGAAGACTCGGGACTCTTCGAGGAATCCCTGCCCCCCCTGGACATCGAGGCCGCCGAGGTCGCGGCGGACCGCGCCGGCCTCCGCCCCGATATCGTCTTCCCGGAATCCTCGACGGTCAGCCTGTCCGTGGCCGAAGTCGGCAAGACCGCCTTCCCGGGCGACGCCGACTTCACGGATGCGGTCAAGGGGCTGCCTGCGGGCCTCCAGGATAAATTGAAGTCCACCATCGGTGCGGAATTTACGGCACTGCGCCCGGTCCCGGTCGGCAAGCTGCGTCGCCCGCTCTGAACGTGGAGCCGTCGACCGAAATCGGCGTCATCTCCGACACGCACGGCCGGTTGCGCGCCGAGGCCATCATCGCCCTGGAGGGCTGCGACCTAATCTTCCATGGCGGCGATATCTGCGGCGCGTCGATCGTCCCGCAGCTCGCCGAGCTGGCCCCGTGCCATGCGGTCGCCGGCAATTGCGATGACGATGAGACGCTCCCGCTGACCTGCCTGCACGTCGTCGCGGGCTTGCGGATTCTGGTCCATCACGGACACCTGCCGGTCGACGAAGTGGGCTTTCGTCCCGACATCGTGATCACCGGGCATACGCACGTTCCCAAGGTCGTGCAGGAGGGGGGCGTGTTGCGTCTCAATCCCGGCAGCGCCGGGCCGCGGCGCTTCAACCTTCCCGTGACGGTCGCGCGGATCACGGTGCGGCAGGGTCGGGCGACCGCTCGCCTCATCCCCCTGGACGTGCCATGAAGCAACCCCTGCCCATCGATACGCTGCAAGACGGGCTCATCGCCGCCTGCGGGCGCGTGCGAAGGCTGGTGCTCCGTGCGCCTACGGGTTCGGGCAAGTCGACGCGCATCCCGCAGATGCTCCTGGATCTGAACCTCGTCCAAGGGCAGATCATCGTGTTGCAGCCTCGCCGCATCGCGGCCCGCCTACTCGCCGCGCGCATCGCCCAGGAGCGTGGGGTGCGGCTCGGTGGCGAGGTGGGCTACCAGATCCGTTTCGAAAGGGTGGAGTCCGCCCAGACGCGGATCAAGTTCGTGACCGAGGCGCTGCTGCTTCGGCAGATGGCTTCCGACCCTGGACTTAAGGGTATCGGCGCGGTGGTGTTCGACGAATTCCACGAGCGCAATCTCCACTCCGATGTCGCCCTGGCGCTCGCTCGACGGCTGCAGGAGACGCACCGGCCCGATCTGCTCATCATAGCGATGTCGGCGACGCTCGACACCGAAGGCGTGGCGAAATGGCTCGGCTCGGCCGAGACCTTGGCCGCCGATGGGCGCGCTTATCCCGTCCAGATCGAGTATACGCACCTGCCGCGTAATTCGACCCGGCCCGTCTGGGACGCCGCGGCGGAACAGGTGCGGCGCGTCCTCCGGGAGGAGAATGAAGGCGACATTCTGGTCTTCATGCCGGGTTCGTATGAGATCATGCGGACCATCGGCGCGGTTCGGAATCTACCCGAGTCTGGCGGCATCGATGTCCTGCCGCTCTACGGCGAGCTCCCGCCCGAAGAGCAGGACCGCGCGGTCAAGCCCAGCCCCGGCCGCAAGGTGATCGTTGCGACCAACGTGGCCGAGACTTCCCTGACGATCCCCGGCGTCCGCGCCGTGGTCGATGCCGGCCTCGCCCGTATCGCCCGCTTCGACCCGCACCGCGGCATCGACACCTTACTCATCGAACCCGTCTCGCAGGCCTCCGCCGAGCAGCGCGCCGGGCGCGCTGGACGAACTGGTCCGGGCCGCTGCATTCGCCTGTGGTCCCAGACCGACCATGAGGCCCGCCCCCTCCGCGAAGTCCCTGAGATCAGGCGGGTCGATCTTTCCGAGACAATCCTCCTCCTGCTGGCTTCAGGCTGGGGTGAGGCCGCCACCTTCCCTTGGTATGAACAGCCGGACGAAAAGGCGTTGCAACGGGCGCTGGCCGTCCTTGCGGATCTCGGTGCCGTCGATGCGCAGGGCAAGCTGACGTCCATCGGCCGCCGGATGTCGGTCTTCCCCGCCCATCCCCGTTATGCGCGCATGCTGCTCGCAGCGGGCGAACTCGACTGCGTCCACGAGGTCTGCCGTATCGCGGGCCTCGCCCAAGGTCGCGATATCTTATTCCGCAAGGTCGATGATCGCACCGAAAACGCCCGCGACTCCGTCGAGCAGGAGGATGGTTCCGACTTCTTCCCGCGTCTGGCGCTCCTGCAGCGGGCCGTCGAGATGAAGTTCGACGCCGATGCCTGCGACCGTTTCGGCGTCCATGGACAAGCTGCGCGCCAGGCCGATCAGGCCGCCCGGCAATTCCTCCGTCTCGCCGAAGGGCAGGGACTTCCCGTCAGCGACCAGCTCGCCGACCCCGCGGCCGTCCGCCGTTGCCTGTTGCTCGGTTTCTCCGACCGGCTCGCCGTCCGGCTCGATGCGGGCACGTTGCGCTGCGCCTTGGTCCATGGCCGGACCGGGGAGTTGCGCCGCGAATCCTCCATCCGCAAGGCCAAGCTTTTGGTCGCGGCGGAGGTCGACGAGATCCAGGCGCGCGGCGGCGTGACGACCTACCTCTCGCTCGCGACCGCCGTCGAGGAGTCATGGCTGCAGGAGCTGTTCCCCTCCGAATTCTCCACGGTCAATCATGTCCGTTATGATGCCACCCAGCGTCGCGTCGTCACGCGCGTCGAACGGCGCTTCCGCGACCTCGTCCTCGAAGCCAAGGAACGCGACGACGCCCCTTCCGACGCCGCCAGCCGTATCCTCGCGGAGGAGGTCGCCGCCGGTCGTCTCGAACTTGAGCAGTGGGACGCGCCGGTCGACGCCTGGATCCGCCGCGTCAATTTCCTCGCGAAACATTGTCCGGAACTCGGCATCCCGCCCTTCGATGAAGCCGCCCGCCGTCTGGTGATTGAAGAGGTCTGTGTCGGCGCGGTGACCTACCGTGACATCCGTGACCGCCCCGTCTTCGGCGTCGTCCGCGGCTGGCTCACCCACGAGCAGGCCATGGCGCTCGAGTCTTATTGTCCCGAGAAGATGATTCTGCCCCGGAAGAAGCACCCCGCCCGCATCGAATACACGGAGGATGGCCAGGCCGAGATCGAGGCCACCGTGCAGGAGCTCTATGATTTTCCGGGCAGCAAGCTCCGCGTCTGCCTCGGCAAGGTACCGATGGTCGTCTGCATCCAGTCGCCGGCTCGCCGGACCCAGCAACGCACCACTGACCTCGACGCTTTTTGGAAAGGCTCCTATGAAGGCGTGAAGAAGGAACTGCGGGGGCGCTATCCCAAGCATGAATGGCGCTGAACGCATGAGCCCGGTCGCTTTCACCTGGTCCTCGATCCCGATCCACGTCGTGGATTTCGAAGGCAGCGCCCGCACCGGCGTCATCGAGTTCGGCGTCGCCACCTTGCTCGGCGGCGAGATCGTCTCCACCGCCACGAGCCTGCACGCCTCTCGCGGGCCCATCCCCGCGCTCGACACCCAGTGCCATGGCCTGGGTGCGAAGGAACTCAAAGGCCGTGTGCCTTTTGAGTCCGAATGGGAGCGCTGGGTCGGCCTGCGGCGGACGGGCCTGCTGGCGGCCCACAACGCCTCCGTCGAATCCGGTCTCTTGCGTGGTACCTGGCCTCGTCCTTCCGCCGTGCCTTCGTTCGTCGGCGAGGAAGCCTCCGTCGCCGAATGGGGCCCTTGGATTGATACCTGCCGTCTCGCCCGTCTCTGGATGCCGTCCTTGGGCGACTATCGGCTGGCGGCCTTGGTGGCGGCGCTCCGCCTCGGCCCCCGTCTGGACCAGCTGGCGGCCGACCATTGTCCGCCCAGCCGGCGCCGCTACCACTGCGCCCTTTATGACGCCTTGGCTGCCGCCCTAGTGCTCCGGGCGCTTTGCGGCCAAGAGGGCAGGTCCGCCGCACCGTTGTCGCAATTAGTTCGTGACAGCCTGTCCGGACCGGCGGCGGATGACCTGATGCAAGGCGAGCTCGGGCTATAGTTTCCGCTTCACACCGAGGGGCGGGGCTAACTAGATAGGCGTTCCTCTATGGCTTCCAAGTCCCCCATTCGCGTCGCGGTCACCGGCGCCGCCGGCAACATCGGTTACGCCGCCATCTTCCGCCTGGCCTCTGGCGCCGTGTTTGGTGCCGACCAGCCGGTCGCCTTGAACCTCATCGAAGTCGGCCCGGGCCTCAACGCCCTCGCCGGCGTCGTGATGGAACTTCAGGACTGCGCCTTCCCTCTGCTCACCGACGTCGTCGCCACCGGCGACCTCAATGAAGGCTTCAAGGATGCGGACTGGTGCCTGCTCATCGGCGCCGTGCCCCGCAAGGATGGTATGGAGCGCAAGGATCTCCTCGGCATCAACGGCAAGATCTTCATCGGTCAGGGCGAAGCCATCGCGCGCAACGCCAAGAAGTCCGTCAAGGTCCTCGTCGTCGGTAATCCCTGCAATACCAACGCACTCATCGCCTTGCGTTCTGCCGGCAGCCTGCCCGCTGAGAATTTCTTCGCGATGACCCGCCTCGACGAGAACCGCGCCAAGTCGCAGCTCGCGGGCAAGGCTGGCGCGCACAACTCCGTCGTCAAGAACGTCGCCATCTGGGGTAATCACTCCTCGACGCAGTATCCTGACTTCACCCACGCCACCATCAGCGGCCAGCCGGCCACCCAGGTCATCACCGACCACGCCTGGCTCAAGGAGACCTTTGTCTCCGACGTCCAGAAACGCGGCGCTGCCGTCATCAAGGCCCGTGGCGCCTCTTCGGCCGCCTCCGCCGCCAACGCCGCGCTCGACACCCTGCGCAGTCTGCACTTTCCGACCCCGGCCGGCGACTGGCACTCCGTGGCCGTCCTGTCCAAAGGTGATTATGGTATCACGCCGGGTATCATGTTCGGCTACCCGCTCCGCACCAAGGCCGACGGCTCCTGGGAAATCGTGCAGGGCTTGGTGCTGGACGCTTTCTCCAAGGAAAAAATCGCCATCACGGAGAAGGAACTGGTCGAGGAGCGCGCCACGGCTTCCGAAGCCCTTGGTTTGAAGCTCTGAAGCCGACCCTATGAGGCATCGGCGGTAGTGGACCGCCCTTGACGGGGTTTTTTGTGCCGCCAAACCTATGGCATGGAGTTCCTTGCCGCCGTCGATTGGTTCAGCCTCATCGCGGCGTTCTGTTTCTGGCCAGCCCTGGCGTGGGCGCAGCATCTGGACCGCGGGTTCCCCCGCTGGCTTCAGCGTTTGGCTTGGCCGGCGTTCTTGCTCTGGGCGGTGGCGGACGTCGTCACCGCCGGCCCAGGACTCGTGCCGGCCGTAGCCGCCGCCCCCGCGCTGGTCTTCGCCGTGTGGCTTTGCGCGCATGGCCTGCGGCGCTTCCTGGCCGATGATCTCACGCCAGCGCCGCGGCGTCTTCTCGAGATGCTCGCCGCGACGGGTCCGTTGGTCGCGGCCGCCGCTTGGGTATGGTCGCGTTACGATCGCACGTTCGCGGGGTTTCCCGACCCGCTCGCGACGCTGACCACCGTGCACTTCGCCATCACCTTCGGTGTCTTGCCGCTGGCGATGGCGGCCAGTGAACGCCCGCTCGCCCGCTCCCGTGGGCGCGACCTGGGTATCTGGCTTTATGTGGTCGGGGCGCCGGCTACGGCACTATGCTTTGCTTTGCGGAGTAACCCCCTGCAGCCGGGGCCGGTCGAAGTCGCCGCCGCCGTGGTCTTCGCCGCCGGTTTCCTGCTCTGGGCGGCTTTCATGCCGTTAAAGCGCGGGCCGTGGCCCTATGCCTGCCTTGTCCCCGGCTTCCTGCTCGGGGTCGGCTACACCGCCGCGCACGCCTTCGGCTGGAGCTATCTCACCATCCCACAGATGGCGTCGGTGCACGGTTCGCTAAACTTGCTCGGGGCGCTGCTGCTTGCGGCCCAGGCGCCAGCCTTCGACGACGCGGCCGCGCCTGCGCCGGACCTGCTCACACCCGTCGAGGGCGGCGACCGCGCGACAGCGGTCTTCGCTGACACGCATCGCGTCGTGGTCGGCCCTTGGTCGCCGGAAGCTTTCGTGCGGGTGAAGGCCGCCTTGCTGGGTTATCGTTTCTACCCCGAGCGCGTTATGGTCCGTCGGACCCAGTTCGAGGACGAAGGCCGCGCGGTGCGGGTCGGCGACCGCTTGGGACTGGGCTTGTTCGTGCCGAACCTGCCTGGACTCGCGCCCCTGATGCTACCCGCGATCGTCGAGGTCGATGTCGTGGAGGCCGGCGCCGAAAGCGTCACCCTGGGTTATGTCACCACGCGCAGACATTATGGACGGGGCATCTGGCGGGCCGAGGTGAAGCGCGAAGGCGAAGAGCTCGTCCTCACCGTCTCTTACCATGTCCGGCCCAGCCGTTGGTTCGTCTGGTGCGGCCTGCCGGTCTATCGACGCTTCCAGCTGGCCGCGTTCCGCGCCGGCGCGGACAACTTACGTCGGCTCGCCTCTTAGGGCGCCGGCACACGGACCAGCGTGATGTCGGCCGGACGACAGGTGCCCAGGCGGATCTCGCCGGCGTTAGCGGCGGAGAAGATGGGTGGTTCGGGGTAGATCGTCTCGATACCTCCCGCGGCCCGGCCGGCGTTGATCTTCTGGAGCCCGATGTAATCGATGATCACCGGGTTGGCGCTGCTCAGCAGGGTCTTCTCCGAGCGGCACCAGTTCGCGTCGAAGCTCGGACCGCCGAGCACCTGATAGCGCTCCAGTGATAGGATGATGAGCACGTGGCGCTTCGCAAGTGAGGGGATTGCGCAGACTTCGACCGCGGCCTTGGTGGCGTTGAAGGGATTTTCGAGGAAGCGTTCGGCGTTCACCATGTTGCCGAGGGAAGCCGCGGCCATCGCGCCGTGCACGCCGAGCGACTTACTGTCGCTGAGCACGGGCAGGCTGATCCAGAAGTCGACCTCGGCGATCAGGGTCTTGGGCAGCACGCTTACGCGCCCATCGCCCCAAGGGGTGTCCTGCGATCCGCGCTGCGGCAGGACTTGGTTTTCGTAGCGAAGCTGAGGTTCGTTTGCCCAGACGCTCGCGAAGGAATCCCAAGCCATGACCGGGTGACCTTCGAAGGATGGCTCCTGCGTGGACAAGGGCGGCAGGAACCCGGCTTGACGCAGGCCCCCCGTCTTAGCGTCGCAAAGCGTGATGGCTCCCGGAGCAAAACCGCGGCGTATCAGCGCGGCGGCGACCGCCCGGACCAAGGGCTTGGGCGTGGCTAAGCCGAGGCCGTTTTCGCTCGTCAGCTTCAGTCCGCAACGGCCTCGGTCGCCTGGCCGAAGTGGGATGCCCGTCCGGCTCTCGAATTCGGTGAGGGTATTTTCGACGGCGACGGCGTAGTCCTTGTCCGCGAATCCCCCAAGCCCCTGCTCGATAAGCAGGAGCTTGGGGTCCGTGCCCGCTTGGGCGCCGACGAGGGAGAGCGTCACGCCGAGGAGAGCGAGAATTCGCATCCCTTCATTATTCTCCGGCGGGGGAGACTCGCAAGCCGCTCTTTTGTTTGCGCAGGACGACCCTGACCCCATCTTGAGGCCTATGTCCGTCCCAGTCGCCTCCACCCAGCGTCGCACCCTCGGGCTCATCTTCCTGACGGTGTTCATGGATATCGTGGGCTTTAGTATCATCATCCCGCTGTTTCCGCATCTGCTGGATCATTATATTCGGACGGAAGGCGCGGCTGGCACGCTGATTGGCTCCCTGAATTCGGCGGCCGAATGGATGGGTGGCGATACGGTCTTCAAGAAGACGGTGCTCTTCGGGGGACTCCTCAGCACGCTCTACTCGTTGCTGCAGTTCATCTTCTCTCCTATCTGGGGGGCTTTGTCGGACCGGCTGGGACGCCGTCGTATCTTGACCATCACCTTGGCCGGCAACGCCCTTTCCTACCTGCTCTGGATCTTCGCCGCTCAGTTCTGGGTCGTGGTCGTCACGCGCCTCGTCTCCGGCATGATGGCGGGCAACATCGCGGTCGCCAGTGCCGCGGCTGCGGATATCACCGATGAGAAGGACCGCACGAAGGGGATGGCCGTGGTCGGCATCGCCATCGGCTTGGGTTTCGTCTTCGGACCCGTCATCGGTGGTCTCGCCTCGGTCGTCCAGTTCGACCACGTCCCGACCGCCGGTTCTTTCGGGCTGAACCCGTTTTCCGTCCCGGCTGCCATTGCGGCGGCGATGGCCCTGCTGAACTTCCTGCTCGTCCTCAAGTTCTTCCCAGAGACGCTCGCCGCCGACCGCCGCGCCGCCGCCGATGCCAAGCGGCCCTCGGTCTTCGACCTCGCCACGGTCCGTTCTTCTGCCGTGCGTCGCACATCGTTCGCGAATCTGGTCTACCAGGTCGCCTTCACTGGTATGGAGAATACCATCGTGTTCCTGACCTTCGCGCTGTTCGTCTACAGCCCGCGCGACAATGCGTGGCTCTTCCTTTTCAATGGAGCCTGCATGATCTTCGCCCAAGGCCTCGCCCGCCAGCTGGTGAAGCGCTTGGGCCAGCGTAAGGTCATCATGCTGGGGATGCTACTTGCCTCCGTCGCCTTCTTCGTCGTCGCCTTGATCCCGGCTGGGCGCGCCGCCGACGGCGATGGTGCCGAGACGACTTTCTATCTTGGTCTCGGCCTAATCTCCTTTGCGACCGGCCTGATCCTCCCGAGTGTGTCGGCGCTCGTCTCGCTCTATTCTGGCGACTCCGAGCAGGGGCGTAATCTCGGCATCCTGCGCTCCGCCGGGTCGCTGGCGCGCGTCATCGGCCCGGTCACGGCGGCGTTGCTTTATTTCCACTTCGGTTCGCACTTCTGGGTCTATATCGGCGGGGCGCTGCTGATGTTGCCGGCCATCTGGATTGTCCGCGGGCTGCCGGAGCCAGAGTTCGAACGCCTGAAGGCTTAACCCTTCGCGAGCTTCCGTCCCAAGGCGTCGCCGGAGCGGATGACGTGCATCAGAGAGATACCGCCACGGAAAGCGCCGTGGAAACGGAGTCCCGGGTGCGCGGCCTCGGTTTGGGCGAGGGCTGCCTCGCGGCGCCTTTGACCGGCGTCATACTGCGGGATGGCCTGATCCCAACGCTGAATCCATTCTTTCCGCGGCGCGGCCCGGATGCCGAGCGTCGTGGCGAGTTCGGCGTCGACGAGATGGCGCAGGCCCGCGTCTGGCAGAGCGGCGAGGTCGGGCCGGCGGCTTCCGCCGATGAAACAGCAGAGCAGGGCATGCCCTTCGGGGGCGCGGCCCGGGAGCACCGACGTCGGGAAGAGGCAACCGAGCACCTCGCGCTTCTCGGTGCTGGGCGTCAGGTAGCCGAAGCCGTCGAGCGACCGCGGGATATCCGTGGTCGCATAACCGCGCGCGACGACGGTCATCGGCGGCACGGAGGCGTCCTCCCATTCGCGCAGCTGGCGCGTGATGGTCTCGGCGAAGGGGAGTGTGGCCCAGTGCCAATGGGGCGCGGTCACGATGAGATGCCGAGCGCTGGCGCTTTCTTCGCCGCCGTTGGCTTCGCGCCAGGCGACGTCCCAGCCTTCGTCTCCCTGCCGGATCCGCGTCACGACGCTGTGCAGCCGCAAATCGGTCCCGAGGGGCGCGGCCATCGTGTCAGCCATCTGCTGCATCCCGCGCGGGAAGCCGACGACCTTGCGGTCCGTCTTGGGGGCTCGGCGCAGACCTTTAAGGACGGAGCCGTATTCCTGTTCGAGGGCGTGGAGGCGGGGAAAGCAGTCTGCCATGACCAGCTTGGCGGAGTCGCCCGCATGGACGCCGGAGACGACAGGGTCCATGAGCATCGCAGCGGCCTCCGGTCCGAAGCGTCGGGTAGCGAAGGCGTCAATCGTCTCACCGACCGACCCGCCTTTGGCCCGAAAGATCTCGGAGAGCAGGCGCAGTTTCCCCGGCCAACTGAGCAGGCCGGAGCCTAATAGGCTGAGCGGATTGGCGCCCAGGCCATGGAGCCGGCCGCGGGCGTAGATATAGCGTTTGGCCGCGCGCATGTCCGCCGATTGGGTCACTTCCTTCAAGCCGTAGGTGGCGAGTAGGGTTTCGTCGTCCGCACTTTCGAGCTGCAAGGTATTGGGACCGGTCTCGACCAGCCACTCCGCATCACGGATGGTTCGGATAGAGCCCCCGGCCCGCCCGGAGGATTCGATGACCTTCACCTTCCTGCCCGCGCGGATCATGGCATGAGCGACGGCCAGCCCGGCTGGCCCTGCCCCCAGGATGATCGCATCGAACGCCATGATTTAATCATAAACTCGAGAGGGCAGGTTTGGCAACCCTGCGTCCTTGCGCCGGTCGCACTTCCTATGAAGTTCTGGCCGCTCCTGCTGCTAGCCGCCTCGTGTCTGGCGGACACTGTCACCATGTAAGATGGGTCGTTCCTCAAGGGACGCATCGAGCGGATTGCTGAGGGCACGATGGAGTTCCGCGCGCCTTCGCTCGGCGCCGCGAATCTACTTCATCTGGATCTTTCGCTGGTCGCATCCTTCTTTACCGATGAGCCGGCGCAGGACGAGCCGTCACGCGCACGGCTCACGAATCCAAGGCCATTGACGGTGACCTCGAACTCGGGCGTACCCCCAGCCCTCCTTGGCCGCTCCTTCGTCGGCGGCCGGCCTGATTTTTTCACGCGAACTCGGTGGGGCCGCCTGGCCAACCTCCCTTGATTTCGTTCCCTCTCGGCCGGGGAGGGTGAGTTCTACCTCCGGCACGAGACTGGCCTTAACTGCTTCCGCGGCACCAGACCCCTCTCATTAAGGCTGCGCATCTCCAATGATTTCAGGTCCCAGCCGCTGCCCCTCAAGTCAGGACCGATACGGCTTATTTCCCCCGGACGACCAATGTGTGGAAGTAGGCAATCGAGTTTTGCTTAATAATAGGCATTGATGGCTAAAATAGCACAATAGGGGCTGTGAATGGTTCCCTGTTGTAGGGTGGCACACGGGGTGCTTTGAAATTGTCGTTAATTAAACACTTTCACTCCCCATCCATGAGCACCAACCCAGCCCGTCTTAGCGCCATCGAGGCCATCGCCTCCCAGCCTCGCCTCCAAGGAAGTTTCGACTTCCGCAACGAGAAGATCGACCTGATCTACGGGCAAAACGTCTTCTCCCTCGATAAGATGGAGAAGCGTCTGCCCAAAGAAATCTTCAAGGCGCTCAAGTCCAGCATCGAAGCGGGCAATAAGCTCGACGCCGCCGTCGCCGACATCGTCGCCGCCGCCATCAAGGATTGGGCCCTCGAGTGCGGTGCCACCCATTACGCGCACGTCTTCTACCCGCTCACCGGCTTCACCGCCGAGAAGCACGACACCTTCTTTGAGCCGAACGGCAACGGCACGCTCGCCCAGTTCTCTGGCAAGGCCCTGATTCAAGCCGAGCCCGATGCTTCTTCGTTCCCGAACGGCGGCCTGCGTTCCACCTTCGAAGCGCGGGGTTACACCGCTTGGGATGTGACCTCCCCGGCCTATATCTTCGATACCGAAAACGGCTCCACCCTGTGCATCCCGACCGCCTTCGTCTCCTGGAAGGGCGAGGCCCTCGACAAGAAGACCCCCCTGCTTCGCTCGATGGCTGCCGTCAATAAGGCCGCTACTCGCGTGCTCGCACTCTTCGGCAAGAAGCACGGTTACATCTCCGCTTCCTGCGGACCGGAGCAGGAGTACTTCCTGATCGACACGCGTCTCTTCCATCTACGTCCCGACCTTTACACCTGCGGCCGCTCGCTCTTTGGTTCCAAGCCGGCGAAGGGTCAGGAATTCGAAGACCAGTATTTCGGCACCATCCCTGATCGCGTGCTCGCTTGCATGATGGAAACCGAACGCGAGTGCTTCAAGCTCGGTATCCCGATCAAGACGCGCCACAATGAAGTCGCTCCTTCCCAATACGAGGTCGCCCCGATTTACGAATCGGCCAACGTCGCGCACGATCACCAGATGCTCACGATGACGCTGCTCCGCCGCGTCGCCACCAAGCATGGTTTCGTCTGCCTCCTCGCCGAGAAGCCCTTCGCGGGCGTCAACGGTTCTGGCAAGCACGTCAACTGGTCCATCGGCGGTGCCGGTGTCGGCAACCTCCTCGAGCCTGGTCATAGCCCGCACGAGAACGCCCAGTTCCTCACCTTCTGCTCCGCGGTCATCCGCGCCGTCGACCTCCACCAGGGGCTGCTCCGCGCTTCCGTGGCGTCGGCTGGTAACGACCACCGCCTCGGGGCCAACGAAGCACCGCCCGCCATCATCTCGATCTACCTGGGCGATATGCTCAACGAGGTCATCGAGCAGGTGAAGAAAAGCGGCTCCGCCGCATCCTCCCGCAAGGGTGGCCACATGACCCTCGGCGTCGACACGCTGCCCGTCCTCCCGAAGGACGCCGGCGATCGCAATCGTACCAGCCCGTTCGCCTTCACCGGCAACAAGTTCGAGTTCCGCGCTGTGGGATCGGCCTTCTCGGTCGCCGGTCCGCTGACCGTGCTCAACACGATCATGGCTGACTCTCTCGACAAGCTCGCCGACGACCTCGCCGCCGCCCTTAAGAAGAATGCCGACTTCAACTCCGCGCTCCAGGGCGTCCTCAAGGACATCCTCACCAAGCACGGGCGCATCATCTTCAACGGCAACGGCTACGCGGAAGAGTGGCACAAGGAGGCTGGCAAGCGCGGCCTCAAGAATCTCCGCACGACGCCCGACGCCCTCCCTGAGATTGTGGCGAAGTCGACCGTCGACGTCTTCGAGCGCCAAGGCGTCCTTTCCAAGGCCGAACTCGAGTCCCGTGAAGAGATCTACACCCACTCCTACGTACTGACCATCAACACGGAGTCGAAGCTCGTCTCCGACATCGCCCAAACCCTACTCCTCCCGGCCGCCCTCAGGTTCGCCGCCGATCTGACCCCGGTCGAGAAGACCAAGTCCGGGGGTAAGCTCCGCAAGGCGGTCATCGGCCTCGCGGACGAGCTCGCCGCGTCCATCGATGCCCTCAACGCCGCTCGCGAAGTGTCCAAGTCCGATACGCACGCCCAAGCGAAGCACTCCTGCGATAAGGTCCTCCCGGCCATGCTCAAGGTCCGCGCCGCCGCCGATGCCCTGGAAGAGATCGTCGCCGACGAATACTGGCCGCTCCCGTCCTACCAGGAACTGCTGTTCCTCCGCTGAGCTTCGCCGGCTTCATCGGGAACAAGGGTCGAACCTCCGGGTTCGGCCCTTTTTGTCGGGCGATGCCGCGGCTCCTCCAAGCAGAAGGCCCGTCACGATGACGGGCCTTCAGGTGCTGGTTAGGGGACGTCCGCTTAGACGTTATCCCACTTCTTGCGCAGATAGGCGCCGAAGTTCTTGACCTTCTTCTTGCGGCGGCGGCGGACGGCCGGCTTTTCAAAGCCTCGCTTGGCGCGGGCGTCCTTGATGATGCCTTCGCGATCGATCTTCTTCTTGAGGCGGCGAAGAGCCTTGTCGACGGTCTCGCCTTTGCGGAGCTTGATTTCTACGGACATGGGAGCGGTTGGAGGGTCGAAAGAACAAGGGGCGAGGGCGTTCGTCAACCCCGAATCCAAGGGTCGTTAAACCCGTGAATAAGTGGCCGTTCCGGAGGGCATAACACGCTTGCGGCGGGGGTAGGGCAGGGCAATCGTCCCTTTCCACCCCTCGATGTACCTCAAGGAAATCGTCGCCAACGGATTCAAAAGCTTCGCTGACCGCACCCGTATCGAGCTCCGCCCAGGGGTTACGGCCGTCGTCGGACCCAACGGTTGCGGCAAATCCAACATCGTCGACGCCATCCGCTGGGTCCTGGGCGAACAGTCCGCGAAATCCCTGCGCGCCACGGCGATGCAAGACGTCATCTTCGCGGGCACCGACCGCCGCCGGCCTCTCCCTTTGTGCGAAGTGGAGCTGATCTTCGCCGATTGCGAGAAGGAGCTGGGCACGGCGTTCGCCGAGGTCGCGATCATGCGCCGCCTCAGCCGCGACGGCGCCAGCGATTATTTTATCAACGGCAAGCCTTCCCGCCTCAAGGATATCCAGCGCCTGTTCATGGACACCGGCATCGGCCGCATGTCCTACTCCTTCATGGTGCAGGGACAGATTGACCAGATCCTTTCTGCCAATCCCGCCGAGCGCCGTTACCTCTTCGAAGAAGCCGCCGGCATCACGCGTTATAAGTCTCAGCGCCGCGAAGCCCTCAACAAGCTCAGCGGCGTCGACGCCAATCTCGCGCGGATCACCGATGTTGTCAGTGAAGTCGGTCGCCAGATCGCCTCGCTCCGTCGTCAAGCCGCCAAGGCTCTCCGCTTCCGTCGGCTCCGCCATCGCTTCATCCACCTCGACCTCGCCTGGCACGCCAAGCAGTTCGGCGATCGGCGCGCCCAGGTCGACTCGCTTGAGACCGCCGCCACCGCCTGTCGCGCCGAGGTCACGGGCCTAACCGATGCGTTGCGTGACCGGGAAGCCGCGCTGTCGCAACGTCGGTCGCAGCGGACCGAACTCGCCGAGCAGGTGCAGTTCGCCCAGCAGGCCCTCTTCGAGCTCCGCACCGCCCGCGAAAATGCCGAGAACGATGCCCGGACCGCTGACCTTCGCTCCGCCGACCTGACCACCCGGCTCGGCGAGGTTCGCCGAGAGGCGATGGAAGCGGAATTTTCGATTTCTGAATACGAGATGCGTCTCCGCGGCAGTTCCGACGCCAAGTCGACCGCCGCCGGTTCGGTCACGGCCACCGATACCGCCTATCGCGAGAAGACCGCCCAGGTCGATGAAGCCGCCCGTCAGGTCGTCGAAGAGGAGAACCTGCTGCGGCGTGCCCGACAGGATATCCTCGTCGCCGAGGGCGAGATGACCCGTGCCCGCGGCGATGTCACCAATCTCGAAGTGGATCTCCGCGGCTACCAGTCGCGCCATGTCGATCTCTCCGCCTCTCTGAGCCAAGCCAAGCAGGAGCGGACGGCGCTCGAACGTCGCGTCGCCGAGTGCGGCGGCGTCGTCACGACCCGCCATGGCGAACTCCAGGCCGCCCGCACCGCCGAACAGGAAGCCACCGAGAAAGGCCGCGACCTCCTGAACGATTTCCGTGCGTTGCAGCAGACAATCTCCGAACAGGACCGCAAGGTCGCCAAGCTCTCCGCCCAACTGGGCCTGCTCGAGCAGATGCAATCCCGGCTCGAGGGTTTCTCCGAGGCCGCCAAGGCGGTCCTTCGCGGTGAATTCTCCGCCGAGCTTCGTTCCGGCAAAGCCTCGGCGCTCGCCGACCTGGTCAGGGTCGTCGATCTCTCCGCCGCCGCCGCGCTCGAGAATATCCTCGGGGCCGCTTCCGAAGCCGTCGCGCTCGACTCCGCCGAATTCTTGCCGGGCATCGTCGCCAAGATGGGCGAGCGCCAGCTGGGTAGGGCGGTCTTCCAGGTCGAGGCGCCGCCCGCGTCCCGCTCTGGTTCCGCCGCTCCCGGCTGGCTCCGGCCCGCCACCTCCGCCGTCCAGGCGAAGTCGCCCGAACACGCGCGCCTGGTCGCTAACCTTTTCGACGGATGCTATGTCTGCCCGTCCTTAGTGGATTTCATCAACTGGTGGCGCGCTAATCCGGGCTTCGAATTCTTTCTCGTCGCGACCACGGATGGCGACCTTGTCGACCGGCGCGGCCTTGTCTACGCCGGCAAGCCCCGCCTCGCCACCGCCACCGCCGGGTCAGGCGTGTTCTCGCGCGAGAGCGAGATTCGTTCCGTCCGCGCTAGCCTCGAGTCTGAGAACGACCAGCTGACGACCCTGAACGAAAAGGCCCTCGGCCTGCAGTCCGCAATGGACGCCAATGAGCTCGACGTCTCCGCGGCCCGTGATGCCACGCAGTTCGCTGCCCAGGAACTTTCCGTCGCCCAGGCCGATGAGCGGGCGGCTCGCTTGGCGCTGACCGCCGCGGACGAACGCATCGCCCGCGAGGAACGCCTGCTCGCTGAAACCGAAAATTCCAAGTCAGAAGCCCTGCAGAGGCGTGATCGCGCGCAAGTGACGCTCCTGGCCAAGGACGGGCAGGTGGCCGAGCTGCGCACGTCCATCGTCACCGGGGAAGGCCAGCTCGAAGCCGCTCGTGCCGAAGCCGACCTGCGCCGTAACGCCCTTGGTGAAGCCCGCCTCGCCCACGCCGAACAACGTCAACGCCTCGAGCTCGTCGGCCGCGAGCTCGCCGACCTCGAATCCCGTCGCGCCGAGGCCGTCGCCCGCCTGAGTTCGCGACGCAACGAAGCGCAGCAGAACGAGAAGCTTATCGGCGAACTCAAGGCCCAGGCCGACACTGCCCGGGAGACCTCCGCGCGGCTGGCCGGCGAGATCGAGTTGGCCCATGGCCGCCTCGATGAACGCCGCGGCTCCCTGCAGGTGACCGATGCTGCCGTGGATTCCGAAGACCGCCTGCTCGTCGGGGAACGCGACCGGCTGCGCGATGCCGATGGCCGGCTCAAGGGCTTGGAAGTGTCGCTCGTCGAGCAGACCTCGCAGTGCGGCTTCCTCGTCGAAAAGGTCCAGACCGACCATCAACTCGATGTCGCCCAAGTCGACTGGCGCCTGCAGCTCTGGCTTTCTGACGGCGAGCCCGAAGGGATCTCGAGCTTCGACGACCTTGAGGAGACGGAGGAGGAAGGCTCCCGCCCAGCTCCCCCGGCCGTCGCCCGTCGCGGTGAACCCACGGCCGAAGACCTCGCCTCAATGGAGTCCGCCGATTGGCCGCCTCTCGTCCGTGAGATCGCCGAACTACGTGAACGCATGGCTGGCATGGGCTCCGTGAACCTCGTCGCCGTCGAGGAGTATTCCTCCCTGCGGGACCGCCACGACTTCCTCACTAAGCAGAGCGACGACCTCTGGAAGGCGAAGGAAGAACTCACCAAGGCGATCGAGGAACTCAACCAGACCTCGCTCAAGCTCTTCACCGATACGTTTGAACAGGTGCGCAAGAACTTCACGTTCACCTTCGCGCGGCTCTTCGAAGGCGGTACCGCTGACCTCACGATGGTCCAGGCTGAAGACCCCCTGGAGAGCGGTATCGAGATTATCGCGCAACCCCCGGGTACCAAGCTCCGGGGAATCTCCCTGCTCTCCGGCGGCCAACGCACCATGACCGCCGTCGCGCTGCTCTTCGCCATCTACATGGTGAAGCCCTCGCCGTTGTGCGTGCTCGACGAGCTCGACGCCCCGTTGGATGATGCCAATGTCACCCGGTTCACCGACATCATCCGCGAATTCACCCGTTTTTCTCAGTTCGTGGTGATCACCCATAATAAGCGCACCGTCTCGGCGGCCGACGCTATCTTCGGGGCGACCATGCAGGAAAAGGGTGTGACCCGGCTTTTCTCGATGCGCTTCAACAAGGATCGCGACGAGGCCGAACCGAACCAGCCGGGTGGCGGGTTCCCCATGGCCCGCTGAGGTCGCTTGCATTGGGTGGTGCTTCGGCTACGCTGTCGGTGTCATGTTCCGCTACCTCACCGCGCTTGTCCTCTGGCCGGCCATGGGCCTCGCCGGCGTTTCCTTCGACACCGATGTCCGCCCAGTCAACCGTGCCCTCCCCGCAGCCAGTTACGCCGACATGCTTGCCCGTGTCATGCCCTCCGTCGTCAGCATCCGCACCGCGGAAGTCATCCCGCCAGCGGTCCTGGAGCGCTATCGTGGTCGTATCCCTTCTGATTCGGTACTGAAGGATGAGAAGACTGGCGAGACGCTCATGCCGACCGGCTTAGGTTCCGGTACAATCGTCCATCCCGAAGGTTATGTGATCACCAACCGCCATGTCGTGCTGCAGGAGAATCGCCAAGGTGTCGCGACGACGGTCATCGTGCAACTCGCTGACCGCCGGGAATTCCGGGCGAAGGTCCTCGGGGTCGACGCCGGTAGCGATATCGCCGTGCTGAAGATCGAGGGACGCAACCTACCGTTCGCTAAGTTCGCCGACAGTGACAAAGCCCGCGTGGGCGATGTCGTCTTCGCCATCGGCAATCCGCTCGACGCCGGCATAACGGTGACCTCCGGTATCGTCTCCGCGCTCGGACGTTCTGGCCGGCAGGGCATGGGTATGGCCTTCGAGGACTTCATCCAGACGGACGCGGCGATCAATCCGGGCAATAGCGGCGGGCCACTCATCGATTTCGAGGGCCGGTTACTGGGCATGAACACCGCGATCAAGTCGCGTACCGGTGGCAACATCGGCTTAGGGTACTCCATCCCGGCCAACTTGATTGTTTCCATCGCGACGGATCTGGCCAACGGCGGCAAGGTTGTCCGCGGTCTCATCGGGGTCCAGGGGGAAGACCTGACCCTCGCCGAGGCCACCAAGCTCAATCTAGCCAAGTCGGGCGCCGTTCGCGTCGCGCTCATCACCGAAGGCTCGCCGGCGGCGAAGGCCGGCCTCAAGGTCGGCGACGTTATCGTGGCCTTAGATGGTAAGCCCTTCGATAATTGGAATGAATTGCGCCTGGCGATTTCGCGCCGCAAACCGGGCGAGGTCCTGATGGTCAACTTCATCCGCGAAGGCCGAGGCTCGTTGGCACGCTTGACGGTCGCGGAGCGACCGCTGGACCGCTGAGCATGGGTGCGCTTTCCACGTTCCGCAACCTGGCCAGTGGCCGGGTTCCACCGGTGACACGCACTGCGCTATTCTGTGGCGGGGGAATCTTCTTGCTCACCCTGCTCGTCTTCCAGCCCGGTGCCGGCGGTTTAGATCCCGCCCAGCCTCTGGCCAACGGGGTCCGGCTCGTGTCGCCCGATGACGCCCGCACCGAAAGCGTCATCCTGCTCGACACCTCCGCCGTCTATTTCCCCTCCCGCTCCGCGCTTGGCGGCCTCGGCCGGACCGAGGTCGGCCAGCCGGAGGATGCGCCCTTCGCCAGGTCCGTCCCCGTCTTACAGTTCGATCCTACGAAATCTCCCAGCAATGACTCCACCTTGCAATTGCCACGGTCAGAGACCCCCACCCCCGCCAAGGCCGTTCCGCTGGCCGAGGTCTCGCCCTTCACGACTTTTGGAACGGCGGGGTATGGAGGGCAGGGGATTGCCGAACGAGCAGCTTTTTTTGAGGTATTTTTCATAGGAGGGGGCAAGAAGTCCATTATAAGCGGGAAAATACCCCATTTTAATAACAGAAATGGTGTTAGGGACGATTTATTGATTAAAAATGCCCCATTCCTGTCCACTTTTGAGGTTATTCTGAGTGTAGATTCCTTGGGAAAGACCCCTTTGGGGGCAGCGGTGAGACTTTCAGGCTCAAAGCCCCTCGATGAGGCGATTCGGAGGTGGGCGACGGACACCGATTGGAGTGCCCAACTTCCCCCCGGGACATACCGCCTGATCGTAGGTCCTTAGCCCTCCGGAAGGGCTGTAAAACCCTTGCAAAAATCCGCTTGACGGAGGGGTTTTCGATGGTCATTCAAACCCTTCCCTTCGCGTCCTCAGCACGTCGACGGTTCGCCCCTGTAGCTCAGTTGGCAGAGCGCGTCCTTGGTAAGGACGAGGTCGCTGGTTCAATTCCAGTCGGGGGCTCCACCCATTTTCCACACACCACACCTAACCACCTCCTCACCACTAAAACCATGGCCAAAGAGAAGTTCAATCGCACCAAGCCTCACGTCAATGTCGGCACTATCGGCCACATCGACCATGGCAAATCGACCACCACTGCCGCAATCGTGGCCGTGCAGGCCCGTCGTGGCCTGGCCGAGAACAAGTCCTACGCGGAAATCACCAAGGGTGGTACCGTCCGTGACGCCACCAAGACCGTGACCATCGCCGCTGCGCACGTCGAGTACGAGTCCATCAACCGTCACTACGCCCACGTCGACTGCCCGGGCCACGCCGACTTCGTTAAGAACATGATCACCGGCGCCGCCCAGATGGACGGTGCGATCCTCGTCGTCTCCGCCGCTGACGGCGTCATGCCCCAGACCAAGGAACACATCCTCCTCGCCCGCCAGGTCGGCGTGCCGAAGATCGTCGTCTGGCTCAACAAAGTCGACCTTTCCGAGCCCGACCTGATCGACCTCGTCGAGATGGAAGTCCGCGACCTCCTCAACAAGTATAACTACGAAGGCGACACCGCTAAGATCGTGCGTGGTTCCGCTACCGCCGCCCTCGAAGGTACGAAGGAAGGCGAACAGTCCATCCAGGACCTTCTCGCCGCCCTCGACTCTGAGATCGCCGAGCCCAAGCGCGAAACCGACAAGCCCTTCATGATGTCCGTCGAGGACGTCTTCTCCATCACCGGCCGCGGCACCGTCGCCACCGGACGTATCGAGCGCGGCGTCATCAAGGTCGGCGAAGAAATCGAGATCGTCGGTCTCCGCGACACCCTTAAGACCACCGTCACTGGCGTCGAAATGTTCCGCAAGGAGCTCGATCAAGGCCAGGCTGGCGACAATGTCGGTCTGCTTGTGCGTGGCATCGAAAAGAGCCAGATTGAGCGTGGCCAAGTTCTCGCCAAGCCGGGTTCCATCAAGCCCCACACCGTGGCCAAGGCCCAGATCTACGTCCTCAAGCAGGATGAAGGCGGCCGCCATACCTCGTTCGCCAACAACTACCGTCCTCAGTTCTTCTTCGGAACCTGCGATGCCACTGGCACCGTCATCCTCCCTGAAGGCGTGGAAATGGTCATGCCTGGCGACAACGTCACTATCACGATTGAGCTGCAGAAGCCCGTCGCGATGGAAAAGGGCCAGCGCTTCGCTCTCCGTGAAGGCGGCAAGACCATCGGCGCCGGCCAGATCCTCGAAATCACCAAGTGATTTCCTGACGCCCAAAGACCTACCCTAGTGCCGCGGCCCCCTCAAAAGGGCCCCGGCATTCGTCTCTTTAACCAGAGGCAAGGGAAGGTAGCTCAATGGGCGGGTAATCGGTCTCCTCAAACGATGACCGCAGGTTCGACTCCCTCCCTTCCCGCCAGACCCACCACCACTTCCCAACCAGCACCATGCTAAGCATTCTCGGACGCCTTCGCACTTTCTGGAACGAGACCATCACCGAGGTCTTCGTTAAGGCTTCGTGGCCCAATGCCAAGGAGCTCGTCGACTCCACAGTGGTCGTCATCGCCGCCGTCGCCGTCCTGGGGGCCGTCGTCTTCTTCTGCGACTTCTCCCTTTCTAATTTCGTCCAGTTCGCGACCCAGCTCGTCCGCTGATCTCCCATGTCCGCTCCCTCCGATTTTCGCTGGTATACCCTCCAGACCCTCTCGAACAACGAGAGCAAGGTGAAGCGTCTGCTTGATCGGGCAATCAAGGACGAGGAGATGGGCGACTTCGTCGCCGAAATCCTGATGCCGGTGAAGACCGTCAAGGACTTCCGCAACGGCAAGAAGCGCGAGAGCGAGATGAAGCTCTATCCTTCCTATCTGTTCGTTCGGGCCCGCCTCTTCGACGACGAAGGCTCGCTGCTCGAGGCTCCTTGGAGCTTCCTCCGCCAGACCGACGGCGTCATCGGCCTCATCGGCGGCCAGAAGCCCGTCGCTCTCAAGGTCGAGGAGATCAACACGATTCTCCAGCAGGTCGCCGACGCCGCCGACAAGGTCGTCCCGAAGGTCACCTTCAACATCGGCGAGCGCGTCAAGATCACCGACGGGCCTTTCGCTAATCTCGCCGGCAACATCGACAAGATCGACGCCGACCGCGGTAAGCTCGAGGTCTCCGTCGACATCTTCGGTCGTTCCACCCCGGTCGAGCTCGAGTTCTGGCAGGTCGAACGCGACGACCGCGAATAATCCTTCCACCTAACCCACCCTCTCAACACCCACCATGGCAAAGAAAGTCATCGGCGAAATCAGGCTCCAGCTCCCCGCCGGCGCCGCTAATCCCGCTCCTCCTGTCGGCCCCGCGCTCGGCGCGAAGGGCGTCAACATCATGGCGTTCTGCAAAGAGTTCAACGCCAAGACCAAGGACCAGGCCGGCATGATCCTCCCGGTCATCATCTCGGTTTACCAGGACAAGTCCTTCACGTTCATCCTGAAGTCCCCGCCCGCTTCCGTTCTTCTCAAGAAGGCCGCGAAGATCGAGTCGGGTTCCAAGGTCCCGAACCGCGACAAGGTCGGCAAGGTCACGAAGAAGCAGCTCCTCGAGATTGTTGAGCTGAAGAAGAAGGACCTCAACGCCGTCAACCCCGACAACGCCGCCCGCATGATCGCCGGCACCGCCCGTTCGATGGGCATCGAAGTCATCGGTTAATTTCCACCCACCCTAACCAACCCAACCACTGCATCCCGCAGGAGACCAAAAGTCGCTATGAGCAAACAACCCAGCAAGCGCTACCGCGCCGCCCTCCAAGTCGCCGACCTGAAGGCGAAGTATGACGTCAACCAAGCCGCCGAAATCATCAAGAAGATGCCCGGCGCCAAGTTCGACGAAACCGTCGAGATCTCCGCCTTCCTCGGCGTCGACCCCAAGCAGTCGGACCAGATGGTGCGCGGCACCGTCTCCCTTCCGAACGGCTCCGGTAAGAAGATCAAGGTCCTCGCCTTCACCGAGAATCCGGCCGAAGCCCTCGCTGCCGGCGCCGATTTCGCCGGCCTCGCCGACCTGATCGCCAAGGTCAACGGCGGCTTCCTCGACTTCGACGTCGCCATCTCCACCGTCACCGCGATGAAGGACGTCCGTCAGGTCGCCCGCGTCCTCGGTCCGAAAGGCCTCATGCCCAACCCGAAGTCGGGCACGGTCTCCGACGATATCCCGAAGACCATCAAGGAAGTGAAGGCCGGTCGCGTCGAATTCAAGATGGATAAGACTGGCAACATCGTGATTGTCATCGGCAAGAAGTCGTTCACCGCCGCCCAGCTCACCGAGAACGCCCAGGCCGCCCTGTCCGCCCTCGTCAAAGCCCAGCCCGCCGGTTTCGCCGGTGGCCGCTTCATCAAGTCGATCACACTCAGCGCCAGCATGAGCCCCGGCGTTGCCGTCGACCTCAAGCCCTACTCGGCCGCCGTCGCGACCGCCTGAACCCACCCCGCCTAAAGAGAACCCACGAACATGCGCGCTGAAAAACAATTCCTCGTCGACGAAGTCGCCGCCCAGCTGGCCAGCTCCAACTACCTGCTGCTCGCCAACTTCACTGGCGTCACCGTCGAGAACGCGACCTCCGTCCGCAACCAGCTCCGCGCCCACGGCGCCGAGTACCACGTTGTTAAGAACAGTATCCTCAACATCGCCGCCAAGCAGGCGAAGCTTCCCGATATCTCGGCCCACCTGAGCGGCCACACCGCCTTGGTCACCGGCGGCAACAACCCGACCGGCGTCGCCAAGATCCTCGTCACCTTCTTCAAGGATTTCTCCAAGCTCGAAGTGAAGGGCGGCGTCCTTGACGCCAAGATCCTCTCCAAGACCGAGGTCGAGTTCCTCTCGAAGCTGCCGTCCCTCGACGGCATCCGTGCCCAGCTCCTCTCGCTGCTCTCCACCCCTGCCTCGCAGTTTGTCCGCCTCCTGGACGCCAAGCGCCAGCAAGCCGAAAAAGCCGCCTAACCCCTTTCCCCGCGGAGGCGTCGCCATGTGGCGGCGTCCGAGCGGGGGGAACCCAAACCCAACCACAACACACATCCAAAGAACCCCGGTTAGGGGCCTCGCGCCCTCAAATGTCCTTCAACGGACGCTAACCATTCAAGGAACCCAGATACCATGAGCAACATCACCAAAGACCAAGTCATCGAGTGGCTCAGCGCCCAGTCCGTTCTGGACGTCGCCGGCCTCGTTAAAGACCTCGAGACCAAGTGGGGCGTTTCCGCCGCCGCTCCCGTCGCCGCCGCCGCCGCTGGTGGCCCTGCCGCCGCCGCACCCGCCGAAGAGAAGACGACGTTCGACGTCATCCTCAAGGCCAAGGGCGCGACCCCGATCAATGTCATTAAGGAAGTCCGGACCATCACCGGTCTGGGCCTCAAGGAAGCCAAGGACCTCGTCGACAGCGCGCCCAAGCCCGTCAAGGAAGGCGTGTCCAAGGACGAAGCCAAGGACATCGAGACCAAGCTCAAGGCGGCCGGCGCCGAGGTCGAGGTCAAGTAATCCTGCTTCCGACATCTCTTCACAAAGCGGGGAGGGTAGCACCCTCCCGGGTCCGGCGACCCCTCCCCGCTTTTTCTTCCCCCCGGCCGCCCAGTCCGAACCCACCAGGCAAACTAGTCCGCACCACCGAAACCACCCGTCACTCCGAGCCCACTTCTACCTGCCATGCCTCAAGAGCGCAAAAACTTCGGTAAACTACGCGAAGTCATCCCTCCGCCCAACCTGATCGAGAACCAGATCTTCTCGTTCAACGATTTCCTGCAGTTGGACCAGACCGCGTCCGCCCGCAAGAACGTCGGCCTGGACGCGGTCTTCCGCGAGGCCTTCCCGGTGGAGAGCAACAACGGCAACTTCCGTCTCGAGTACCTCGAGTATGGCCTGGTGCTGCCCAAGCAGACCGAACTCGAATGCATCCGCGAAGGCACGACCTACGCGATCTCGGTGATGCTCAAACTCCGTCTCCGCGAGAAGGGCGCCTTCAAGGACGAAGAAATCCTCATGGGCGAAATCCCGATGATCACCGACCGCGGCTCCTTCATCGTCAACGGCGCCGAGCGCGTCGTCGTCTCCCAGCTCCACCGCTCTCCCGGCATCTGCTTCGAGGAGTCTGCCCACACGAGCGGCAAGATGCTCCACGCCTTCCGCATCATCCCCGACCGCGGCACCTGGATCGAGGTCCAGTTCGACCAGAACGACCTTCTCTGGGTCTACCTCGACCGTCGCCGTCGCCGTCGCAAGTTCCTCGTCACGACCCTTCTCCGCGCCTTCGGCTACAAGGACGACAAGGACATCCTCGCACTCTTCTACCAGCACCGCGAACTGACCGCCAAGTCCGCGCTGGAGCTCGACCCGGAAGAACTCTCCCAACTCGTCTTCTCCGACCCGCTCGTCGACGTCGAGACCGGTAAGGTCGTCGCCAAGCAGTACGACAAGCTTTCCCGCGAGACGCTCAAAGAGATCCAGAAGCAGCTTCCGAAGCAGAAGTTCGGCGTCTTTGACACCGCCTTCGACAACGGCTCCATCATCCTCTCGCTCCGTAAGGATATCGGCGCCGTCCGTAACGAGGAGGAAGCCCTCAAGGAAATCTTCCGCAAGCTTCGCCCCGGCGAGCCAGTCAACGTCAAGGGCGCCCGCGCCCACATGCAGCGCCTCTTCCAGGATCCGCTGCGTTACGACCTTGGTCGCGTCGGCCGCTACAAGCTCAACCAGAAGTTAAGCCTCAACGTCTCCCTCGATACTCGCACAATCACCCCCGAGGACATTGTCGAAGCCACCAAGCTCCTCTGCAAGCTGAGCGCCGGCGACGGCGCGATTGACGATATCGATCACCTTGGTTCGCGCCGCGTGCGCAACGTCGGCGAACTCCTCGCCAACCAGTGCCGCGCGGGTCTCAAGAACGTCGTCAAGACGGTCAAGGCCCGCATCAACGAATACGACCAGAGCGTCGATTCGATCACCCCGCAGAAGCTCGTCAACCCGAAGCCCTTCGGCAACTCGATCCGCGAATTCTTCGCGCGCAGCCAGCTGTCCCAGCTGATGGACCAGATCAACCCGTTGGCCGAGCTGACGCATAAGCGTCGTCTCTCCGCCCTCGGGCCCGGCGGCCTCAACCGCGACCGCGCCGGCTTCGAAGTCCGCGACGTCCACCCGTCCCACTACGGACGTATCTGCCCGATCGAGACCCCCGAAGGTCCGAACATCGGCCTCATCAACTCCCTCTCCACCTACTCGCGCATCAACGAGTTTGGCTTCATCGAGGCCCCGTACCGTAAGGTCGTGCGCGGCAAGGTCTCCAGCCAGGTCGAGTTCATGACCGCGGACCAGGAAGAGAAGTTCAAGGTCGCCCAGGCTAATTCCGAAATCGACGACGCCTCCCGCCTCAAGGGCAAGGTGACCGTCCGCTTCCGCGACGATATCCTCGAAGTGGATCCCGAAGACGTCGATTACATGGACGTCTCGCCCCAGCAGGTCGTCTCCGTCGCCGCCGCCCTCATCCCGTTCCTGGAACATGACGACGCTAACCGCGCGCTCATGGGCTCCAACATGCAGCGCCAAGGCGTGCCCCTCGTTGTGACCGAAGCTCCGTTCGTGGGCACCGGCCTCGAGCGCCGCGTCGCCATCGACTCGAAGACGGTCATCGTGGCCGAAGGCCCCGGCCTCGTCGCCGCCGCCGACTCCCGCCGAATCATCGTGACCAAGGATGGCGAAGTCGCCCCCGCCCAGATCGAGAACAAGAAGTTCAAGAGCGAGCCGGCCAAGGGCATCTACGTCTACGACCTGCGTAAGTTCCTTAAGACCAATTCCTCGACGTGCTTCAACCAGCGTCCGCTGGTCCGCCGCGGCGACAAGGTCAAGCAGGGGGACATCATCGCCGACGGCGCCGCCACCGACAAGGGCGAGCTCGCCCTCGGCCGCAACGTCCTCGTCGGCTTCATGCCCTGGAACGGCTATAACTTCGAGGACGCCATCTTGCTCTCCGAGCGTATGCTCAAGGACGACGTCTTCACGTCCGTCCACATCGAGGAGTTCGAAGTCACCGCCCGCGATACCAAGCTCGGACCCGAACAGATTACCCGCGACATCCCGAACCTCGGTGAGGAAGCCCTGCGTAATCTCAACCGTGACGGCGTCATCCGCATTGGCGCCGAGGTGAAGCCCGATGACATTCTCGTCGGCAAGATCACCCCAAAGTCCGAAGGCGACCTCGCCCCTGAAGAGAAGCTGCTCCGCGCTATCTTCGGCGAAAAAGCCCGTGACGTGAAGGATACCTCCCTCCGCGTGCCCTCCGGCATCTCGGGCATCATCATGGACGTCAAGGTCTCCTCCCGGACTGACCAAGACGACGGCCGCCTCTCGCCCAACGACCAGCGCCGCGCCCTCAAGAAGGTCAACGAAGAGTACCGTACGGCCGACTCGCGCTTGCGCGAAGAGATGACCGAGTCGCTCTCGAATATCCTGCTCGGCGAGAAGATCCCGCTCGACGTCAAGAACTCCGACACCGGCGAGGCCATCATCCCCGCCAATCGCAAAATCACCAAGACCCTCCTGCGCCGCCTGGCCTCCGTCTCTCGTTCCATCGAGATGAATGATTCGCCGGTGAAGCAGAAAATCCGCCAGATCGTCGACGGCTATCATCGTCGCTTCGACGAGCTTGAGCAGGAGCGTACCCGCAAGGTCGAAGCCATCGAACAAGGCATCGACGAAGGCGGCGCCATCAAGAACGTTAAGGTCTACATCGCCACAAAGCGCAAGATCCAGGTCGGCGACAAGATGGCCGGTCGCCACGGTAACAAGGGCGTCGTCGCCCGTATCGTGCCGGTCGAAGACATGCCTTACCTTGCTGACGGCACCCCCGTCGACATCTGCCTCAACCCCCTCGGCGTGCCTTCCCGCATGAACGTCGGCCAGGTCCTCGAGACGCACCTCGGTTGGGCTTGCTCGAAGCTCGGCCTGAAGATGGCTACCCCCATCTTCGACGGCATCCCCGAGAAGCAGATCCGCGAATACCTCAAGCAGGCCGAACTGCCCGAGACCGGCAAGGCGATGCTCATCAACGGCCATACCGGCGAAGCGTTCGACCAAGACGTCGTCGTTGGTTACATCTACATGATGAAGCTGAACCACCTCGTCGCGGACAAGATCCACGCCCGCGCTACCGGTCCGTACAGCCTCATCACGCAGCAGCCCCTGGGCGGTAAGGCGCAGTATGGTGGCCAGCGCTTCGGCGAAATGGAAGTCTGGGCCCTCGAAGCCTACGGCGCCGCCTACACGTTGCAGGAACTCCTCACGGTCAAGTCCGACGACGTCGCCGGCCGCACCAAGATCTACGAGCAGCTCGTCAAGGGTGACAACACCCTCGTCAGCGGCACGCCCCAGTCCTTCAACGTGCTGATGAAGGAGATGCAGGCCTTGTGTCTGGATGTCCGCCTCGGCTCCACTGGCGCGCCCAACCCGGACCGCAACTGAGCGTCCGTTCCCACCCCACCCAAACCTTATCGACATGATCCACCCGGAGCACACCCCCGAGTTCACCGCCAACGAGACGAAGGAGCAGTCCTTCGATTTCGTCTCCATCTCGATCGCCTCGCCCGAGGAAATCGTCCAATGGACCGGCGAACAGTTCCTCGACGAACTCGACGAACACGGCAACCGCAAGGTCAAGGGCCTCAAGGAAGTGAAGAGCCCCGAGACCATCAACTACCGCTCGTTCAAGCCCGAGCCGAACGGTCTCTTCTGCCAGCGCATCTTCGGCCCGGTCCGCGATTACGAGTGCTACTGCGGCAAGTACAAGAAGGTGAAATACAAGGACGTCGTCTGCGATAAGTGTGGCGTCGAGGTCACCGTCTCCCGCGTCCGTCGCGAGCGCATGGGCTACATCCGCCTCGCTATCCCGGTCTCCCATATTTGGTTCCTGAAGAGCATGCCCAGCCGACTGTCGCTGATGCTCGACATGACCACCCGCCAGCTTGAGCAGGTCATCTATTACCAGAAGTACCTGGTCATCGACCCGGGCGCCACCGGCATGGAAGAGAAGGCGCTCCTCGACGAGGAGTCCTATCGCAGCGCCGTCGAACAACACGGCCCGGACGCTTTCAAGGCCCGCATGGGCGCCGAGGCGCTCCAGCAGCTCCTCAAGAAGATGGATCTCGCCTCCACGGTCGAGAACCTCCGCGACCAGCTCCGCTCGACCCGCTCCAAGCAGATCAAGAAGAAGATCGCCCGCCGCATGAAGATTATCCAGGGCTTCCTGGCTTCCGGCAAGCGCCCCGAGCACATGATCTTGACGGTGTTGCCGGTCATCCCGCCGGACCTCCGTCCGCTCGTCCCCCTCGAAGGCGGCCGCTTTGCCACCTCTGACCTGAACGACCTCTACCGTCGCGTCATCAACCGCAACAATCGACTCAAGCAGCTCATCCAGATGAAGACGCCCGACGTCATTATCCATAATGAGATGCGCATGCTCCAGGAGGCCGTCGACGCCCTTCTCGACAACGGACGCCACGGCAAGCCGGTCAAGGACCGCGACCGTCAGCTGAAGTCCATCTCCGACATGCTGAAGGGTAAGCATGGCCGTTTCCGCCAGAACCTCCTCGGTAAGCGCGTCGACTACTCCGGCCGCTCGGTCATCGTCATCGGTCCCGAGCTCAAGCTCAACCAGTGCGGTCTCCCGAAGAAGATGGCCCTCGTCCTCTTCGAGCCCTTCATCATCCGCCGCCTCAAGGAACTGGGCTTCGCCCATACCGTCCGCGGCGCCCGCAAGCACATCGAGCAGAAGAAGCCCGAAGTCTGGGATATTCTGGAAGAAGTGACCAAGGGTCACCCGGTGTTCCTCAATCGCGCGCCGACGCTGCACCGCCTGTCCATCCAAGCCTTTGAGCCCATCCTCATCGAGGGTGACGCCATCCGCCTGCATCCGCTCGTCTGTACCGCTTACAACGCGGACTTCGACGGTGACCAGATGGCCGTCCACGTCCCGCTGTCCCTGGAAGCCATCATGGAGTGCAAGCTCCTGATGATGTCCACGAACAACATCTTCTCGCCGTCCAGCGGTAAGCCGATTCTCACGCCGTCCCAGGACATCGTGCTCGGCGCCTACTACCTGACACTCGAGCCCGCCGACAAGCCGGCGGCCAATACCCACCTGCCCGTGCTCGGCTCCGTGTCCGAGGCGATCTTCGCCGAAGCCGAAGGGTCGCTCCACCTGCATGATTGGGTGCGTTTCGCCAATCCCGACTTCAACCGCAAGACGGTCCACGGTGAAGCGACGGGCAGCATCATCGTCACCACCGTCGGTCGCATCATCTTCAACACCATCTGGCCCGCCGAGCTCGGTTTCTTCAACGAGACCGTCAAGAAGAGTCAGCTCGGTGACTTGATCCTGAAGACCTACAAGCATTGTGGCCGCGAGGCTTCGATCCCGGTCCTTGACGCGCTCAAGGAGACCGGCTTCCGCATCGCGACCAAGGCGGGCATCTCCATCGGCGTGAACGACATGATTTACCCGAAGGAAAAGGAAGGCCTTGTCCGCGAAGCCACCGCCAAGGTCCGCGAATTCCAGCGCCAGAACGAATCCGGCACCATCACCAACGACGAACGTCGTAACAAGGTCGTCGACACCTGGTCCGGCGCCACCGACGCCATCGCGCAGTCGGTGTACACCACGCTCTCGCAGTCCGCGAAGGTGGCTGGCGTGAAGAAGGGCGATCCCCGTCATGCCCACCGCATGCTCATCAACCCGGTCTACGTCCTCATGGACTCCGGTGCCCGTGGTAACAAGGCTCAGGTGAAGCAGCTGTGCGGCGCCCGCGGCCTGATGGCCAAGCCCTCCGGCGAAATCATCGAACGCCCGATTCTGTCCTCCTTCCGCGAAGGCCTCTCGGTGCTCGAATACTTCATCTCGACGCACGGTGCCCGTAAGGGCCTGTCCGACACCGCGCTGAAGACCGCCGACGCCGGTTACATGACCCGTAAGCTCTGCGACGTGGCCATGGACGTCATCGTCACGGACTCCCGCGACGTGGCTCCCGGCTCCGAAGTCATCACGCTCGGCGACGCCGCCCTCGGCCGTCACCTGGCTGCCGACGTCGCGAATCCCTCCGGCGCCGTCAAACTCCTCGCCAAGGCCGAGGCGACCCTCACCGAGGAGCTCATCGCCAAGCTCCGTGACGCCGGCGTCGACCGCGTCCACGTTCACATCCCGAACGGCGTGTTCAAAACCCCGATCTACGACGGCGACGAGCTCTTGGTCTCGCTCTCCGAGCGCATCGTGGGCCGCTGCCCGTCCGAGGACATCGCGAACCCGCTCAGCCCTTCCGAAATCATCGTGAAGGCTGGCGAACTCATCGACGAGGTCGCGGCCAAGCGCATCGAGACCGTCGGTATCGATCGCGTGAAGGTCCTCTCTCCGCTCACGCACATGAACGTGAACGCGATTCCGCCCACCTCCTACGGCCTGGATCCCTCGACGGGACGCATGGTCGAGCGCGGCACCGCGGTCGGCATCATCGCCGCCCAGTCCATCGGTGAGCCAGGCACCCAGCTGACCATGCGCACGTTCCACATTGGCGGCGTTGCGCAGCTGAAGACCCCGGAAATCAAGTCGAAGGGCAAGGGCCTCGTCCAGTTCGTCGACCTTACGACGGTCCCGGTCGGCGACAAGTTCATCGCGGTCAACGGCAACGGCTCGATCCGCCTCCTCAACGAAGCCGGCTCGCCGGTCGAGGAATACCGTATCGTCGCTGGTTCCGTCGTCGGCGTCATGGATGGCAAGTCCATCGACAAGGGCATCCTCATCGCCGCCTGGGATCCGAACTCCACTCCGATCATCGCTAACGGTGACGGCAAGATCCGGCTCGTCGATATGATCTCCGGCGTGACGTTCACCGAAGAGCGCGACCCGTCGAACAACACGTTCTACAAGTCCGTCATCGAGCACTCCGACGAGCAGAATCCTCAGATCCAAATCGTCGCCGCCAACGGTAAGGAAGTCGGTTCCTTCTCCATCCCCGCCGGCGCTCGCGTCGAAGTGGGCGAAGGGGACAAGGTCGCCCGTGGCTCCATCATCGCTAAGATTCCCCGCCAGGCCGCCAAGACGCAGGACATCACCGCCGGCCTGCCGCGCATCTCCGAGCTCTTCGAGGCCCGTCCGCCGAAGGATGCCGCCGAAATCGCTAAGCTCGACGGCACGGTCAGCATGGGCGTCTCCATCCGCGGCAAGAAGCGCCTCATCATCACCGACTCCATCGGTCGCGAGGAGGAGCACCTCATTCCGCACGGTAAGCACATCGTCGTCGCCACCGCCGACAAGGTGAAGCAGGGCCAGGTCCTCACGGACGGATCGGTCGATCCGCACGACATCCTCGACATCCTCGGCCAGTCCAAGGTGCAGGATTACCTCATCACTGAGATCCAAAAGGTCTACCGTACCCAAGGCGTTGTCATCAACGACAAGCACATCGAAATCATCGTCTCCCGTATGCTCCGCAAGGTCCGCATCACCGAGCCGGGCGATTCCGATTACCTTTGGGGCGAACAGGTTGATCGCACGCTGCTGGCGCAGAGCAACCGCTCGGTCAACGAGCGCGGCGGACAAATCGCCGAATCCGAGCCGATCCTCTTGGGCATCACCAAGGCTTCCCTCGAGACCGAGTCCTTCATCTCGGCCGCCTCCTTCCAGGAGACAACCCGAGTCCTGACTGACGCCGCCACGATGGCCAAGCGCGACAACCTGACCGGCTTCAAGGAGAACGTAATCATGGGTCACCTCGTCCCTGCGGGCACGGGCTTGCCCGCTTATCGCCGTATTCGCGTCTTCCCGACCCCGGCTTAAGTCCCTGCCTAGTATAGGAGGGTAGTCAGACCCCGCCCCAAAGGGCGGGGTCTTTGTCTTTTTATGGGCGGGCGGGCTGGTTTGGGGGTTGATACGCACTCTCGTCTCACCTAATTTTCTGTCACCCCATCCTCCTCCTAATATGTCCCGCTTCCTCGTCGCTGCTTCGGCTCTCACCGTCTCCGCTTTAGTCCAAGGCGCCAACTGGGCGCCCACCTCGCCGCTCATCCAGATCGGTAACGATTGCGATATCTACTTCGACTCCGCCGCCAGTCTCGAAGTCACCGATAACCTCTATTCCGCCCCGATCAAGACCTCCGCCACGAGTTGGATGGTCACCCCCGGTTTCCTCCTCGAGTATGGCAAGGATTCGGCCTTGTCCGTCACGCTTTCGGCTAAGCACACCTTCGTGAACTTCACGGATAATGCCCTGTCCGATCTCGAGGATGGCCGCGACGCCCTCTCCGCGGGCATCCGCTTCGCCGACGGCGGACCGCTGACCCTCTCCCTTGACTCTTCTTACCGCGTGACCGCTCGTAACGATGACCTGCAGATGCAGGGCCTCGGCGGCGTCCTCGGCGCGACCTTGGTCCGTCAGGCGAACTACTCCCACGCGTTCCGCGCAGATTATAAGCTCACGGAGAAGCTCCGCGTCGGTCTGGGCTACACCAACAGCTTCAATCAATACCTTGATCCGGTGAAGACCGGCACCTCCCCAAACTTCGTCTTCAACACAAACACCCTGACCGAGCTGAACACCAAGTCTATGCCGCTCAGCTTAGACTTCCAGGCCTTCGAGAAGCTCAGCTTCGGCCTCGTCCTCCAGCATGACGTGACGGACTACTCGGCCGCCCCTTATTTCAGCCAGGCTAACACCCCCCGCCCGGCGCTCCCGCATCAGCAGCTCCTCAAGGACTTCGCTGGCCTGACCGCCAAGGGCCAGCTCTCTGAATCGGGCAAGCTCAACGGAAATATCCGCGTCGGCTATTCCCGCTTCAGCTACGACAACGCCCCCAAGGACAAGGACCTGTCCTACTCGGTCAACCTGAGCCATCAGCTCACCGAACGTTTTAGCCAATCGCTGACGCTCTCCCGCGACGTCACGGCCTCTTCGACCAACGGCCAGATGGCCGCGAAGAACTACACCTACGGGCTTAGCTACACCGCCTCCGAGGACCTCACCATGAATTTCTCGGCCACCATGAGTGATGTCTTCGCCGGTACGAGCCAAATTGACTCCTACGTCTACAACCTGGGCGCCGATTATAAGTACACGAACCACCTGACCTTCCAGGCTGGCTACAGCTTCAACGATTCCAAGGCTTCCGTCGCTGCTTCGACCTATCTGTCGAATACCTTCACGATTTCGGCAGCTTTCCGCTACTGAGGCCAGTGCTTCGGTCCGTGATCGAGCGGGACCGGTTGACCAGCAGGCCTGGTCTCCCTAATTTCTTCCCATGTCTTCCGTCTTGAAAAGCCTGTTCGTCGCCTGTTGCGCCGTCATCATGCTGGGTGGTTGTTCGTCGGCTGATTCCGGGCCTCTCAGCTCCGCCTCCTATGAGCCGGAAAACATCCTGACCTTGGGCCGCGGCGCCTCTGACCCTGCCCCCGCACCCGCCTCGGCGGTCGTCGCCGCTGACGCCCCGGCCCCGGCCTCCGTCACCGCGGATTATGCCGTGGCCACTCCGACGGTCCAGGCCGAGCCAGCGGGCGGCCAGAACAGCTACCGCCTCCGGCCCCGCGACTTCATCCGGGTTTCGGTCATCAATGAAGCCGATACGCTAATCGAACGACGAATCAACTCCGACGGCACCGTCGACATCCCTTTCCTCAAGAAATTGGTACCTGTCGCTGGCTTGACCCTCACGCAGGCCCAGATCGAGCTCGCGAACCAGTTTCGCGTCTTTTTCAAGAAGCCGCAGGTCACGATCTCCATCGTCAGCTACGCCGAACGCCGTGTGTATGTCTCCGGCTACGTCGGTAAGCCCGGGCCGGTGTCCATCCCTCCCGAGGAGACCCTCACGCTCGGCCGAGCCCTTTCCATGGCGGGCGGGGTCCTGCCGCGGGGGAATCGCTCCGAAGTGACGATCAAACGTAACCGTGACGGTTATCCGGTGGTGATTTCCAAGGATGTCCGTCGTATCGACGACGGCGACGAGCCGGATTTCGTGCTCGAGGACGAAGACCAGATCTACGTCCGCGACAGCCGCATCTGATTCCTCGCCATGGCCAACCCGGAACCTTCTTCTGACAATCGCCCGCCTGAGCCAGCCCGCGGCGGCAATCGTGGGTATGGCTCCTATGGCCAATATGGCCAAGGCTACGGCGCCTATGGCGCCGGCTATGGGAGCT
>Ga0209355_1000125_pt1 | contig 44659 bp, 7 predicted proteins | sample LauGreSBDMM110SN_3_FD_187563 | JGI IMG/M metagenome (GOLD analysis project Ga0209355, IMG submission 187563) | Freshwater lake microbial communities from Lake Michigan, USA - Sp13.BD.MM110.SN (SPAdes) (version 2) | ecosystem: Environmental > Aquatic > Freshwater > Lake | place: Lake Michigan, USA... | reverse complement strand
GTATCCGCCCGCATTGCGAAACACCGTGCATCGCACTCTACCTGATGCTGAACAAGAATTGGCCGTAGCGGTTTTGAGCAACTCGGCTTCAAAAAACTCCAAGGTGAAGTTCAAGGGAATTTTCATGCGAACGATGCGCATCGTAGCCATCAGACGAAAGTAATGATCTTCTAAAAAAAGGACTTTACCGTTGATAACTTTGATGGTTTCAAATACTCCGTCGCCGTATAAAAAACCTCTATTTTCGTGCAAAGATATTGGAATTGCAGCCTGTAAATCGCCATTGAAATTCACCATAAAAAAACCGCCATTTCGATTGTGAAAGGCGGTACAAATATAAGTTGTTCAGCTGGTTTATACCGAACCGATTACGTGTTTTAAATCAGAAATTTGATTCTCCCAAAGCAATTGAGCTTCGTCCACTTCATCAGCAAAAGCAAAATCTATTACAACCAAGGAGACATCTTTGGTGATTTCGTCTTCCATGATGCGCAACTCAAAATAATATTCGGTGTCTTTTTTGTTTTCATCCACCCAACGAAATTTTATTTTTTCACCCGATTTTTTGGACGAAAGACGGGCCACTTCCTCCGAGTCATTCCAGATAAAAGTAAAGAACTCTCCACGAGAATTAACATTATCAGAAAACCACTCCGAAAGCCCCGAAGGAGTTGAAATGTACTGGTATAATAATTGAGGCGAGGAGTTTATCGGAAACTCTAATTCGTAGCGTATTTTGGCGTCCATTGTGTGTACTAATTTTTTGGAAATATATAGAATATAAAAGCAATAAAAAAAGAAATGGTAAAGTATTTTTTTTGTCCGGATTTAGTTGCAACCGTTACTATTTATTTTATATTTGCAGCCTCGAAAAGAGAAAATAACCAATAGCCTGGCGAGGTAGCTCAGTTGGTTAGAGCGCAGGATTCATAACCCTGAGGTCGAGAGTTCAAATCTCTCTCTCGCTACTCTACAACCCCTTAATATTCAGGTATTAAGGGGTTTTTTAATTGTGTTTGAATTAAAAAGTTTAAAGTTGCTCAAGTGAGGAAGTAGAGATCATTAGTGGCTTTAATCCCTGCTATCACTACAAAAAAGAAGGGTTTTTCAAGTGAGGAAGTAGTATAATATGGTCAAAAATATAAAGTTGACCATCGACCTCTCGCTACAAAAAAACCCTTAACAATAGTTAGGGGTTTTTAATTTATTATTTTTTTTCTAAAAATATATCTCGTAACAAAAACAACACATTAATCTAGTAAAACGGAAACTCTTCTAGCAATTTGAAGTGCTGTTTTAGTGTTTGAATTTATTGTATTATCCTCCCCATTACCAATTATTTTCATCCTAGTTTCTGAAATTCCTGCTAAAATTAATAAATTATATAAATTTTTAACTCGACGTTCAGAAAGATTAATATTAGCTTTTTCACTTCCACTATTATCTGAAAATCCTTCCAATCGAATATTTACGTTTTTATTTCTCTTTAATAATGAAATTAATCCATAGATACTATTTGCAGAACTTCGGTTGGGCTCGGCTTCATTTACATCATAAAATACATTTATCAATCCATTTTCCAACAATGATTTAAATGCATTTGCTTCCGATTTTTGCTCATGAATTTCTAAATTTTGATTTTTAAAGTCCTCAATTACTTTAGGCTCAAAATCATCTGGAGTTCCATTTCGGTTCGTGTCAAGATAACGCCCTTTTGAATCCACAAACACTCCGCTTGGAGTATTGTTTTGAAAATCTAAATAATCAAGAACCCCGTCTTTATCAGTATCATTCATTAGTGTTTCAATTTCATCTAGACGTCTATTTACCTCAGGATCAACCTGAGCAACTACTTTTGGAACATCCCAATCAGAATGTTTTGCTTCCTTGCCTATATAAAAAACCAATCCTATAGATGTACTATATAACAAACCTGTCAAATTATTTTCTTGGGCTGAAGTACTTCCGTCCCAATTACGGTGTTGTCTTACATTGGAGAGTGCAGTAAAATCTAAAGTTAAGATTGTTTTATCAGAAAGCTTTATTAGCGGAGTTAATCCAATTAAAAAACCACCATTATTTTCAATTAACGCTTCTTGATTTGTTACTTCTGATTTTGATTTAAATTTAGAAAATTGAATTCCACCATGGGCTAAAAGCCCAATTGAATTTGAAAAGGTGTTAAATTCAAAAACCTTCCCTAAATCAAAAACCCCTTGAATTCCAAATCTACTTTGCATTGATTGGAAGGGTAAAGAACCATTTCCATCTTTATTTGAAACAACATCAAACGCAAAATCCGATTTTATTCCGAATTTAGAATTTATCATATAACGAAAACCAAAATCAAAATGATTTATACTTGGAAAACTAAAAAAATCAATCTCACTAGAGCTATATCCAGTTCCAAAAGGGCGAACTGCTGTATTTGAACCTATTGCAAATTCAAATGACCATTTATTAACTACTGTATTCGAATCAAATTTAGTAGAATCTATCACTGAATTAGTAATAATAGAATCCAATGCAATTTTAGGCACTATTTCTTGAGCAAATAGAGTATTTGATCCAAAACAAAAAAGGAAAATTATTTTGCTAATTCTTGATTTGATTATTTGTTTCATTTTTTGTATTTTTTGTATTTTTTGTATTTAAAATAATTATTATTTATTACTGTCATTTTCAGTCAAAATTTTATGGTGTTGTAAAACTCACTTCATTTCCATAAGTAGTTCCGGAATTATTGGTTGTATAGGCTCTAACATAATACGTTGTTCCAGAACTCAATCCTGTAATAGCACTCGAAAGATTTCCTAGTGTTCCTGTCTCTGTAGATTTACTATTTTCAATAGTTGGATTTGTAGCGGTGTTCCAACAAAATCCTCGAACAGTAATGCTAGATCCACCATCAGAAATAATTGTTCCTGAGACTGTTGCGGATGAAGTAGTTAAATTTGAAACACTTAGTGTATTAATTTCAGATGAAGTGGAAGCCGTAACAATTTCGCCTTTACGGTTCAATCCTTTTTTTCTAGATAAGGCACCTGATCTATTAACATATTTTATGTTTGTGGTAGAAATACTTCCACTTTTAGTTAGTACATTAACTGGAGTAATTATTAATGTTGCACTTATAGAATCACTTTGATACACTCCATCTGTTGCTTGTGTTGCAGTTATTGTTGTAGTTCCGGGACTTACAAAAGTAACTGTTCTTCCATTTATTGTGGCTACAGCTGTATTACTACTGGCGTAAGTAAAGGTTCCTGTACTAAAACTAGTTGGCTGGATTAGTGTAATGGAACGATCATGAAAGTTCTTTGTTAATGAATTGAAATTACTCAAATTTGGACTATTAAGTATGTTTATACTTCCTGAAGCACTTTCAACTCCACAACCGCCTGTTAAACTAACGGTATAATTAAAAACTCCTGAAACAGTAGGAGTTCCTGAAATAGTTACCAAATTAGAAATAAAACTTCCAGATACTCCAGTTGGCAACCCCGTAAATGTTGCTCCTGTTGCGCTTACTGTTGAATAAGTTATAGTTGAAATACTATTGGTAATATTAAGCGTTTGAGAATTAGTTCCTGTTGCAGATGAAAGTGTTGCTGAATTATTTGGAGTAAGCGTCACAAGAAACCCATTAGTAATTACCTGAGAACATGGCCCACTAGCTACAACTGCTCTAAAATAAGTAGTGGCAGGCATCGAAGAAATTATTAAACTAGTTGTTGTATTAGATATGTCGGTAACTGACGAAGAAAAATCACTTGTGGTAGACGATTGCCATTTTGTAACTTCTCCAGTATTTCCGCTCAAGGTTAATGTTATAGTTCCACCAATACAAACAGATGAAGCTCCAGAAATAGTTCCTGCTACTGAAGTTGGACTTACAGTTGTAGTAGTTGATGAAGTCGCTGTTGGCGAAGCACAACTGTTTGAATTGGTATAATTGATGGTTACTGTTTTAGTTCCTGTAGTTAACCATTTTAAGACAACAGAATCATCAGCAGTAGTTCCACCAGAGGTTATGGAATAATCCACACCCACTGTTCCTGGAATAGTCCAAACATAATTAGATTGTCCAGATTCTGTGGTATAGGTAACATCACTATTTCTACAGGCCGTAGCACCTGGTTGAGCAGTGAATGTTGGTGTAGGCGATTGTTTTACCGTTATCGTTCCAATGATAGAAGGTGCGCCAGTGCAGCTTCCATTAGTAATAAAAGCACGATAATAGGTTGTACTTGTTAAATTTACAGGAGTATAAATTGCGCTTGTCGCTCCATTTACATTGGAATAAGTTGTGTTGTCTGAAGAAGATTGCCATTGAACACTTCCTAAATAATCGTTTACCGTTAGCGAATTGTTATTATTTCCAGAACAAACGGTAGCAGAACCACTAACAAATCCAGATGCAAACTCTTGGTTTATTGTAACAGTACCAATACTGCTATATACAAAACCACAACTTCCATTGGTAACTTTTACTCTGTATTTAGTAGTTCGTGAAATTCCTGAATACGAATAAGAAGTCGTTGCACTAGCCACATCACTCCAAACCAAACCGTATCCGTCAGTGGATACTTGCCATTGGTAACTTGTTCCTGTTGAACCTGTTAAAGTCAATGTTCCTGAATTACTTCCACCACAATGAGTAGCATTATTTACAGAACCTCCAACTGGTGCAGTACCTGTAATTACAGTAACAGGATAGCTGCCTGAATAAACAGTACTTCCTGCTGGACAATTGCTATTTAAAACCACTGCTCTGAAATAATACGTTCCCGTTACACTTCCAACGGGCTGAACAATAGTGTTATCCGTAACATTTATGTCAGTCACATTGGAAGTAAAATCACTAACTGTAGAAAGTTGCCATTTTAAAATGTTACCACTATTTCCATTTAAAGTTAGTGTTGCATTTCCACCAGTACAAATAGAACTATTTGGAGCGGTAATAGTTCCTGAACTTGTTGAAGCTACATAAATTAATGCAGTTGAACTACTAATATTGGAACAACCACTAGTTGTTATTACAGCCCGATAATATCTAGAAATGGTTAGGTTATCGACTGAAATTGAATTGGATGAAGAATTGGTATCTACAATTCCGGGCGTAGAAAAATTATCTACTGAGTATTCCCATCTTTGTAAAGTGCCACTTCCATCATAGGTAAGTGTAGTGCTGTTCGTTCCCGAACAAACTGTAGTAGCTCCTGTTACAGCACCAATTGGAGAACCAAGAATAATAATATCTCTTGTAAAAGAAATATTTGAGGTAACATTATCACCGGCCATACCTCCATATTCTACGATACTTGTTTGGGATCTGTTTGGAAAGTCATTCCATTTTCCAGACCCCGTGTACATGTGTCCATAATCTTCTTCTCCCGGTGATGATCCCCAAACGTCATTGGGTTCATTGTTAGAAAAATTGTTAGTTGCATTCCAGTTTTGATAAACTCCTGCAATTGGCGAACCCGATTGAGATGCCGTATTTGCGTTTCCTGTTCTAATTTGAATTCCTTTTTCAGGACCAGTAACCCAATGCCATTTTCCCTCCCCTGCTGAAGCTGAACTGTATTTATTGTAACCAACTGCAGCATTAATTTGAGAATAATTATCCGATGCACCAATCCAAGAATTGGCGGCAATTAGGGTATTTATGTAACTATTTTCTGATTCTGATGAAATCGTAACTAAATACCCTTGCAAACCATAATAATTTTTAGCTTCAGCTGCTGCTTTAGCTGCAGTCCATGTCATTCCCGAACTTACATACTCGTAATAATGTCCATTGAAATAATTGAAGAATTTAGCACTCGGTAAAAAACTAACTTTTCTATTGGTTGGAAAACAAGTTGACGTTGATTTTAATGTAACCGTTCTTAATAAAGTTTGCCAAATTGATGCCGAGGTCGTTCCGGTAAAAGTTAAACTTCTGGAAGTCGTATTAAAAGGAGCAACTGTAATTCCGCTTGGTAATGCTCCAGTGTAACCAAGAATGTCCCCATCGGTATAGTCACTAGTAATTGTTACTGTAAAACCGGTAATCATTCCATTCGAAGTTACCAGCAAAGAATCATCAACAACAGTTGCTGTATTATTATTGATTGTATTAGGATTAATATTTCCTGTCACTCCAAAAGCAGTTGAATCTGATAATACAGAGATGGATGCACCAGAGGAAGTTACAGGCGCACAACCACCACTGGTTACTACAGCTTTATAGAATGTGGTACTGGTTAAATTTACTGCTGTATAAGTAGCTGAAGTGGCACTTGGGATATTGGTATAGGTAGAATTATTATTGGAAGACTGCCATTGTATTGAGCCTGAATATCCATTGAGTGTTAATACCGTAGAATTCGTTCCAGAGGTAACTGTAGTAGAACCGCTTATAGTTCCTGAAATAGAACCTACAGATACAGAAATTGGTTGTGTGGCATTTCCTGTTCCATTAGTTACTGTCATGACACCCGAATAAGTACCGATTGGAAGATTGGCAGGAATTATTATCCCTGTTGCAGTTCCGCCAGTAGTTACAAAAGTGTAACTGGTAGCCGCTTGATCCAACAAACCAGCCGTATTGGCTGTAGCATCCCAATCTATAGTATAAGAATTGGGAGGTCCCGAAGCCGCAGTATACGCTAATGTAGTAGTTTGAGCACTTGCACTAAAACAAACTGGAGCTACAATTCCGGTAGAAGTTATAGGAGTTGAAGTAATCGTAATTTTTACCACATTACTAGTTACAGCAGAACAATTTCCACTGGTTACTAAGGCACGATAAAAAGTGGTAGTTGTTATTGACTTGGAATAATTAGCCGTATTGGAACCTGTTCCACCAATTACAGATGCCCAACCTGTTATACCGTCTGTGGATTGTTGCCATTGGATGCTTCCTGTGCTTCCCGATAAAGTTAAATTGGCAGTGCCACCACTTCCTAAAAATAAAGTCGAAGAACTAGCCGTTCCTGAAACAGAATCTGGGGAAACAGTAATTGCACCAGTAACAGTACTTTTGGATGAACAACCATTAGAATTGATTACTTCACAGTAATAGTATTTTGTTCCCAATTCAGAAGTTGATGGAGAATAAATATTAGGTACTATATTATTCACGATTGTGGAAACAACAGTACCACCAGTAGTACTACTAGTAGGATTACTGTACCATTTAAATTTCACAATATCGCCCGATCCAGCATTGGCGTAAAGCGATAAATCATTAAAACTTCCGCCAGTTACACAAATTGATTGTGCTGATGATCCAGGTCCGCTCAAAATTGATGGTAAATCAAAAACAGTTATTGCTCCAGAAACATCACTCGTTGCAGATTGTCCGCTATTCGTGGTAACCGTGACATAATAATAGAAGGTTCCCGCAGATAAAGTACTCAAAACATTTGTAGTAGCTGTTGTTGTAATTGTTCTAACCGATGTCCCATTAGTGTTTACAGGAGTAGTGCTTTTAAACCACTGGTATTGTTTGACAGTATCTCCACCAGCATCAACTTCAACACTTAAAGCTGCTGTTCCATTACATAATGATTGTGCCTCGGTAGAAGGATTTAAAATAATTGAAGGCGGTAAATATACCTTTATAGTACCCGGTGAAATTGTTTTTTCGCAACCTCCTGTTAATGTGATAGAATAATTGTAAATCACACTCCCCGTTTCCAATGGAGACCCACTAATAGTAATAGCATTGTTAGACCAACTTCCAGAAACACCATTTGGCAAACCGCTAAAGGTCGCGCCTGTTGCATAGGCAGTAGAATAGGTTATTGGAGTAATATAATTTGCTGGAGTATTAATATAATTTGTTTGATTGACTGTTCCAGAAGCAGATGTTAATGTTGCTGCATTGGTATTACCAACAGTAACCGTTGCTGTGATGGTACAATTATTTGAATTCTTGTAGGTAATTGTTGTAGTTCCTGTAGTTATTCCAGTAACTAAACCCGAGCTGTTAACTGTTGCTACAGCTGGAGCACTAGAAACCCAAGGAGAAACTCCAGCAGCTGTTGCAGAGCCTGTAAGCTGCGTTGTTGCTCCTATACAAGTAGTTAATGTACCAGTAATTGTTGGTAACGTATTCACTGTTACTGTAGCCACATCAGAATTTGCAGCAGCACAAGTTCCATTCGTTAATACAGCTCTAAAATAAGTGGTAACTGTTAAATTTGTAGCGGTATAAGTTGCGGCAGTTGCTCCTCCAATATCTGAAAATCCAGAGGTAGTGCTAGTTGTTGAAGATTGCCATTGGATAGTTCCGGTATAACCTGATAAAGTTAATAGCGGACTATTGGTTCCTGAACAAACGGATGTACTTCCAGAAATAGTACCACCTACTGATGTTTGATAAACGTTTACGGTTCCAACACCACTATTAGTAGATCCACAACCTCCGTTAGTAACAACAGCAAGGAATTTAGTAGTACTTGAAATACCCGAAAAACCATAAGTAGAGGCGGTTGAACTAGGAATATCAGTCCATTGTACTCCACCATCAACTGATTTTTGCCATTTAGTTATAGTTCCAGTATATCCTGAAAGTGTAAGTGTACCAGAGTTAGTCCCTGAACAAAAATTTGCATCGGCGATTGTTCCTCCAACCGGTGGCGTACCTGCAGTACAAGTTATAGTTCCCGTACTGGAATTTATTGAAGAACCACAATTGGAAATAACTGCTCTAAAATAATACGTTCCCGTAGCTGTTAATTGATACGAAAGCGAGGTAGTAGTATTGGCAATATCGGTAGCTGAACTAAAACCAGAATTGTTGGCCATTTGCCACTTGGTAACAGTTCCCGTATTTCCATTCAAAGTATAATTGGCATAACCATTAACACAAATAGTAGAATTACTTGCAACTATATTTCCACCTCTAGAAGCATTAACATAAATTCTAGTGGAGGAAGTGGTTAATTCTGAACAACCTAAATTGTTTACTACTGCTCTATAATAGGTATCTTGTGATGGAGACACTGGATAAGTTGTACTTGTAGAAGTTATCGGAGTCGCTGCAGTCAAGAAATCATCAAAAGAAGTTTCCCATCTTACAATAGATCCTGGGGATGTTAATCCGGTATGGGTTAAAGTAGTAGAAGTTCCTGAACATACCGTAACGTTTCCTCCAGTTATAGTTCCTGATGGTGCACCCGATATTATTAAATTTCTCGTGAAAAACACTTTGTTAGTTTCATTATCAGTAGACGTACCCCCGTATTCAACAATAGTTTTAAAATTATTGGCTTCCCTTAAATCATTCCATTTTCCCGAAGCAACATATATTTCACCATAATGTTCACCAATGTGAGATGGAGAATTATTTGGTTCACCGGAATTAAAATTATTATACTGACCTAAAACCGATTGAGCTGGCGTATTACTATTCACGAATTTAGTCCCTTTTTCAGGTCCACTTACCCAATACCATTTTCCTTCTGAAGCCGATTGACTGGCAAATGTATTTGTACCTGTTGCAGCATTAATGTAAGAAAAATCATCCGAAGCTCCAATCCAACTATCTGCTGCTAATATTTTGGATACAAAACTATTCTCCGCTTGTGAGGTTAGTGTAGCCATGTATCCAATACGTCCAAAATAAGATCGTGCAGAAGCATTCGTAAATCCTACTTTCCAATAAGTTGATGTTGGAGATAATTCGTAAAAATGCCCGTTCAAATTATTATAATATTTACTTCCTACCACAAAACTCACTTGTCGTTGCTCTTGGTAACAGGTAGCAGAAACCGTTTGGATGGTGACTGTTCTTAATAAATTTTGCCAATCAGCTGCTGTCGCTGTTCCTATAAATTGCAAACTTCTAGAAGTAGTATTAAATGCAACAGGTGTAATCCCTGCAGGTACAGTTCCATTATAAGCAAGTAAATCACCAGGAACGTAACTTCCAGTGATTGATATCGTAAAATCGGTAATAGTACCATTTGCAGTAACTTCTATCGCATTATCTACCACAGTAACAACATTATTGGTTATAGTTAAAGTATTTGTATTTCCAGATACATTAACTTCAGTTGCCTGTGAAAGTGCTTTTATAGAAAAACAAAATAACAATAAAGCTAAAAAATATAATTTTTTATTCATTTTAATTTGATTTAAACCTTATTAAATTCAGAATAAGATTAATTAATAACATCGTTCTATTCCTATTAATTAATATTAATAAGCATATTCAAATTGAACCCTGTCACTCACAGAAATAGTATAATTTTCATTGTTTGTAGGATCATACGTTAAGATCGTTCCACTAATAGAATAGGCAGTTTTGCTAATTCTAATTCCATTGATGTACATTTTTACTTTGGTTAAAGTACTAGGAGTTTGAGATAACGTAAAACTCGTTTGTCCCGCTGAAGCTGTAATTTCATCATCGGCATCGGTTAATAATGGTGTGCCTGCTGAAACGGTTCCGTTTGCCATTAAAAATTGACTAGCCGTACCTCCAGTTTTTACAAATGAATTGGCAGTTAGTGCAGCACTAAATGTTTTAGCACCATCCACAGTTTGAATTGATGTTATATCTACAAAATTTTGAGTTGAAGATCCCGTTCCTCCATTTGCTATTGGCAAAATACCGGTTACCCCAGTTGTTAAAGGTAATCCCGTTAAGTTGGTGGCAACACCAGCTGAAGGTGTTCCAAGATTGGGAGTTACCAATGTTGGTGAAGTCGCTAAAACGATACTTCCCAATCCAGAAGTAGTACTCTCTTCAGCTACGCCAGAGCTATTTCCTAGAAGTAATTTCCCATTGGCTAATTTATAACCCAATAGTCCAGCCCATCCTGTACCATCGTTTATCATTAATTTAGATCCCGAGGTTGAGGAACAATCGGTACACCATGCAATCATACCTTCAACATTTCCCATTGCGGTCAATTGGGTATTGGTCATTCTTGGAGGCAAAAATCCCTTTGTGGTACTTTCAATTTCCAATACTGCTTTGGATTGAATACTGTTTAAATTGGTTCCCACTTTTAATACGGCTTGAGCCGATACTTTATTAGAAGCTAAACAAAGCATTAGAAAACCAATTGTAGCTAGTGATAATGAGGTGTTTTTCATGATTATAAATTTTTATATTACTGAATTCTTTTTTATTTTATTGTTATTTATTTTTTGATTTAATATCCAAATCTTGTTTTTAAACTATTAAAGTTGCTCGAAACTTGTTGGTCTGATAAAACAGTATCATAAACCATCGTATTTCCAATATATCCCGACCAATAATTACTGTCAAATCTGGTTCTTCCAATATTTAAAACATCGGCGTGTGTTGTACTTCCAGATAGTGTATTTATTAAACTTCCATTTAAATATATTTTTATTGACCCCGATCCACTAGTTACCGTAATATTGTACCACGTATTAATAGCTAAAACGGAGGAAATGGAATTAAGAGCCGTATTTCCATTGTACCATAAATTCAAGGACGGTCTATAAGTTCCAATGTTTGAAGTACCCATATAAAAACCATTATGAGTTGTTGGAGAAAAAGTGGAGAATATTCCTCTGTTCCAATCGGTATAATTTAAATTATTATAAAACCAAATCGAAATGGTACAAGTGGTAGATGGAGTATAACTGGTATTAATATACTGGTTGGTACCATTAAATGTTAAAACACCTCCTGCAACAGTATTATTGAAACCTGAATTATTAACTAAAGTTCCGTGGTTTCCATTTCCGCTTATATCAGTTATAGTAGTTCCGGAACCAGAATAACTTGACGTATTACTTGTATCATAGTGTAATTTTAGTCCAGTTGTAATAACACTAGAAGTGGTTGTAAAACTAATTTCATTTCCATAAGATGTTCCCGCACTATTAGTGGCATACGCTCTAACATAATAGGTCGTTCCCTCTGTCAATCCTGTAATACTACTAGTAAATGGAGTTGTTGTTCCATCGGTAGTTTTAGAATTAGCAGTTGTTGGCCCAGATATAGTTCTCCAACAAACTCCTTGTGCGGTTATAGGTGCTCCGCCTGTTGCTGTTACTGTTCCTCCAGAGCTTGCTGAAGTAGCAGTTATATTTGAAATTACTGTTGTGGTAACCGTTGGTGCCACTGATAAAGTTGTAAAACTAATTTCATTTCCATAAGAAGTCCCCACACTATTTGTTGCATACGCTCTTACAAAGTAAGTTGTAGCATTAGCTAATCCAGTTAGGTTACTTGTAAATGGAGAAGTGGTTCCATTACTTGTTTTAGAATTAGTAGTTGTAGGATTAGATGAAGTACTCCAACATACTCCTTGAGCTGTTATTGCTGCGCCACCTGTAGCAGTAACTGTACCTCCAGAGCTTGCAGTTGTTGCTGCAATATTTGAAATTGCCGTTGTAGTAACCGTTGGGGCCACTGCTAATGTTGTGAAACTAATTTCATTTCCATAAGAAGTTCCCACACTATTCGTAGCATACGCTCTTACAAAGTAAGTTGTAGCATTTGCTAATCCTGTGATGCTACTTGTAAATGGTGATACCGTTCCATTAGTTGTTTTAGCATCCGCAGTTGTTGGTGTTGCTGTTGTACTCCAACAAACTCCTTGCGCTAATATTGTCGCTCCACCATTTGAAGTTACTGCACCTCCAGAGGTAGCAGCTATTCCTGTAATATTTGAAATTGCTGCAGTGGTAACTGTTGGAACAATTGGTAAAGTTGTAAAACTTACTTGTCGACTGTAAACTGTTCCTAAATCATTAGTGATGAAAGAACGCACATAATATTTAGTTCCACCTGTTGCACCTGAAATTGAAATGGTGTAATTTCCTGTAGTTCCCGCATCTATAGCGTTTGAATTCGATAGTGTTGGGTTTATAGAAGTGCTCCAACAAATACCTCTAGAAGTAACAGCGCCACCTCTAATATTTGGAATCGAAACCGTAAATGTTGCGGCTGTTTGCGTAATTGATGACGCTTCCGATAACGCTATTCTTGTAGCATTTGGTGCAGAAATTATTTGTCCGTTAGCCGTTCTACCAAACCCAGATCCTTTGGCTCCATGTCTGCTCGTTGCATCAGCAGCAACAACGATGCGTTGCCCATTTTTATCCAATACTTTGACAAGATTAATTTGTAAAGTGGTACTAATTGGCAATGAAATACAATTATTACTATCTTTTATTAATAAATCGAAATTATAACTTCCGACAGCATTAGATGCTGGCAAAGGAATTGCTAACGGAGAAGCGGTTATCACCGAATTATCGATTGCTTCAAACGATGGTAAAGCACTACTATTATTTGTTGTTAATGAGAAATTGGTCAGATTAAAATTAGTGGTATATGGAATTAAGAATTCAATATCCATTGTATTTACTGGCAAAATGGTACCCAATGAAAGTACTGGAAGCGCATTCACTGTAACCACCACATCAAAAGTATTCGCCACACAACTTCCTGCATCTCCTGAAGTTGCCGTAACGCTATAGGTTGCCGTTTGAACAAGCACCGTTGGATTGGATAATGTTCCAAAAATACTAGTTTGAGAAGTGCCCGGTAAACCACCTGTAACGCCACCCGTAACTGTTGGAGCGCTCCAAGTATAGGTTGTATTTACTGGAATTATTGTCGCCGCAGTAGGACTTCCATTAGTTAAAACTTTATTGAAAGAATCGTTACTACAAATTACTACCGTTTGATTTGGAATTACTGGTGTTGGATTTACCGTTACCGTAATTGTAAAAGTAGCACCGATACAACTGCCCGCATCCCCTGATTTAGGTGTTACCGTGTAAACAACTGTTTGAACAACATTAGTAATATTGGTTAAGGTTTCCGAAATAATAGCTTGACCAACCGTTTGATTACTTTGCCCTATAACATTTGTATTTGCTGCAACAGTCCAAGTATACGTAGTATTTACTGGAACTATTGTGGTGGCAGATGGATTTGAATTTACTGGGGATTTTGTAAAAGCGGTGCCACTACAAATAGTAGCTGTTTGAGCAAAAATAACTGGCCTTGGATTTACATCAACTATAACTGTGAAAGTTAAACCAACACAAGAACCTGCAGCACCAGAGGTTGGTGTTACGGTATAAGTTGCAGTTTGTACTGAATTTGTTGGATTAGTCAACGTTCCAAAAACAGTGCTTTGTGAAGTACCTAAAACGCCACCAGTTACACCACCCGTAACTACAGGAGCTGACCAAGTATATCTTGTATTTAAAGGCACAATCGTATAAACATCTGGATTACCATTGGTCAATACTGTTGAAAAAGTATCAAAACTACAAATTGCAGCCGTTTGATTCGGAATTTCAGGTCTTGGATTTACTGTTACTGTAATAGTAAACGTTGCTCCTGGACAATTTCCTGCAGCTCCCGATGTTGGAGTTACAGTATAAACTACCGTTTGTGGGATATTTGTTTTATTGGTTAGTGTTTGGCTGATTGTGCTTACACTAGAAGTTTGATCACTCTGTCCTATTACGTTCGTATTAGTTGCAACCGTCCAAGTATAGGTTGTACTAGCTGGAACTATCGTGGTTAGCGATGGAATATTATTCGCAGGAGTTAATGTAAAAGCAGTTGCACTACAAATAGTATCTACTCTATCAAAAATAACGGGTTTTGGATTTACAGTTACCGTTACTGTAAAGACAGCTCCAACACAATTTCCTGTGGTTCCTGAAGTTGGTGTAACATAATACGTAGCCGTTTGTGGAACATTAGTCGGATTAGTAAGCGTTCCAAAAATTGTAGTTTGTGCTGTTCCTGGTGCTCCGCCAGTAATTCCGCCTGTAACTGTTGGTGCCAACCAAGTGTAAGTTGTTCCTGCTGGAATTATAGTAGTTGCATTAGGGTCACTATTAGTTAATGCTGTTGCAAATGATCCTCCACTACAAATGGTTTCCGTTCTTGGAGTTACAAATGGTTTTGGATTGATATATACCGTGACCGCAAATGGTTCTCCAACACAATTTCCATACGATCCTGATGTTGGGGTTACTGTATACGTAGCCGTTTGAACTATATTAGTTGGATTGATCAAATTACCATTTATAGTGGTTTGTCCTGTAGCTGAAGCTCCACCTGTCATTCCACCCGTTACAACTGGCGCACTCCAAGCATACTTAGTTCCGGACGGAACGATATGATTATTGGCAGTTCCATTTGCTGGAGTTATCGCTGGAAAAGCAGTTTCACTACAAGTAGATGTTGTTTGAGCACTTACATACGGTTTTGGATTTACAGTTACTGTAATGGTAAAAGTAGCCCCAACACAGTTTCCTGTATCACCAGAAGTTGGAGTTACGGTATAAACTACATTTTGAGCAACATTAGTTAAATTGGTTAGTGTTTGACTAATATTACTTTGTGGAGTAGTTTGATTGCTTTGACCAGTAACATTAGTATTAGACGCTACGGTCCAAGTATAAGTTGTTCCAGATGGAATTATAGTCGTTGGAGCTGCATTAACAGGGCTTGTCGTGAATGCGTTGCTACTGCAAATTGTAGCTGTTTGTGCTGGTATTACAGGGGTTGGATTTACTGTTACCACTACCGTGAAAGTAGCACCCGGACATGCACCTGAAGTTGGAGTAACCGTATACGTTGCCGTTTGTGCTATATTAGTAATATTGGTTAATGTTCCAGATATTGAAGCTTGAGCAGTTCCTGTAGCACCGCCTGTCATTCCACCTGTTACTACTGGAACTGGCCAAGAATAAGTAGTTCCTGTAGCGATAATATTATTGTTAACTCCGCCTGTTGTTGGAGTTACTGTAAACGTACTCAAACTACATACAGAAGTGGTTTCATTAGCAACTTTTGGTTTTGGATTTACAGTTACTGTAATGGTAAACGAAGCTCCTGGGCAAGTTCCTGCCGCTCCTGATACTGGCGTAACTGTATAAACCACCGTTTGAAGTGTATTAGTCAAATTCGTCAATGTTTGAGATATACTCGTTTGCGGTGAAGCTTGATCTGATTCTCCTGTAACATTTGTATTATCAACGACAGTCCAAGTATAGGTAGTATTAGCGGGAACTATTGTTGCACCACTATTAGCAGGACTTGTTGTAAATGCCGTTGCACTACAAATAGTCACCGTTTGATTTGGTATTACTGGTTTTGGATTTACTGTTACCGTTACAGTAAAAGTTGCTCCAACACATGCTCCTGTAGTTCCAGATGTTGGAGTTACAGTATACGTAGCCGTTTGAGGAATATTTGTTGGATTTGTTAATGTTCCAAAAATAGTGCTTTGTGAAGTTCCTGGTGCACCGCCTGTAATTCCGCCTGTAACTGATGGTGCTAACCATGTGTAAGTAGTTCCTGCAGGAATTATAGTAGTTGCATTTGGATCACTATTAGTTAAAGTAGTTGTAAATGATCCTCCGCTACAAATGGTTTCCGTCCTTGGAGTTACGAATGGTTTTGGATTGATTGATACCGTAACCGTAAATGGTTCTCCCACACAATTTCCTGCAGAACCCGATGTTGGTGTTACCGTATACGTAGCCGTTTGAACTGTATTTGTTGGATTGGTTAATGTACCATTAATTGTAGTTTGTCCTAAAGCCGAAACTCCGCCAGTCATTCCGCCGGTAACTACTGGTGCACTCCAAGCATAGGTTGTTCCTGACGGAACGATATTGCTATTAGTTGCATTTGCAGGACTAACAGTAAAAGGGCTTGCGCTACATGTAGAAGTAGTTTGTGTGCTTACAAATGGTTTTGGATTTACTGTTACTGTAATAGTAAAAGTAGATCCAACACAGTTTCCTGCATCGCCAGAAGTTGGGGTTACAGTGTAAACTACATTCTGAGCAACATTAGTTAAATTGGTTAGCGTTTGACTGATATTGCTTTGTGGAGTTGTTTGATCACTTTGACCAGTTACATTAGTATTTGTTGCAACAGTCCACGTATAAGTGGTTCCAGATGGTACAATAGTATTTGTTGGAGTCATCGTTGCACCAGCAACCCAGTTAGAAGTCGCACCTGTTAGAGCAAAATTGGAAAGTGTTCCATTATTAGCATTAGCTGTTGCATCGGTTAAAGTGGTTATTCCAGTATTTGATCCTCCTGCAATTCCTTGATTGAATTTGTAATACGCCACCAAACCAGTTTCAGAACCCGTCAATTCACTATTTTTAGCCGCCTGAATTTGAGGTTGTGTTCTAATAGTATTCCAAATACGAACATCATCAATATTTCCAACGAAATTTTGCGTCCCAGTATCAAAACCTGATCCAATAGCAAGCGCAGAAGCTTGACTATTAACTGTATAAGTGGTAGTTAATTTTAATACTCCGTCAATATAAACAAAAGTTCCATTTGTTACTCCCGAATTAAAACTAACTGCAACATGATGCCATGCGTTATCTCCTAAATTAATTCCAGTAGATTTATCTCCTCCACCACTCCAATCATAAATCATCAAGTTGTTGTCCTTTAAAAACAAGCCATAACCTAGCTGTTTTGTAACAATACCTCTATACCCAGAATTTGTGTTCGTTGCTTTAATCCATGCTTCTAATGTACCTGTATTTACTTTAAATGCATTATTATTAGTGCAAATTACATAATCATCCGTTCCATCAAAGTACAACGCATTTCCTGCAGTACCTGAGCCAGATATATTATTAACAGGGCTAGTTGTAAAAGCAGTTGCACTACAAATAGTAGCGGTTTGAGCAGGTATTACTGGTTTTGGATTTACTGTGACCGTTACTGTAAAGGTTGGTCCTGCGCATGCACCGGCAGCGCCCGAAGTTGGCGTTACTGTATACACTACTGTTTGAACGGTATTTGTCAAATTCGTTAAGGTTTGACTGATTGTACTTTGCCCAACGGTTTGATTACTTTGTCCCGATACATTAGTATTTGCTGCTACCGTCCAAGTGTAAGTTGTACTTGCTGGAACTATAGTAGTTGCCGTTGGATTTCCATTGGTTAATGTGGTTGTAAATGCCGCTCCACTACAAATAGTTGCGGTTTGATTTGGAATCTCAGGTCTTGGATTTACTGTTACGGTAACCGTAAACGTAGCTCCTAAACAAGTTCCTGTGGTACCTGATGTTGGCGTTACGGTATAAACTACCGTTTGAGCCGTATTGGTCAAATTCGTCAATGTTTGAGATATACTCGTTTGCGGAGTAGTTTGATCTACATCTCCTGTAACATTTGTATTATCAACCACAGTCCAAGTATAGGTTGTATTAGCTGGAACTATTGTTGCACCACTATTAGCAGGACTTGTTGTAAATGCCGTTGCACTACAAATAGTTGATGTTTGATTTGGTATCACTGGTTTTGGATAAACCGTTACTGTTATTGTAAAGGTTGATCCAACACAATTTCCTGTATCTCCTGATTTAGGGGTTACCGAATAAGTAACCGTTTGAACCGTATTGGATATATTAGTTAGCGTCTGACTGATACTACTTTGTCCTGTTGCTTGAGCACTTTGACCTGTAACATTTGCATTGGTCGAAATAGTCCAAGTATAGGTTGTTCCTGACGGAATTAAGGTGGTCGTATCTGGTAAATTATTAACAGGAGTAGTGGTAAATGTTCCACCGCTACAAATAGCTTCTGTTCTTGTACTTACAAATGGTTTTGGGTTTACAGAAACTGTTACTGTAAATGGTTCTCCCACACAATTTCCTGCAGAACCCGAAGTTGGTGTTACGGTATAAGTAGCTGTTTGAACTGTATTTGTTGGATTTATTAATGTTCCATTAATGTTTGTTTGTGTTGAAGCTGCAACTCCGCCGGTCATTCCGCCTGTAACCACTGGTGCGCTCCAAGCATACGTTGTTCCTGTTGGAACAATATTACTATTAGTTGCATTTGCAGGACTAACAGTAAAAGGGCTTGCGCTGCATGTAGAAGTAGTTTGCGTACTTACAAATGGTTTTGGATTTACTGTTACTGTAATGGTAAATGGCGAACCAACACAGTTTCCTGCATCTCCCGATTTTGGTGTTACAGTATAAACTATATTTTGAGCAACATTAGTTAAATTGGTTAGTGTTTGACTGATATTGCTTTGTGGAGTTGTTTGATCACTTTGACCAGTTACATTAGTATTTGTTGCAACAGTCCACGTATAAGTGGTTCCAGATGGTACAATAGTTGTAGTTGGTGCATTCACAGGACTCGTTGTAAAAGCGTTGCTACTACAAATAGTTGCTATTTGAGCTGGTATTACTGGTTTCGGATTTACAGTTACTGTAACCGTGAAGGTAGGTCCTTGGCAAGCTCCCGCCACACCTGAAGTTGGCGTTACCGTATAAACAACTGTTTGAACCGTATTAGTCAAATTCGTTAAGGTTTGACTAATTGTACTTTGACCAACTGTTTGATTACTTTGTCCCGATACATTAGTATTTGCTGCTACCGTCCAAGTATATTTTGTATTTGTAGGAACAATGGTCGTTGCTGTCGGATTTCCATTGGTTAATGTGGTTGTAAATGCAGTACCGCTACAAATGGTAGCCGTTTGATTTGGAATCTCAGGTCTTGGATTTACTGTTACGGTAAACGTAAACGTAGCTCCTAAACAAGTTCCTGCAGCTCCCGATGTTGGAGTTACAGTATAAACCACCGTTTGTGGGATATTTGTTTTATTGGTTAGCGTTTGGCTGATTGTAGTTACACCTGTAGTTTGATCACTTTGTCCTGTTACATCCGTATTGGTGGCAACCGTCCAAGTATACGTTGTGTTGGCCGGAACTATAGTGGTTGCCGAAGGAGAACTGTTTGCAGGTGTTAGTGTAAAGGCTGTTGCACTACAAATGGTATCTACTCTATCAAAAATAACTGGTTTTGGATATACCGTTACTGTTATTGTAAAGGTTGATCCAACACACGCTCCTGTATCTCCTGATTTTGGTGTAACCGTATAAGTAACCGTTTGAACCGTATTGGAAATATTAGTTAGCGTCTGACTAATAGTATTTTGCCCTGTTGCTTGAGCGCTTTGCCCTGTAACATTTGCATTGGTCGAAATAGTCCAAGTATAGGTTGTTCCTGATGGAATTATGGTTGTCGTATCTGGTAAATTATTAACAGGAGATGTAGTAAATGTTCCTCCGCTACAAATAGCCTCTGTTCTTGTACTTACAAATGGTTTCGGATTTACAGAAACCGTCACTGTAAACGTTTCTCCCACACAATTCCCTGCAGAACCCGAAGTTGGTGTTACCGTATAAATAGCCGTTTGAACTGTATTTGTAGGATTGATTAATGTCCCATTAATAGTTGTTTGTGCTGTTGCAGAAACTCCACCTGTCATTCCACCTGTTACCGTTGGCGCACTCCAAGCATACATAGTCCCCGTTGGAACGATATGATTGTTGGCAGTTCCATTTACTGGTGTTATCGCTGCAAAAGCAGTTCCACTACAAGTAGAAGTGGTTTGAGCACTTACATACGGTTTTGGATTTACCGTTACTGTTATTGTAAAGTTTGCTCCTGGACATAAACCTTGTGCGCCAGATGTTGGTGTAACTGTATAAGTTACTGTTTGTGAGGTATTAGTTAAATTCGTTAGCGTTTGACTAATGCTACTTTGTGGGGTTGACTGAGCACTTTGTCCCGTTACATTTGTATTGGATGCAACAGTCCAAGTATAGTTAGTTCCTGATGGAACTATAGTTGTAGTTGGTGCATTAACAGGATTTATCGTAAAGGCATTGCTACTACAAATAGTTGCTGTTTGAGCTGGTATTACTGGTTTTGGATTTACAGTAACTACTACTGTAAATGTTGGTCCAGTACAAGTTCCCGATTTTGGTGTAACGGTATAAGTTGCTGTTAATGGCGCATTGGTGTTATTGGTTAATGTGCCTGATATAGTTGAAAGATAACTTCCTGATGCCGCTCCTCCTACTATTCCTGTGTCCATTGCTGGTATCGACCAAGAATAAGTAGTACCCGATGCAATAATATTATTATTAACTCCTCCGGTTGTTGGAGTTACCGTAAAGGTACTGGCACTACAAACAGAAGTAGTTTCATTGGCAACGGTTGGTTTTGGATTTACTGTTACCGTTACAGTGAAATTAGCTCCTAAACAAGTTCCTGTTGTACCCGAAGTTGGAGTAACTGTATAAACTACCGTTTGAGCCGTATTGGTCAAATTCGTCAATGTTTGAGATATACTCGTTTGAGGAGAAGTTTGGTCTGATTCTCCTGTAACATTTGTATTGTCAACTACAGTCCAAGTATAATTTGTGCTGGCAGGTACAATAGTTGCAGCAGTTGGAGTTCCATTTACAAGAGAAACTGTAAAAGCCGTATCGCTACACGTAGTTGACGTTTGATTTGGGATAACTGGTTTTGGATATACCGTTACTGTTATTGTAAAGGTTGATCCAACACACGCTCCTGTATCTCCTGATTTTGGTGTAACCGTATAAGTAACCGTTTGAACCGTATTGGAAATATTAGTTAGCGTCTGACTAATAGTATTTTGCCCTGTTGCTTGAGCGCTTTGCCCTGTAACATTTGCATTGGTCGAAATAGTCCAAGTATAGGTTGTTCCTGATGGAATTATGGTTGTCGTATCTGGTAAATTATTAACAGGAGATGTAGTAAATGTTCCTCCGCTACAAATAGCCTCTGTTCTTGTACTTACAAATGGTTTCGGATTTACAGAAACCGTCACTGTAAACGGTTCTCCCACACAATTCCCTGCAGAACCCGAAGTTGGTGTTACCGTATAAATAGCCGTTTGAACTACATTGGTAGGATTTGTCAATGTTCCTGTTATTGTTGACTGTGAAACTCCTGGTGCTCCACCTGTTAGCCCACCTGTTACGTCTGGCGCACTCCAACTATACTTTGTAAGTGTTGGCACTCTATTTCCATTAGCCCCATCAACAGGATTAACAGTGGTAAAAGCTGCTCCACTACAACCAGTTGAAGTTTGAGGACTAATGTAAGGAGTTGGATTTACGGTAAGTGTAATCACATTAGAAATTGCAGTAGCTGCATTTCCATTCAAAGTACTAGTAACTATTCTTCTGAAGTAGGTTTGAGTAACAAAACCATTTGGAACATCATAAATAGAATTGGTCGCTCCCAAAATATCAAACCAGTTTGTATTATCGGTTGAAGATTGCCATTGATAGGTTAAAGTTCCCGAACCTGTTGCGGCTACAGATTGTGTAAAAGCACTAGGATCGTATCCATAACAGATAGCTGTGCTAGTTCCAACAGTACCACCTGTTGGAATTCCTTGAACGGTTACTGTAATTAAATTAGATACTACCGATTGACAAGCGATTCCATTTAATGTAGAAACAGTAATTCTTCTGTATTTTGTTGTAACTGTTAAACCAGTTGGTGCGTCATACGTTTCTGCATTTGCGGAACCAATAGTATTCCAAGAATTATAGGGACTTACCGAGCTACTTTGCCAAATGTAAGTTATAGTTCCGTCGCCAGTACCTGAGGTAGTATTCGTAAATAGTGCTGGATCTCCAGCATTGTTAATAGTTTGATCTGTTCCTATTGCACCAGCAGTTGGTACCGATTGTACAATAATTGGCATTGCTAAAGAATAGGCTACGTCACAAGGTGAATTTGTTACAGCTGTACGATAATAAGTAGTTGTAGTTAAGTTAGTTACCGTATAAGTTGCTGCAGTTGCACTTGGAATGTTAGTATAGGTTACATCATCAAGTGAAGACTGCCATTGGATTGTTCCAGTATTATTACTAACAGTTAATGTAGTGCTATTTGTTCCGTTACAAACTGTTGGAACATCTGCAATACTTCCAGCATCTGAAGGACGGTTTACCGTAATTATTGCTGTTACTGTTGTCGCAGTTCCGCAATTAGTGGTTAAAATAGCTTTATAATAAGTTGTAGTAATTAAATCAAAGGCGAAATAACTAGATTCTGTTGCTCCATCGATATCTGTAAACGTTAGATTGTCTTCTGAAGATTGCCATTGGATGTTTCCTGAATATCCTGACAATACCAATTCTTTTGTGTTAGTTCCAAAACAAACTGTTCCAGCACCAGAAATCGTTCCTGACACAGCGGTTGGAATTACTTCAATAATTGCTGTATTAGACGTTGCTGAACAACTTCCGATAGTGACAATAGCATTAAAATAAGTTTTGACAGCTGTGTTAGTTGCCGAATAAGTAGTATTATTTGCCCCAACAATAGGCGAAAATGTTTCATTATCTGTAGAAGATTGCCATTGGATGTTTCCAGTTGAACCTTGTAATGTTAGCGTCTTAGTATTTGATCCTGAGCATACTGTTCCGTCCCCCACAATAGAACCTGCTGTCGGAGAAGGATTTATTGTAATTGTTTGCGTATTACTGGTTGCTGAAGGACATCCTTCACTTGTAACTACGGCTTTATAATAGGTTGTTTCGATTAAGTCAGTTGCCATATAAAATGGTAACGGTGCTGCATCAGAGAGAGGTGTAAAGGTGATATTATCTAAAGATGATTGCCATTCAATAGATCCTACAGCATCCGCTAATTCCAAAACAGTGCTATTTGTTCCATAACAAATTGAAGTTCCACCGCTTAAAGTCCCCGCTTGTGTAGCTGGATTGGCAATAATTTCAAAACTATCTGAAGTTGCTGAATCACAACCTCCAGTTAGCACCGCTCTGAAATAATTGGTAGCATTTGTTAAATTGGTAGCATTATAAGTAGTTGCATTTGCCGAACTAATATCAGTAAATGAAATATTATCTGTAGCATATTGCCATTGAATAGTTCCATTAGAACCATTTAAAGTTAAAACACTGTTACTTCCTTGACAAACAGGAGCGGCACCACTAATAGTTCCTGCAACTGCTGCAGAAGTTACTGTTGCTGTTACTGCTGTTCTTGGCGAATTAGTACAGGTTTCGGTTGAAGCATCAACATAGTAAACGGTAGTAGCAGTAAGTTCTGGAGTAATATAGGTATCCCCTGACGTAAATGCACTTCCACCAGTTAAAGTTGTGTACCAGTTGACTGTTCCAACACTTGCTGTTGCTCCTAATGTAACCGAACCGCTAATACAAACTGTAGCATTTGTAGTACTGGTAATTGTTGGCAATGCATTTATAGTTGCTTGTACTGCTGTTCTCGTTGCTGTTGTACAACTTCCTTGAGTTGCATCTACATAATAAGTTGTACTAACACTTAAAGTTGGAGAATAGGTTGCTCCCGTTGCAACAGCAATTCCGCCAGTAGCGTCGGTGTACCAATTTACCGTTCCTCCACTTGCAGTTGCTCCTAATGTAATTGCACCCGTACCACATCTTTCATTATCTGTTGTTGCAGTAATTGTTGGCACTGGATTTACCGTAACTATAATGGCGCTACTCGTGCTAGAACAACCATCGGCATCGGTAACTGTAATGGTATAATTACCAGAAGTACTTGCCGTTGTATTGGAAGTTGTATTTCCATTTGTCCATAAATAAGATGCATACGTAAATGTTGACAAGGCATTAGAAACCCAAGTTGGACCGTTGTATAAAGTTCCATTATTGGTTCCCAAAGCATTGTTGGCAACACTTCCAGATCCTTCATTTAATTTATAATTCACTACTAATCCTGTTGCATCATAAGAGACACTTTGATTTCTATTTGTAGCAATTTCAGAAGCAGATCGAGCTGTTGACCAAACACGAACCTCATCAATTGTTCCTGTGAAATACGTGTTACTGTCTGGTGTAGCTTGTCTAGCAATGGAAAGTGTTGTTACAGATGTACTTAATGTAGTACTTGTATTTGCTTCAGCAGTTCCATCTACATATAAAGTAACCGCAGTTCCATCGAAACTTGCCGCCACATGATGCCAATTTCCATCATTAATAGAAGTTGTACCTTCTAAAGGAGAAGTTCCACCATCAAAATATAAATGTCCGTTAACGACTTTCAGTCCTGATTGATTTCCAGAAGTTGTAGCTCCCCAATTGACAATTGCCATATCAGATGTTCCTGATGTTTTAACCCAAGCTTCAAGCGTCCTATTGGCATTTCCAGCAGGAAGATTAGAATTGGATGCTTCAATATATTGATTCGTTCCATTAAAATCTAATGCATATCCAGCCGCACCCGCAGAGGCAAGCGTTACAGAACCTCCATCACAGAAAGTAGTAATTGCACCTGAAAATATAGATGGACTTGAGTTGGTTACTACTGGAATGTATTTTATAGTAGCAAGAACTGGAGTACGACTTGCAGAAGTACATCCATTGGCAACAGCCTCAACATAATAGGTAGTTGAAGTAGCAATTGAAGGAGTTGTAAATGTATTTCCTGTGCCTAAAATTGAACCTCCTGTTGAATTTTGATACCAATTCAAAGTTCCTGCACTTGCAATTGCGCCCAATGTTACGGTTCCAGTTCCACAAGTTGAACCTGCACTGGTACTGTTAATAGTTGGAATTGCATTTACAGTCGCAACAACCGCTTTTCTAGTGGCAGTTGCGCAACCAGTTTCGGTTGCAGCACCAACATAATAAGTAGTATTTGCCGATAATATTGGCGTTGTAAAACTAGTTCCTGTTCCTAAAACAGTTCCACCTGTTGAAGCGTCGTACCAAGTAATTGTTCCAGAAGTTGTTGAAGCACTTAATGTTACTGTACCGTTTCCACAACGAGATGCTGGGGTAACAGAAACTACTGGAATAGCGCTAATTGATGCTAGAACAGCTGTTTTTGTTGGTGTTGTACATCCATTCAAAGTTGCATTTACATAATAAGTAGTATTTGATGCTAATGATGGTGTGGTATAAGTAGTTCCAGTAGCTATTGCAGTACCAACACCAGAAGTGGTGTACCAATTTACTGTACCTGCAGTTGCCGTAGCTGCTAAAACTAAAGAACCATTTCCACAACGAGAAGCTGGAGTAGTAGTTGCAATAGTTGGTGTAATTGTCACTGTTATTGCTCCTGTTATTGTACTTGTTAATACAATTCCACTTGTGCTTGATACTTTTACATAATAATAAGTTACTCCTGCTACTGAATTTTGTGGTGTATAATTTGCACTTGTAGCTCCATCAATTAATGTCCCTGTTGAAGTTGAATTAGTTGTATTGCTATACCATTGGTACGTTAAACCTGTACCAGTTGCGGTAACGCTTAACGGAGTAACATTAAGTCCAGAACATAAATTTTGTGCAGCCGATGAAGGTTGAACTGTTATTACAGGATAATTAGTGATGTAATAATTATATAAATTATTATCTACTGCAGTTCTAGTGGTAGCATTTAATGAATTAGGGAAAATAATAATTTCTGAATATCCACCACCAACTGTAGTATTGTGATAAACCCTATCTACTCCAATATTATTCCAATTGGTTTGTGAATTCGATGTTTGTGGCTGAACATCATTGACCATTAAGGTACGGTTATAAAGAGCAGATGCAGATCCAATTGAAGTTCCATTTTGCCAAACTTGACTGTTTATTATGGATCCACTAGTCCAACCATTTGTGGTAAACAATTTATTTGTTCCATTATAAGGATAAGAATGCCAAAAATAGGTATTGGTATGTCCTAAAAGGAAACCATCTGAATTAGAAGGTGTTCCAAATTTATTCACCACAAATACTTGTCCATTGGTAGTTAAATCTGTAGCTAAATTTAGGGAAGCTTTAGTGTACCATTTGATGAATGGTCTGCCATTTTCTTTTTCAATTGCACCTGCAGTTATAATTTGGGGCTGCATTGAAGTATTGGTTTGAACCAAATTCTTTCCATTTCCACTTTGATCGTACCAAGTTGAAACATAAGCGGTGGTTGAAGAAGTTACGATACTACTTAATAAAGTAGAAGTTACAGATTGAACCGCTGCAGTTGCATTTGTTGTAGCAACAGAAATTGGAGAATCTAAAGATAATGCTCCATTGGTAGCATCGCCATAAATATCGTAATAATTAGAACCAATTCGGAACCTTCCTAATGGACCTGAATAACAAGTACTTAATTTTCTGAAAGAATAAGCAACCGCTGCATTTGGAGCAGTAGAACCAGCACCAATATTATCCAAACTATTACCCACATTTACTTGAAAAATCGGACTCGTTACCGAACAAGATGAATTTGTTATCACTAAATAATAATACGTAGTTCCTTGTGCTGTAGATGAAGGAGTATAAGTAGCGGTTTGTGCACCATTTGCAGAACCCAATGAAACACCTCCAGTATTGGCATTGTTTACATTGCTATACCATTGGTAAGTCAAACCAGTTCCTGAAACAACTACTGTTAGTGGAGTTGGAGTTCCACTTGTACATAATGATTGTGAACTTGCTGCAGTTGGAGATGTAATTACAGTTCCGTTTACTACAAATGAGATTGGTAATGAACCCGCACAACCTGTAGTTGAATTTATGGTGTTTAAAGTTCCATAATAGGTTCCCGCTGGAATACTTGCAGGTACCACAATTCCGGAAACATTTCCGCTACCGTTATTAAAAGTCATTCCTCCACCAGTTGAATTGGCTCCACTTACCCAGTTAGAAGTTGTTCCTGAAAGTGCGAAGTTAGAAGCAGTTCCATTATAAGAACCTACAGCATCCGTGACAGAAGTAACAGAAGCATTAGAGCCATTTGCTGTTCCTTGATTAAATTTATAGTACGCTAATAATCCCGATTGCGGTACAGAAATGTTTGAATTAAAGTTATCAAAAATTTCTTGCGCTGTTCTTTCTTTATTCCAAACTCTTACTTCATCAAAAACTGCTTTAATGTTATTACTACTAGGATCCCAAACGCCAGCACCAATATTAAATTTAAAACCTGATGTACCATAACTGGAAGTTGTTCTAGCAGAAGTACTTTTTAATACTCCATCAATGTATATTTTTAAATTAGATCCATTTCCAATTGCAGCAACATGATGCCAAGTATTTAATGGGAAAGTTGTACTATCAAATGACCATGCTGCAGATCCTCCGCCAGAAGTCCATATCATTATGGTGTTTGTGTTAATAAATCCAAATTCTATTACATCATTTTGTCCAAAAAATCCGATTCTTCCCCCTGAAGATTTAGGATAAATCCATCCTTCTATTGTAAATTTATTACTATTACTTATGCTTAAATTTGTTGTAACAATATCATTACTTCCGTCAAAATCCAATCCATTTATGAAGGAATTTGGAGGCACTGCATTACTTGCTTGATCCAATAATCCTGCTGTATTGGCTACATTATCCCAATCAATGCTATAGGAAGTTGGGGAACCTGTTGTTGCTGTATAAGGTAATGTTGTCGTTTGTGCTGCTGTGTTGAAACATTTAGGCGCTACAATTCCTGTACTTGTTATGGATGCCGAATTTATTGTTAATGTAATGGGTTGACCCGATGAACAGCCGTTGGCATTATATAAAATTATACTTCCTGTATAAGTTCCTCCTACCAATCCGGCTGGGACGGTAATTCCTGTTAATGTTCCACCACCCGCTACAAAAGAAAACGAAGTGGTAGCTTGATCCGATAATCCAGCGGTATTGGCTGCTGCATTCCAATCGATACTATACGATGTTGGACTGTATGTAGTTAGCGGATACGTTAAAGAAACCGTTTGTGCATTAGCATTGAAACAAACTGAAGTAGCCAATCCTGAACTTTGACCAACGCCCAATGGAGATGGACCTGTTACAATGTTTGAAGTGGTACCTGTTTTTGCTATATTTACTAAAGTCGCATTATTTCCTCTTCCTGTTTCATCTGGCATTACCGTAATAGCGGAGTTATTACCATTTGGAACTCCTTGATTGAAATTGTAATACGCAATCAATCCCGATTCTGAACCGGTTAATTCCATTCCTTTAGCAGCGTTTATCTCTTGGATTGTTCTTGCCACATTCCATAAACGCAATTCGTCAATCGTACCTCCAAAATATTCATTATATCCGGGTTGGTTTCCTAAAGATAAAAAATTACTATTTGTTGTAATTGTTCCTGTTTGCGCTCTTGTTGCTTTTAATTCACCATTTAAGTATAATTTAATATTTGCTCCATCATACGTTGCAGCAATATGTTGCCAAGTATTTCTGGCTGGAAAAGGAAACGATAATGTTTTCCATCCATTTATATGTAGATAAACTACAAAGGTATTCCATCCATTATCTGTTCTTGGGAAAATGTAACCGGTATTTTGTGATTGACTCGATTTAGACAATACGTTTTGAATACCCGAACTTTTGGTTGGGTAAATCCAGGCTTCCATGGTAATGGCAGACGTAATATTTAGAGTGCTGTTTTGAGTAACATTCATGTAATCATTAGAGCCATCAAAGTTCATTGCTCTCGGATTGGTAACCGAACCTACAGCAGAAAACGAAGGAGAACCATTAATTGTAACTGATATTGGTGTACTTGAAGTACAACCATTAGAATTAGCTACAATTAAATTTCCATTGTAAGTACCTGCTGGGGCACTAGCAGAAATAGCAATATTGGTGATGGTTCCACCTGTTGGTGAAAAGGCAAAAGTGGTACTTGCTTGATCTGCTAAACCAGCAGTATTGGCGGTTGCATCCCAATCTACAGTATAGAAAGTTGGATTATTTGTCGTTGCAGAATAGTTTAATGAAGTAGTTTGTGCTGTCGAACTAAAACATGATGTGGTTACGCTAGCATCTGCCGTAATTGTTGGTAAATCAATAGTTGTTATTGCGCCCGAAAAACCACTTGTAACCGTTAAAGGTGCAATAGTACCTGTAACTACTACATAATAATACAAAGTTCCTACTACAGCCGTTGATGGTTTATAAGAGGCATTTGTAGCACCTGGAATTAAAGTACCGTTTGTTGTGCTTGCAGCAGTATTACTATACCATTGGTACGTTAAATTAGCACCACTAGCTTCTACAAATAAAGTAGTTGCAACGCTATTTTTACATTTTGATTGCGGAGTTGTAACAGGTTGCGTCACAATTGCAGTGGCACAATTGGCAACCACTAAACCAAAATACCCACTTTGATTACATTCTATAGATTGACGGTTGGCAGTATTAAGTTCTAAATTAAATGTAATTAATTCGGATACAAAACCGTCTAGTTTCTCATTAGGAGTTAAAGAACTACCTGTTGCTATATTCACTTTTCCAGGAACTCCTTTATAATTAGCTGTTGTTTGAGACGTACCATTTCTCCAAGAAGTATTTGCAGTAGATGCTGGTTCTATAACAGTAAATACTTCATTATTAGTTGTTGACCATGCTGTAGTTGAACTGTAGTGATTCCAATTGTCTGCGTGCCAACCATTCAAATTACCATAAGGTCCTAAAAGCCAGTTATTAGAACCTGCTACTGCTCGCCTTGCTGCAGTACTAGTACTATTGGAACTGGCAACCAAATTGACAGATAAGGGTGTTGCATTCATATAAGCTGCAGCACTTGACGATAATCCATCGTCAGTAGCATCAAAAAACAAGGTTGGCCCGTTTCCTTTTGTTCTAATAGCTCCAGCAGAAATTATTGTTGGCTGTGAAGCGGTTGTCCCATTAATTAATGTTCTTCCCCATCCGGATTGATCGTACCAAATTGCTACAGTTGCTGTAGTTGAACCAGTTACAATGCTACTTAAAGCATTTGTTCCAGCGACTGCAATTGCGGCATTAAAAGGTGTAACCGATGAAGAAATTTTGGAGTCTAGTGAAAATTTACCCACTGTATCCGGATATACATCATAATAATTAGATCCAATGGTTATTCTAACCAAAGGTCCTGCATAAGCCGTTGCTAATTTTCGTAAAGCATAAGCCGAAGCAGCTGGTGTAGAACTGTTTAAACCCAGCACATCCAACACATTTAAAATTGAAAAAGTAATTGCTTTAGTACTTGTACAACCTGTTGCATTTCTAACGGTCATTGTACCATTATAGGTAATTCCCGTAGTTGCTGGTGTTATAATAATTCCTGTTAAATTTCCACCACCTGCTGCGAATGAAAAAGTGGTATTTGCTTGATCGGCAAGTCCATTAGCATTAGCTGTTGCATCCCAATCGATACTGTAACTAGTAGGAGATGATGTGGTTGCCGTATACGGCATCGTGGCACTTTGATTAGAAATACTTGACGTTAAAGTATTTATAATACCAGTACTTGTAATTGAAGGTGTTGCTGAAACGGTAACTAATCCAGAAGGGGTACTCGTTGCAATACAACTATTTGAATTGGTAACTACACAGAAATAATATAACGCCGAAGCTGAAGTTGTAGGAGGTGTAAAAGAATTAGAAGTTAATGCACTTGTATTAGTTGTAACTAATGTTATCGTTCCCGTTGTTGTGCTATTAGCAGTATTGGAATACCATTTGTAAGAACTTATCGTTCCACTACCTGCTGAGGCTCCAACTGTATAAGAATTTGCAGTAGCATTTTGACACAAAGTTTGTGCAGTAAGTGCAGGGTTGATATTCACCACTGGCAAACTATTAACGGTAACAGTAATCACATTTGAAATCACTGATGGACAAGGAGTATTGGTAACTACCGCTCTGAAATATTTTGTAACTGTTAATGCTCCAATTGTTGCTGCTGGCAAAGTCGTGGTAGTGACGCCAGTTCCTGTCATATTAGTAAAAGTACTATTATCGGTAGACGATTGCCATTGAATGGTTCCTGTATTTCCTGTCAAGGTAATACTTGCAGGTGTAAATGCATAACAAATGCTTTGGTTTGCCGATGCTGTTCCTGATACAGAAGTAGTAATTATAGTTACCGCACCAGATACCGCGCTTGTTGTAACGCACCCGTTAGAATTGGTAACTTTACAGAAATAATATAATACCCCTGCAACACTTGAAGATGGAGTATAAGTATCTGTAGTTGCTGAACTTGTATTGGTTGCAACCAATGTTATGGTTCCTGTTGATGTACTATTTGCAGTATTGGAATACCATTTATAATCCACAATGGTTCCGCTACCTGCAGCTGCAGTAATGGATAATGTTGTAGGAGAAAAATTCAAACACACCGTTTGAGCTACATTTGAAGGTTGCGAACTTATGGTAGGCAATGCATTCATTGTTAATGTTACCACAGCAGTTGTAATTGGAGCACAAGGCGTACTGGTAACAATTGCTCTAATATATTTTGTAACTGTTAGGGCACCAATTGTAGCACCTGGCAAAGTAGCCGCAGTTACACCTGTTCCTGTAAGATTAGTAAAGTTGCTATTATCGGTAGACACTTGCCATTGAATAGTTCCCGTATTTCCTGTTAAGGTAACATTTGCAGGGATAAAACCATAACAAATGAATTGATCTGCAGATACTGTTCCTGCAACTGAAACAGGACTAATTGCTGTTGCAGTAGATGATGTAGGATTTACAGCAGTACAGGTATTGGCATTAGTATAATTGATAGTAACAATTTTGCTAGTTGCCGTAGTTAACCATTTTAAAGTTACTGTATTGCTTGTTGTGTCTAGACTACCAGAAGTAATGGAATAATCAACTCCCAAAGTTCCTGGAACAGTCCAAATATAATTGCTTTGTCCCGCTTGAGTAGTATAGGTTACATCAGTATTAATACAAGCCATTGCTCCTGGTTGTACAGTAAAAGTTGGCACTGGCAAGGCATTAACAGTAGTAGTTATTCCACTTGAGGTTAAGGAAGAAGTTGCACCATTTAACGCATTATAATTTGTGGTTATTTCAGATTGTGACAAAGCCCTGTTGTAGGTTTGAAAACTTGAAATAGCACCATTCCAATTATAAGCATTTCCACCTGATCCTCCAATGTAAAGATTTGTACTAGTAGAAATGCGATAGACTGCAGTTCCTTTATACACACCATCAAAATAAAATTTAGTATCATTTGCCGCTGCATCTACCACGACCGTATAACAATGCCAATTGGTATCAATAATAGAGGTAGATACACTAACTGAAGATAGTTTGAAAGGATTATTTCCTGAATCCCAAATATTCCAACACAAAACACCACCCGTGAAAAACAAATCGGGACCAGCTCCATTATTACCTGCATTAAAAAGCATAGGTCCTCCACTTGCAGTGTCACTCGTTTTTCCCCAAGCAGAATAGGTCATTGAGGTAGTTTTTGCAACTGGAGCACTAATAGTATTAGTACTTGAATTAAAATTAAAGTATGAAAACCCACTTGTGGTTCCAAATGTTACTCCAGAAGATATTGTCCCATGATTACTATTACCACTAATATCGTTCCAAGTAGGTCCTGAGCCACCATAACTAGTGGTTTTATTGGCATCAAAATATTGAACTAATCCACTTGTAACTACATTTCCAAGACCTCCAATTGCCCCATTAACAGTCATGGCTACTGTAATAACATCGTTATGTGCTAAAGTAGTTGTGGTGTAAGTTGCATTAGTTGCTCCATTAATAGCCACGCCATTGTTTTTCCACTGATACGTTGGGTTTGTAGCATTTGTAGGAGTTGCTGTAAAGGTAACAGAGGTTCCGGCACAAATAACATTATTGGTAATACTAGAAGTAATCGTTACAGCAGGAACTGTAATAGTTCCAGTTGTAGTAACCACCACACAACCTCCTGTAGAAGTTATGGTATAATTATAAACACCTGTAACCGTAGGAATACCACTTATGGTAAACACATTATTAGACCAAATTCCTGAAACCCCCGGAGGTAATCCACTGTAAGTAGCACCAGTTGAAACGGTGGTTGCATAGGTAATATTGGTAACAGCCCCGTTAATATATACCGTTTGGTTATTTGTATTTGCGGCAGAAGTTAATGTAAAAGTGTTCGTATCTACATAAGTTGTTGTAGAAGAAGTTGGAGCAAGTGCCGAACAATTATTTGAATTGGTATAATTAACCGTTACTATTTTATTTCCAAGTGTTAACCATTTTAAGGTTACTGTTTCGTCTGCCGTTGTTCCTCCTGAAGTGATGGTATAATTCGTTCCTGCAATTCCTGGAATAGTCCATACATAATTCGATTGGCCTGATTGCGTGGTATAAGTAACATCTACATTAGGACATGCGGTTGCTCCTGGTTGTGCTGTAAAGGTTGGCGTTGGCAAGGCATTAACCAAAGTACTATCAGAAGTTGTTGCAGTAACTGCTCTACAACCTAATGTAGAGGTATAATTAATACTTACCGTTTTGTTTCCTGTAGTTAACCATTTTAAAGTAACGGTATTACTTGTTGCTGTACCTCCTGAAGTAATAGAATAATCTACGTTTAAAGTTCCAGAATACGTCCAAGTATAAACGCTTTGTCCTGATTCTGTAGTATACGTAACGTTATTGCTTGCGCAAATAACTGCTGCTGCTTGTGCCGTAAATGTTGGTATTGGCAGAGGTTTCACAGTAAGGGTAACCACTTGTGTTTTTATACACGAATTTCCATTAGAAATAGTCATCGTTCCGTTATAGGTTCCAACAGGAACTCCTGCAATTACTGGAATTGCAGTAATTGAACTGCTTCCAGCTACAAATCCAAATGTGGTACTCGCTTGATCTGCAAGACCTGCAGCATTAGCAGTATCGTCCCAATTGATACTGTAAGAAGTTGGTGTAAATGTTGTTGCAGTATAGGCCAACGTAGTTGTTTGTGCCAATGCGCTTTGACAAACAGCTACCAAAGTTCCAGTAGTTGTTATGGTTGGCAACGGATTTACGGTAATTGTAACCGTTTTGGTATTTTGACAACCTGTAGTTCCATCGGTAATAGTGTAGCTAATTACGGATGTTCCTGCTGCTACTGAAGTAACTAAACCTGTACTTGCATCAACAGTTGCTTTTGCTGGTACCGAAGAACTCCAAACTCCCCCTGCAATTGAATGAGATAATTGGGTAGTATTTACTGGAATCACGCCTGGTTCACAAACGGTTAATGTTCCTGTAATTTCTGTCATTGTTGGCAATGGGATAACAGTTACAACAGGATTTAATGTTGCAACACAACCATTAGAGTCAGTTGCCGTTAAAGTATAGGTAGTGGTAGTAGTAGGACTTACTGTAACCGCAGCTGTAGCGGATGTAGTAGTTCCAAAAATATTATAATACGCACCTGAGTTATTTTCTAAAGCTTGTCTGTCAGTTGTAGATAATACAGAACTAAAAACAAATATTTCAGCGAAATCAACGTCTGATTGTTCGCCATTATTTATCGAGATACCATTAGGACCGGTAAGACCACCGCTAGGAGCATCTGATTTATTTACTCCATTTTCATAAAAAGTAGAAGTGGATCCTGTACTTGTTCCAGTGTATACATAAGAATTAGAATCTGCAGCACTTCCAGTACAAACCCATCCTTCAAAATAGGCGCGAGTTTTCTGTCCTCCATGCCAACCTAGCAACCAGTTATTACCTGTACTAGTCAAAACCCTACCACGAGATGGTCCAGTTTGTTTTGCAGCAATAAGAGCCGTAAATGGTGAAGGGAAATTGGTAGTATTTCGAATATTTTGACTCGTTGTAAAACGTAAAATAGGCTTGCTATTTATACCACTTGCTACATAAGTAGGTTGTGCAGCTACCGTAGATGGAACCATATCGTTTAAGTTTCCAGATTGATCGTAAAGTCGCATGCAATACCCTATTGATCCACCCAACCAAGATGCAATTGCGGCAGTATTCAAATCATTTCCGGTAAAGCCAAAATCAGATTCTGCACTATCGCTTGATCTTCTTAATCGAATAGCACTTCCTGTATAAGCACTTCTTAATTTTCTTAATCCAACAGCTAATTTAAAGGTAGAAGTAGCATCTAATGGCGGCGCATTAATACCACCCCAAACATAAGTACTCGCACCAGAAGCGGTTAATGTTATGGACGAACCAAAACAAATACCAGGTGTTGTATAAGTTGTAGGACTTATTGTTACCGTTGGCGGATTATTTACCGTCATGGTAATACTATTACTTGTAACTGTTGGCGTACTATAACAAGTAGCTGTAGAAGTCATACTACAAGTGATTATATCTCCGTTTGCTATACCTGAATCGGTATAGGTAGCTACATTGGTTCCAATATTTACACCATTTTTCTGCCATTGATACGTTGGGGTTCCCCCATTCGTAGGAGTTGCAGTAAATGTTGCCGAAGTTGCTAAACATATAGTAGCGGATGAAGCCCCAATGCTTACTGATGGAATTAAAACAGGATTAATTGTTATTGCAATTGTTTTGGTATTGTTACACCCCTCTGCAGAAGTTAAGGTATAAGTAATCGTTGCAGTTCCTGCAGCTACAGCAGTTACTAGACCTGAATTTGAATCGACAGTTGCTTTTGAAGTATCAGATGAAGACCAAACTCCATCTGCTACTGAATGAGATAATTGTGTTGTAGAAGTTGCTACAGCACCTGGAGCACAAATTGATGTTGTACCTGTAATTGCTGCCATATTATTTCCAGAAACTGCTCCTGGAAGCCCATTAACAGTTACTGTATAGGTTGCTCTATTAGAACAACTGAAGCTATTAGCGGCTGTAGTATAAGTAAGAGTAACAGTACCTGCGGCAACACCTGTTACCACTCCTGTTGTAGCATTTATTGTTGCGAGAGCAGTATTACCACTAGACCAAGTTCCTCCAGTTGTAGCGTTTGCTAAAGTAATTGTTGACAATGCACAAACTGCAGTTGGCCCTGTAATAGCCGCAACAACTGGTATAGGATTTACCGTTACTGCTTTTGTAACTGAATAGGTACAGGTGCTATTAATTACAGTATAGGTTATCGTAACTGATCCTGCTGCAATAGCTGTTAATAAACCAGAACTAGAATCAATTGTTGCAATAGAAGTATCACTACTTGTCCAAGTTCCACCTGTGGTAGCATTGGTTAATGTTTTAGTATCGTTTACACAAATTGCATTTCCACCCGTTACTACAAAATTGGAAGATCCAACAGTTGTAAATTTATGAATAGTGTAACCTCCGGAAGAAACAATTGCATCACCCCCTGTTGCTGCTTGCGCTCCTGCATATTTAATAATTACAATTCCAGATCCTCCAGCACCTCCAGCACCTCCACTCCATGAACCTCCACCTCCACCTCCACCGGTATTGGCTCCTCCATTTCCTCCTGATAAATTATCTCCATTTTGTCCGTTTCCTCCTGAGTTTAGAGCAGATCCACCGCCTATGGCAATACCTGTACCTGCATTGATTGATCCTGCTCCACCACCTCCAAGTCCTCCATTTCCTGCGTATCCGTTATAGTAAGCACCGCCACCACCACCGCCGCCAAAATAATATGGGGTTCCTAAAATATTTGAAAGTATTCCATCTCCTCCTTTACTTTGAGCGCCACCAGCACTTGTAACTACATTACTACTAACTACATCTGCCGCAGCAGTTCCTGCTCCACCACCACCTGCACCTGCAGTAGGAGTCCCAACCCTTGCTGTGGTAATATTTCCTCCTCGATTACCGTAAATTGTACCTGTATTGCCACCTAACGATGAGCCACTTGCTGCTCCACCTTGATTTAAAATTGAATTATTTGATCCAGCACCACCACCACTACCACCAGCAGTCCCTACACCTGTATCATGTCCAGCACTAGTTCCTCCTCCAGCAGCGGTTGCACCGAAAGCGGTTGTATTTGATCCTTTAACTCTATCTGCTCCTCCGGCACCAACAACTATTGGATAGGTAGCAGTTCCTAATGTTGGAGTAACGCTTGGCATGTATATTACACCACCAGCTCCACCACCACCACCTATAGGTCCACCACCTCCACCACCTCCGGCTACCATTAATACTTCGACTGTATTTACTCCAATACCCCCAATTGCACCTAGTGCAAAAGAAGTAATAGTCATAGTGGTAGTAACTGCTTTAACACAGCCATTACTATCAGTGTAGGTATAAGTAATTGTGGTATTTCCTGAAGCAACAGCAGTTACCACTCCTGTAGAGGAATTGATAGTTGCCACGCTTGGCGTAGCACTTGTCCATACTCCTCCAGAAGGTGTGCTTGACAAAGTGGTTGTTGCTGTAGAGCATATAGTGGTAGAACCTGTAATTGCAGTTACTGTTGGAAGCGGATTTACTGTTAAAGTAACTACTGAGGAGGTTGCAGAAGTACAGGTTCCGCTGGTTACAATTGCTCTATAATATTTTGTGGCAGTTTGAGCACCACCCATTTGAGCAGTGGTTAAGGTTGCTGCTGTAGCTCCTGAGATAGGACTAAAGTTAGAATTATCTGTGGATGACTGCCATTGTATCGTTCCGGTATAACCGGTTAACGTAATATTGGTAGGTGATTGACCAGAACAAATAGTTTGATCTGCTGAAACAGTTCCTGCTACTGAGTAAGGACTCACCGTAATTAATCCGGAAGGAGAACTAAAATTAGAATAAATAGTATCGGTTCCTCGAATAATTACATAATAATATAAATTGACTGCTGCATTTGTTGGCGGAGTAAAAGTGCTGTTTGTTGCCCCATCTATTAAAGTTCCTCCGTATGAATTTGGACTGGTATTGCTATACCATTGGTAGGTTAATCCATTTCCGGTTGCGGTAACAAATAAATTAGTTGGCGTCCCGTTAATACATAAATTTTGAGTAGCACTTGAAGGTTGCACCGAAATAGTCGGACCGCAATTGGGACTCATCGAAATAGTGTAGGTATTGGACTGGTTGCACTGTAATGCCGTTCGTGATTCTGCAGAAAGTGTAGAAGGAAATATGGTAATTTCCGAAATATAACCGTCATAGGTTTCGGTAGTACTATTCCAGCCTGCTCCTATAACGTGCTTTGCATTGGAAGCAACACCACTGGTAGCCGAAGGATTTGTTGTAAGAGCTCCGTTCAAATAAAAGTTGATCGTAGTGGTTCCGTAAGTTCCAGTAGCAATAAATGGTGTGGTTGGGTAAGAAAGTGATGAATTTGCAAATTTCCAACTACTAGAATACGTACCATATCCAAAAAATGAAGTCCCGTTAGGATGTCCTAAAGTATAACCAATAGTATTTTGTGCCTTGAGCTGAAAGCTTAAAAGCAGTAAAAAACTACAGATTATTTTTATTAAATTAGAAAACTTCATTAATTATTATTTTGTATTGGAATTATTAAATTCCTTATATTATCTTATGTAAACTTCTACTCTTGCGGATCTATTGATACCCGTGTTTATTGAGCAACAGTTTATTTTATCACCAGCAGAAAAATTACCATAAGAACTTCCCATGCCTATTCCTCCACTTACGTCATTTGAAGCCTGATTGGTTTCATTATTCCATGCAAAACCCCAACGAACACTCGCATTTGCCAAGGTTGTATAATTTATACCATAAAAAGTAAATCCTCCTTGATTAGAGAAAGCTGACGCTCCATACCCACTGAATGTCATGGTTCCACTTGTTGTTGTTTCATAAGCAACTTGAGCACCTGAAAATTTAGAAATCAAAGTGGTTGTACTTCCACTATTATGAAAATTATTTTGTAACCAAGTCCAATTCGTTAAATTATCAATACTTCCGCTTTCGGTGCCACTATTTAGAATATCGGGCCAAATTGCCAACATATCTTTAGCTTGAAAATAATTCATGACTTGGTATTTTGCATCACCATTATTTCGAGTAACATCTGTTGGGTTTAAAGTATTTACGTTAGTCCAATACGTACTTGAATAACTAAAAGTAGTTCCCGTAGTTGCTTTCATTGCTAACATCCAACCACCTCCACTGTAGGTACTATTCATTAAACAATATATTTGTGTAGGACCCGCTGTTGGAAGATCAATCCAATATACCCCATCGGGTTTACTAGGATAATCTATTTTTAATTGTGCCGCACTAATAGCCGCATTTGTAGAAGACGAACCATCTTTCGCAGTAATCGCTTTGGTAGTAACAATACTCGCAGTATTGGCAGAAGAGGAAATACTACTTGAAACCGCGTTTACAGAAGAAGCACCTGCGATATTCACGTTATTTACCGATTCCATGAAATTGGCTGAAGCGCCAATAAATCGAAGTGTTGGCATTCCGTTTAAAGTTTCTATTGTTCCTTGATTAATTATTCGAGGTTGGTTGGCCGTAGTAGCCTGAATTACATTATTGGAATTGCCACTTTGGTCGTACCAAATGGCTACTGTTGCATTTGTAGTACCAGCAGTTATTACAGTGCTTAGAGCATTTGCAGAAGCAATAGCAACAGCCGCATTATAGGGTGTAACCGCTGCAGAAATAGGTGAAGTTAATGCAAATAAACCAGAAGTAGTGTCTGGATAAACATCATAATAATTGGTCCCAATAGTGATTCTTGCCAATGGTCCTGAATATCCGGAACTCATTTTTCTTAAACTGTAAGCCGAGGCTGATGGAGTGGTATTGGTTAATCCTAAATTATTAAGCGCATTCTGACCTAGCGCTGAAGTGAGTGATAGAATTAAAAGTGAATAAATTAATATTATTTTGGACAAACATTTTTTCATAGAACAATGTGGGAATTCTCTTGTTTGTAATAAATTAGATATAATATTAATAGTTAGTCAGGTTAGAAATAATAATAAAATTGAATTCGATCTCCTACTGTTAAAGTATATCCACCATTATTAATTGAATCATAGGTCATGGTTGTGTTATTTAATGAAGAAGCTGCTTGACTAATTAAAACTCCATTAATATACATTCTAACTAAAGTAGTTTGAGAAGGAGTGTGAGATAGATCGAAGGAGGACTCCCCATCTAATTGAACTGTATATTCAACCGATTCTTCTTGTAAAGCGGGTGATATTGTATTAGTTGTTAAAGTTGTTATTCTTCCTTTAGTATCAACAGTAATAACTGGAATAGAAAGATTGCTACCATAGGTACCTGCAGTAACACCTGAAGCAGACAAAGTAGTTGCATTTCCTACAGAAGTTACATCCCCTGTTAAATTGGCGTTGGTTGCATTCGCATTAGCTACAAATTCTGTGGTTGCTAAAGCTGTTGAGCTGTCTCCCGTAGTTTGGGTGGTCCCTGTTGTTCCCGAAGGTAATACTGGAGCTCCTGTGAATGTTGGAGAATCAGACAATACTACAGTTCCGGTTCCAGTTGTAGCAACTTCTTCGACTACTCCATCCCCTGAAGAAACTCTACCTAATATTTTATTAGAAGTTACATTTTGTATTTTAGCATAAGTAACATTAGAATCTAATATTTTAGAAGTAATAATTTTATCATCTGCAATAATTGGCTCCGATGCAGTACCGGTTAAATCTCCGGCTAATTGAATTTTCCCTTTAGTAGTTGTTGATGCATCTGGAATGGTAGATAACGCAATAGAATTGGAAACAAATGCAGTTGTTGCAATTGCGGTTGTACTATTTCCAAGACCAAGTGTTGTTGCGGTGGATCCAGATGGCAAAGCTATAGCCCCTGTAAATATTGGAGAATTTGACAAAACAACGCTTCCTGTTCCTGTAGTAGAGATTTCTTCAACGGTTCCTGTTCCAGCAGTAGTTCTTCCTAAAATTTTACCTGTAGTTACATTTTGTATTTTGGCATAAGTAACATTCGAATTTAATATTTTAGATGTTACGACTTTATCATCGGCTATTATTGGTAAATCAGCAGTTCCAGATAAATCACCAGCTAATTTCAGTTTTCCTTTTGTTGTAGTTGTAGCGTCTGCAATTGTGGCAACACTTACTGCATTGGTAACAAATTCTGTTGTTGCTAATGCTGTAGTGCTATTTCCAGCAGTTGGAGTTGTTGCTGACGATCCAGATGGCAAAGCTATAGCCCCTGTAAATGTTGGAGAATTTGACAAAACAACATTTCCTGTTCCTGTAGTAGCGATTTCTTCTACAATTCCTGAACCTGCTGTAGTTCTTCCTAATAATTTTCCAGAAGTTACATTTTGAATTTTGGCATAAGTAACATTAGCATCTAAAATTTTAGAGGTAACTACTTTATTATCTGCAATTATTGGTAAATCAGCAGTTCCAGATAAATCACCAGCTAATTTCAGTTTTCCTTTTGTTGTAGTTGTAGCATCAGCAATTGTCGCTGCGCTAACTGCATTAGTGACAAATTCTGTGGTAGCAATAGCATTAGAACTGTTTCCAGCAACTTGAGTAACCCCTATTGTTCCAGTGGGTAAAGTAGGTGTCCCTGTAAAAGTTGGAGAAATAGATAATGCGACACTTCCAGTTCCTGTTGTTGGAATTTCTTCAACTGTTCCTGAACCTACTGAAGTTCTACCTAATAATTTTCCCGAGGTAACATTTTGTATTTTTGAAAAGGTAACGTTTCCATCTAAAATTTTAGAGGTGGTAATTTTATTATTAGCTATGATAGGCAATGCAGCTGTTCCCGTTAAATCTCCAGCCAATTGTAATTTTCCTTTAGCTGTTGTAGTTGCGTCAGGAATAGTGGATGAAAATATTGCAGAATTTACAAAAGCGGTTGTCGCTAATAATGTAGAATTATTTCCCGCAGGTGGAGTTACAACTGAAGTTCCCAAAGGAAAACTTGGTGATCCTGTAAATACAGGGGAATCTGAAAAAACAACATTTCCTGTACCAGTTGATGCCCTTTCTTGTGCTTGTCCAAAACCATTTCCCACCATTACTTTATTATAAGTAAGATTTGCACCTAGCAAAGTGGTCCAATTAACGCCATTTGAAACCATCAATTCAGAACCTCCAGCAGTAGAACAATCTATACAATATACTATTAATCCTTTAGTTGGGGAAATGACATTCATTTGCATTCTTGTCATTCGAGGCGGCAAAAAACCCTTAGTGCTACTTTCAATTTCGAAAATAGCACTTGGATTTAGGGTAAAGGGATTCTCCCCAATTTTTTGAGCACCTTGAGCTGAGATTTTTAACGTACTCAAACCAAATATTAAAAAGCCGATCGAAATTTTAATAAATAAATTATTATTCATGTGACTTTTATTCTAGTTAATTATAAACCATGACGTACCATCGGATTGTACTTTAAATGTTTTAGTATAGTTTAAATTAGGAATTGATGTATTTAGAGAGAATCTTAAAGCTGGACTGAATGATAATAAATTAGAACTATCATCTATTTTACAAATAACAAATATTTTTCCAGTATTAGATGAACTAGGTGTTGGAAGCGTTAAAGTAAATGTTCCAGAAGAATTATCACATAAAATAGTATAATCACTCATTGTCATTGTATAATTCGTCGATATTGAACGAATAGCAGTTATCGATGAGTTATTAGACACATAGGTTCTAACTGCTTTTTCTGTTGGAAATTTCACATCAGAATTTGAACCTAAAGTTCCATCAGTACTTTTATTTGCTGCATTTTCTTTTAAGCTCTCTGCAGTTTGAGCTCTGCTAATTTCTGAAGTTAAAGCTGTATTTGTTAAATCTACATAAGCCTTAGTTGCTGCATCTTGAGCATTTGTTGGATCCGCAACATTAGTCAATTTTTGTGATCCTAATGAGACATCTACTGTGGCAGCGCCAAATCCACTTAATGGAATATTTGCTTTATTTAATTTGTCATTGGTAACACTAGCATCTGCTAATTTTGCTGTTGTAACTGCTGAAGTAGCAATAGTTACAACTCCTGCATTACTCATTGTAGCATCGCCGCTCATTGCAACTGCTGCTGCAACATTTGAAGAGTTTCCAACTAAAAGGGTTGAACTATTAAGTGCGGTACCAATTGGCGAAGCAGTAATTGTAGCTGATGTGCCTAAATCTATAGAAGTTCCATTTATCGTAACTGATTTGTTTTGTAATTTAGCGTTGGTTACATTGCCATTTAAAATCTTATCGGTTGTAACAGCTGAATCAGCAAGCTTACCTGTAGTTACATTTAAATCAGCAATTTTAGTTGTAGTAATTTTAGACGCTCCAACTGAAGTAGCTCCTAAATTGTCTATCGTTACATCACCACTCATAGCAACTGAAGCTGCTACGTTTGAAGCGCTTCCTACCAATACGTTTCCGCTGGTAAGTGAAGTTCCTATTGGTGAAGCAATTATAGTAGCTGTTCCTCCTAAAGCTACAGTGCTTCCGTTGATCGTTACTGAACTGTTCTCTAATTTAGCATTAGTAACATTACCGTTAGCAATTTTAAGTGTCGTAACTGCATCATTTGCAATCTTAGCAGTAGTTACATTCGAATCTAAAATCTTAATTGTAGTTACATTGGCATCTAAAATCTTAGCAGTGGTAACTGCAGCATTTGCAATCTTATCGGTTGTAACATTCGCATCTGCAATCTTAGCAGTAGTAACTGCTAAATCAGAAATTTTTGCGGTAGTAACATTGGCATCTGCAATCTTTAATGTAGTAACTGCTGAATCGGAAAGTTTTCCTGTAGTTACATTTAAATCAGCAAGTTTTGTTGTTGTAACATTGGCATCTGCAATTTTTGCAGTAGTTACTTTTTCAGCTCCAATAGTTAAAACTCCTGAATTATTCATTATAGCATCTCCCGATACCGCAACTTCTGAAACCTGATTATTTACATCACCCATATATACTTTACCATCAGCAAGTGTATTTAATGAAGTTATATTAGTATTTATTGTGTTTACATTACTATCTACATACGTCTTAACCGATTTTACACTCGGGAATTTAATGTCCGAAGCTCCATCAACAGCTACACTTGTACTCTTGTTAACTGCATCTTCTTTGGTAGCTTCTGCTGCTGTAGCTCTAGCTACTTCGGCCGCTAAATTGGTAGTCAACGTTCCTTCGGCTGTAGTGGC
>Ga0209355_1000124_pt1 | contig 44751 bp, 36 predicted proteins | sample LauGreSBDMM110SN_3_FD_187563 | JGI IMG/M metagenome (GOLD analysis project Ga0209355, IMG submission 187563) | Freshwater lake microbial communities from Lake Michigan, USA - Sp13.BD.MM110.SN (SPAdes) (version 2) | ecosystem: Environmental > Aquatic > Freshwater > Lake | place: Lake Michigan... | reverse complement strand
TTGATCATTATCGTGATATCTCATCTACCAATGATGGAAGCGCTGTGACTCTTATCAATCATGATGAAATTGACATATTGATAGATTTAACCGGTTATACGAATAACAGTCGAGCATTTATTGCCCCACAACTTAAAAATACAATTACAATTAATTGGCTAGGTTACCCTGGTACGATGGGCTTTACGGGAGAAAAATCACTCTATGAATTTATCTTGGCTGATGATTTTATTATCCCTAAAAGTGATGAAAAATATTATGCAGAATCTATTCTAAGACTGCCCTTTGCCTATCAACCGAATATAGAAAATCGTAGCCAATCGAATGAGAAAAATCGGCAAGATTATGGCATTCCTTCAGACGCTTTTGTATATTGCGCTTTTAATCAATCGTTCAAAATTACAGAAGTTATATTCAAAGCCTGGCTTACACTTTTACAAAAATATCCAAAAAGTATTCTCTGGTTAACGCATTCCAATAAATGGGCTTCAGATCAACTAAAAAGCTACGCAGAAAAACATGGTATTAAATCTGAAAGAATTATTTTCGCAACACGCGTTCCAAATGAGGAACATATTGCTCGCCATGCCTTGGCAGATATTTATTTAGATACCCTGCCTTATAACGCTCACACTTCGGCCAGCGATGCATTGTCTATGAATTTACCAATTGTGACACTTAAGGGTAAAACATTCCCTTCAAGAGTGGCGGGAAGCTTGCTTCATAGCTTAAATCTAGATGAGCTAATTACCGAGGATATTGAAAGCTATATTCGATGTGCTTCGAAGCTCACTGAAGATTCAACATATAGACAGGACTTAATTCAGAGACTGAAAGATGCCAAATCAACTTCACCGAACTTCCAGCCGCGTTTATTTGTAAAAAAATTGGAAAGTATCTATCAAGAAATTATTTAATTTTTCGAAGAAAGAATCACGCCAGTAATAATAAAAATTCCGCCTAGCCACTCATTAAAAGCAATACTTTCGCCTACAAGAAAATAAGATGAAATTGCAGCAACCACAATTTCAAATAGAAAAAAACTAGACGCCTCCACTGCTTTAATTTGCGTGACACCAAATTGCACAAGCAATGTTGACAAAAATAAGCTTAATGCAATCGCCATCATAATCGCAGCATCAACTGGCCTGAAAAAATCTAATGTTGGCATAGCATTTTTATCAAACATAATGCATATTATGGCTACTACGATCACACCAAGCCAAATTGCTAATGCTTTTTGATTGACTGTCATATGTTCATGTTTACGTGTCATCACATTAGTTATTGCAAAACCTAAGCCGGAGCTAAGAGCTAACCAATCACTCTTTGAATCTAAATGAATGAGATAGCCCGGCTCCCAAAACATAATAAAAGCCCCAATAAGAGAAATAAAGACAGCGATGTAATGACGTTTTTGCGTATCTTCATTCAGCATAAAATGCGCTAAAAAAATAGTCCAAACGGGGGAGAGATAAAATAAAAGCATGACACGCACAACCTCTCCATCAATGACAGCGAGCACATAACTAATATTTGTATAACCTGCAACAAGAGCAAGAAGCCAAAAATCTTTTGACCATATAGGGACCTTTTTCTTTGTTATAAAAAAATAAGGTAGCGCTATGGCAATCGTCAAAATAAACACATAAAAACTGGAATAAATACCTGAAACACCGGCATTTGCCATCAAGCGATAGGGATACCAAATGATTCCCCAGACAAAAGCTCCAAAAAGGAGAGAAAATATCGGCAGCCAAGATTTAATCTTCATTAAAGTCTAGCCTTTACGAAAGCTATGACTTCTTTACTTATGAAGTCATTTGAACAATCAAATAGATTAAGATTTTCCATGCTCCTCATCCAAGTCATTTGCCTTTTTGCCAGCTGTCGTGTTGCAAAGATAATCTTATCGATACATTCTTTTTCTTCAATGCTCCCATTTAAGTACTCAAGGGTTTGACGATATCCAACTGATCTCATGGATGGCATATGACTTTGAAGTGTAGGATATTTTTGAAGCAAAGATCTCACCTCTTCAAATAATCCGGCCTCTATCATTTCATGAACTCTAAACTCAATGCGCTGGTGAAGAATTTTTCTATTGCTTGGCATGAGTCCTAATTTACAAACTGAGAACGGGAATACATCTTTATTTTTTGATTGATGATAAGAAGACAGAGACTTTCCTGATGAGTAAAAAACTTCTAAAGCACGACTGATACGCTGGGCATCATTAGGATTTAACTTTTCTGCTGTTTCTTTGTCAACGGATTTAAGCTTTTCATAAAGCTTCGGCCAGCCGACTTGACTCGCTTCTATTTCTATATCTTTTCGTAACTGCTCATCAGTCATAGGCATTTGATTAATTCCCTTTTCAAGGCCATTGAAATACATCATAGTGCCTCCGACAAGGAGTGGAATCTGGCCGCGCAATAGAATTTCATCAATAAGTTTTAAAGCGTCTTGCGTAAATTGCGCTACGGAATAAGCCTCGTTAGGCTTCATGATATTAATAAGGTGATGAGGTACCTTATCTAGAATATCTTGAGATGGTTTAGCTACACCAATATCCATGTCTTGATATATTTGTGCTGAATCAACACTAATAATTTCAAAAGGGAATGTATTGACAAGCTCAACAGCAAGATTAGTTTTGCCTGAAGCTGTAGGACCTATCAAAAAGAAAACAGCTGGCTTCTCTATAGCCATACTTTAGAAATTCTTAGCAATATTTGGATTGGAAGCTAAATATTTTTTTATACCAATTAAAATGTTTTTAGCTAAAATCTCTTGGTGCTCTTCATTATTTAAAATCTGCTCTTCTTTTGGATTGCTTATAAAAGCTGTTTCCACAAGAATAGATGGGATATCAGGTGACTTAAGGACTGCAAATCCAGCTTGCTCAACATTAGTCTTATGTAAGTCATTGATGTTGCCTAATTGATCCAACACAAAATTACCAAGCTTGACACTATCGTTGATAGTTGCTGATTGCGATAAATCGAGTAATGTCTTAGCAAGCATTGGATCTTTATCATCCAAACTTACACCGCCAATTAAATCAGACTCATTTTCTTTATTAGCTAAATATTTTGCCGAAGCAGAAGTAGCACCCCTTTCTGACAATGCAAAAACGGAAGAGCCTTTGGCTTCGGGATTAGTAAAAGCATCGGCGTGTATAGACACAAAGAGATCTGCTTTTAATTTTCTTGCTTTAACCACTCGGCTATGAAGGGGAACAAAATAATCATCATCTCGCGTAAGCACCGCTCTTAATTGTTCGTCATTATCAATCTCTTTTTTAAGTTTTCGGGCAATCGACAAAGTAATATTTTTTTCTAAACTACCAGAAGCACCTCTCGCGCCAGAATCTTCGCCGCCATGTCCAGCATCCACAGCAATCACGATTTTTTTAGTCAAACTTTTAGTAGTTTGTGATAGCGATGGCAACTCTTGAGGTATTTTTTCTTTCTTAATCTCTGGAGGTGTTAAAACAATCTCTTTTTTAGGTGGTGTGAGATCTTTTTTTTCTTTATCTTGTACGAACGCCATTAATTCATCAACTCTTGGATACACATCAATGACCAAACGATGTTTGTATCCCCCTGCGGGCTTCAGAGAAAAAATATTAATTTTAGATTCTGATCTTAATTCGATAACGACTCGAGATACTTGGTTATTAAACTTAGCAACACGAATTTGTTTAATATTAGGATCGCTTGATAATATTTTAGTGCTTAAGTTTTTTAAATCGTCATTAAGATCAATATCATGAAGATCAATCACCAGGCGATCTGGATTTTTTAAGATCATTTGATCATTACTAATAGGCTTAATAGATTCAAGAGTCACCCGCGTATATTCTCTTGCAGGCCATACACGAGCAGATTCAATCGCATTTTTTGCTAAGACGTGACTGGGAAATACCCCCAATATGAAGATAAAAATAATTTTTAGATAATAGTTTTTAAACATTCACTTCCTATAGGTGTGAAACCAGTCATGTGAAGATGGCGGCCAAATGGCTCATGACTAAGCTCAATTGAAATATCAGGCTCTGGAAGCATGCTCCCTGCTTTTTCTGGCCACTCGATTAAACAAATAGACGTTTCATTAAAATATTCTCTAAATCCAGCATCGTCCCACTCATGCTCGCTTTTAAATCGATAAAGGTCGAAGTGATAGATCGTAAATTTTAGGAAGCTATAAGACTCAACCAGTGTGTAAGTTGGGCTTTTAACTTTATCCTGATAACCAAGCCCGCGAAGGAGACCTCTTACAAATGTGGTTTTTCCAGCGCCTAATTCACCTTTTAAATATAAATTCATTCCAGGGCGTAAATGGCTCGACATGCTTTCTGCGAAACGAAGTGTTTCACTTTCATCTTTTAAGTCATAATTAGAATCAAACATAGACATTACTTATAAAAAAATAATTAAAACATGGCAGACATTTGGGATCAATTAGCATTGCAAATTAAAGACTGGGGCCAAGAAATTGGTTTTGCTCAAATTGGCATTGCTGATATAGATCTCAATCATACGAAAGATCATTATCTAGAATGGATTAAACAAGGGTTCCATGGTGAGATGCATTATATGGTAAAACATGGTTCTCGGCGATATCAGCCAGATGAGTTAGTGCCTCATACCATTCGAATTATTTCGGCTAGGCTTAATTATTTTCCCCACTCTCACAATTCAGAAGCCGTTTTAGAGGACGATCAAAAAGCTTTCATCTCTCGGTATGCATTAGGTCGCGATTACCATAAAGTCATGCGTGCTAAATTAAAAAAACTTTCAGAAAAAATTCAAAAAGAAGCCCATAAGACTCTTGATCAATCATTTGAATTTAGATTATTTACAGATAGCGCTCCCGTTATGGAAGTTGAACTTGCTGAGAAGTCTGGCCTTGGTTGGCGAGGAAAACATACTTTACTAATTAATAAAGAACACGGTTCTTGGTTCTTCCTTGGTGAAATTTATATTAATTTACCTCTGCCTATTGATAAAAAAGTGGAAAATCATTGCGGCACATGCACAAGCTGCATGGATGTATGTCCAACAAAAGCAATCGTAGGGCCTTATAAGCTCGATGCAAGAAAATGTATCTCTTACCTCACTATTGAACATAAATCCTCTATACCTTTGGAATTTAGAAAACAAATTGGCAATCGTGTGTATGGTTGTGATGACTGTCAATTGTATTGCCCTTGGAATAAATTTGGTCAAATGACAAAAGAGGATGACTTTAAGGTAAGGCACGGTTTAGATGATATTGAGCTCGTGGAATGCTTTTTATGGACCGAAGCAGAATTTACCAAACATATGGAAGGCAGTGCAATCCTTCGCATTGGTTATGAGCAATGGTTGAGAAATATTGCGATTGGGCTTGGTAATGCTAAAACATCTGAAACTATCGTGACTGCCCTTAAGGGCCGACTCAATGAAGCCTCTCCGCTCGTCAAAGAACATATATCATGGGCGCTCGCACAACATAATTTTCATATGAATTAGGTATGTCTTTGCTATAATGTGAAGCTATATTGAAATTTTCATCATTAAATCCTTGAGTTGAACGTTATACATGTCGCAAATTAATCAGTCGCCTATCTGGCAAGCACTAAATCAACATAAAAAAGACATCGAATCCATCTCACTTCGCGAGATGTTCAAATCAGACCCTGAACGTTTTAATCAATTTCACATTCAGTTTAATGATTTACTTCTGGATTACTCAAAACATCACATTTCAAAAGAAACAATTAGCCTCCTAGTTAAGCTTGCAAAAGAAGTGGATTTAGAGAATTGGCGAGATCGCATGTTTGAAGGTGAAAAAATAAACTCAACTGAACATCGTGCAGTGCTTCATACAGCGCTTCGAAATCAAAATCAAACACCTATTATGTCTGATGGCGAAGATGTCATGCCCAAAGTTAAAAATGTACTCAAAAAAATGAGGCGTTTTAGCGAAGAAGTAAGATCAGGCCAATGGAAAGGCTTTACTGGCAAACCAATTACGAATGTGATTAATATTGGTATAGGTGGTTCTGATTTAGGCCCTGCTATGGTTTGTCAGGCATTGAAACCTTATGGCTCAAAAACCATAACACCCCATTTCGTATCTAACGTAGACGGTGCCGACCTCTCACAGGCATTAGAAAAATGTAATCCAGAGACAACACTTTTTATTGTTGCTTCTAAAACATTTACGACGCAAGAAACAATGACCAATGCTTTCTCGGCAAGGGATTGGTTTCTCAAGACTGCAAAAGATAACCAACATATTAAGAAACACTTTGTTGCGCTGTCGACAAATCAACATGTCGTATCTCAATTCGGTATCGACACAGAAAATATGTTTGAGTTTTGGGATTGGGTAGGCGGTCGCTACTCTCTTTGGTCTGCGATTGGGCTTTCTATTGCGTTATATATTGGTATGGATAGTTTTGAAGAATTGCTTAAGGGCGGATTCGAAATGGACGAGCATTTTAAAACAGCACCCATAGAACAAAATATTCCAATGATGATGGGCTTATTAGGTGTTTGGAACATTAATTTCTTTAACTTTCCAACTCATGCGATCTTGGCTTACGATCAAGGATTGTCTAAGCTAGGATCTTATCTTCAACAAGCAGATATGGAAAGTAACGGCAAATTTATCAATCGCGATGGGGAGCGTATTGATTTTCATACAGGCCCTGTCCTCTGGGGTGAGGTAGGCACCAATGGCCAACATGCCTTCTACCAACTTCTTCACCAAGGTACAGAAATTGTTCCAGCAGATTTCATAATACCGATTGAGTCTCATTACGCGATAGGTAAAGACGGTAATGAGCATCATAAAATTTTACTTGCAAACTTTATCGCACAAACGCAATCGCTCATGCTGGGAAAATCATATGATGAAGCACGTGCTGAAATTGAAAAACAAGGCTTTGAAGGAGAGGATATTGAAAGCTTTATCCCTCAAAAAACATTTGAAGGTAATCGCCCCACTTCATCCATACTTTTCCAAAAATTAACGCCAAAGACTTTGGGTCAGCTTATTGCGATGTATGAACATAAGATCTTTACCCAAGGCATCATATGGAATATCAATTCATTTGATCAATGGGGTGTGGAATATGGTAAGCAAATTGCAAAACAAGTTTTACCTAAGCTCTCTGAAAAAACACCTACACATGACTTTGATAGCTCTACAAATGGATTAATTAATTACATTAAAAAAAATCAATAAACTATTGATTTTATTTAATAATTAATTTTTGATTTAATATAGCTGTTCGTAAAGATTCATTCATAGAAGACCCTAAGCTTGCACCAAATTTACGTGCAAAACGGTCAGCAAAACCTTCATAAGTCGTAAAATCAACCACCTCTTCAGCCTTGATAATTTCACGAGCAACATAATCATAATTACCAAAACCATCAGCCAAACCTAATTTAACAGCAGCCTCGCCATTCCAAAAAAGACCACTAAATGTTTCTGGGGACTCTTTAAGTCGATTACCACGGCCATCTTTAACCACTTGGATAAATTGTTGATGAACCTGATTGAGCATATCCTGAACAAAGGCTTGTTGCTTTGGATTCACTGGAGAAAAAGGATCAAGCATGGCTTTGTTTGAACCAGCAGTCATCAGTCGTCTTTCAACGCCAGCTTTCTTCATGGTCTCCGTAAAACCAAAGCCATCCATGAGAACGCCAATGGAGCCAACAATACTAGCTTTATCTACAAAAATTTCATCAGCAGCTACAGCAATATAATAACCTCCTGAAGCACAAATATCTTCCACGACTGCATAAACAGGAATATGAGGATGTAATTTTTTTTGTCGTTTAATTTCATCATTAATCATTCCCGCTTGAACTGGACTTCCACCCGGGCTATTAATTTTTAAAATAATACCTTTTGTACCACGACTTTCATAAGCCCTTTGCACGCTCTCGAAAAAGTCTTTTGCATTAACCTCTTCCTTCTCTCCTATCACACCATTAATTTCAATCAGTGCCGTATGATTGCCAGAGCCGCCCTTGGTATGCGAGGCACCAAATGCAAAAAATAAAAGCACAAAAAGATATAAAAATGTAATCGATTTGAAAAAAATACCCCAGCGCCTTGCGATTTTTTGCTCACCCAAAGCTGAAAGCGCAATTTTTTCTAAAGCTTCTCTTTCCCAATGTGCGTTTGTTTTACTTTCTGTTTTTTTTCTAACTGCCATTTGTCATGCTCCATAAAAGCTTTAAAAAATCTCAACCCATAATACATTGTTTGATTCTGTAATATTTAATTTTTGTAATCTTTCACCGCGACAAGGCCCTGAAATGCATTCTCCTGAAGCAGGATGGTAAATAGCCCCATGGGTAGAACATACAATCCACTCTTTTTGATCATCCATAAATTCATTAGGTTTGTAATCAAGCTCAATCGGTAAGTGCCGACATTGGTTAAGATAAGCATGGTACTTACCCTCAAAAAGAACTGCAAAGCCTGATTGTGTTGCAGACGCTTTTTGATATTCAAATTTAACGGTTGAGCCGTCACCTTGAAAGTCTTTTTTATCTATTTCAATTTTTACGTTAGCACTCATGGTAACAAGAAATCTACGACCTCTTTAAAAGAATCAAAGCATGCCAAAGGCTCATAACTGAGCAATACGTCTTTAGGTTGTGCTCCATAAGTCACCGCGATGGTTTGAATACGGGCATTCCTTCCCATCTCAAGATCATAGTGAGTATCGCCAACAATCACGGCGCGATCAGCTGGAATCTTAGTTTCTTCCAAAATAGCCTCTACCATATGAGGGTGAGGTTTTGAAAAGCACTCATCTACTGTTTTAGTAGATACAAAATATTTATTTAATTCAGTATCTTGCAAAGCAAACTTCAACCCTTTTCTACTTTTTCCTGTGGCTACTGCGAGCTTACATTTATGCTGATAAAGTTGTCCAATACCCTCTTTTACGCCATCAAAAAGATAAGAATTACCCTCATTTGCATGATAATGCGAGCGGTAACCTTCAGCTACTTTCTCCAATAATTCAGAAGATAAATGAGGAAATAATTTGAGTAATAATTGATTTAAACCCAATCCCAAAGTTTTTAAAATTAGTGCTCTAGGCGGGGCTAGAACACCAGCGCCTTTGGCTGCTGATATAACTGCATCAACAATGATGCCTGTAGAATCAGCAACCGTTCCATCCCAGTCCAAAATAACTAAATCAAAGCGAGGTGATTTCATGAGGCTTGCTGACTTAAGAATGCATCAAGTTCCAGGGGTAAAGGGGCTTTTAACTCCAAAGGCTCCTCAGTTAAAGGGTGTTTCATTTTCATAGAGAATGCATGAAGAAACATCCGTTTTAAGCCCTTTTTTTGAAGTGCCTTGTTTAAGGAAAAGTCTCCATATTTGTCGTCACCTAGAATAGGGAATCCTAGATGAGCAAGCTGAACTCTGAGTTGATGGGTTCTTCCGGTGATAAGTTTAGCCTCTAGTAGAGTGTAAGGCCCTAAAGATTTTTTTAAGTAAAAGATCGTTTTGCTCATTTGATTTTGACTATCATCTTCCTCGTCAGTCACGTTGACACGCCTCTCGCCACCTTGTGTAAAGGTTTTTTTGAGCATCAGCTCGACTGTTTTCTTGGATTCAGTCCACTCACCTTCCACCATCATGGTGTATTTTTTTTCAATGCGATTATGCCGCATCATATCGTGCATATTGACGAGTGCTGAACGCTTTTTGGCAATCAATAAAATGCCAGAGGTTTCACGATCAATACGATGAACCAGCTCTAAAAATTTAGCTTTAGGTCTTACATGTCGAATCAGCTCTATGACACCAAAGTTAAGTCCACTACCCCCGTGGACAGCATAGCCGCTTGGTTTATTAATCGCCAATAACGCATCATCTTCGTAAATAACATTAGTGTCTAACCAAGCTGTTTGTTGCTGTTTCGGTTCAATAACGTGCGGCGTCCTCTCACCTTCTATGGCTATAGGAGGAATTCTTACTTGATCCCCTATCACCAGACGATAAGTAGTATCGACTCGCTTTTTATTCACCCTCACTTCACCACTTCTAAGGATTTTATAAACATGGCTTTTAGGCACATTTTTTAAAATTTTTAAGAGAAAATTATCGATTTTTTGTGTCTCGCTTGCTTCGTCCACGAGAACAAATGTAGCTTTTTCATCAGAAAAAATATTTTTAAGGGTTGTATTTTGAGTCATATTTTGTGTAATTGGATTTATACCCTATACTGGGTGTGTTCAGACGCTCTTAATCAATTGAATTAAAGAGATAATTTAAGCTGAATTATACCGTGACAACAAATTACTATGGCTTTTTCCGCTCGCCTTATTTTAAGTAGCGGCCTTGAAACAAGGTTTAAAAATTTAAAGAATATTTTAGTTTTATTGCACATGTTCACAACAAAGATTAATAAATATATTGCTCAACAATCTTACAAATAAGATTTGTGATTAAGTAAATAGTTTAAAAAAACTTTTTGACAAAAAAGTTTTAACTCAAGGAACGCTAACCTTTCCTAAGGTTAGGTGTGCACCTGAACAGCTGAAATACATTCTTTATCTTAAAACCTACTTGTAGGAGTTTTAGATAATGAAACGTATGCTTTTTAATGCAACCCAATCAGAAGAATTGCGAGTTGCGATTGTAGATGGTCAAAAATTAATCGATCTAGATATTGAACGTGGAAGTCGCGCTTTAAAGAAAAGTAACATCTATAAAGGTATTGTGACTCGCGTAGAACCTTCACTTGAAGCTGCTTTTGTAAACTACGGTACAGAGCGTCATGGCTTTCTTCCTTTCAAAGAAATTTCACCGCAATACTTTAAAGATTCAACTCAAAATCGCCCTCGCATTCAAGATGTCATTGAAGAAGGTCAAGAAATTATTGTCCAAGTTACAAAAGAAGAGCGAGGCAACAAAGGTGCCGCGCTTTCAAGCTACCTTTCTCTTGCAGGCCGATATATCGTATTAATGCCCAATAATCCGGATGGCGGAGGTGTTTCAAGGCGAGTTGAAGGTGAAGAGCGTAATGAATTCCGCGACCATATTTCTAACTTAGATATTACAGAAGGTATGAGTGTCATTGGTCGAACAGCGGGTGTGGGCTCGTCTCTTGAAGAGCTGCAGTGGGATTTAAATTATTTAAAACAACTGTGGACAGCGATTGAAGAAGCATCTCAAGGACAATCAGGCGCATTCCTAATTTATCAAGAAGGCAATCTTGTTATTCGTGCCATCAGAGACTACTTTCACCCTGAGATAGGTGAAATTCTCATTGATACGCAAGAGATTTATGATCAAGCGACACAATTTATGAATCATGTGATGCCAAACTATGTAGATCGCGTAAAACTCTATGAAGATGAAGTTTCTTTATTTTCTCGCTTCCAAATTGAGCATCAAATTGAATCTGCTTTTTCAAGAGAAGTTAGATTGCCTTCTGGTGGCGCTATTGTGATTGACCATACAGAAGCGCTTGTTTCTATTGATGTCAATTCATCGAGAGCCACTAAAGGAAGTGATATTGAACACACAGCATTTAATACAAATATTGAAGCTGCTGAAGAAGTAGCTAAACAATTAAGGCTTCGCGACTTAGGTGGTTTAGTTGTGATTGACTTTATTGATATGGAAAGCCAAAAAAATCAGCGCGAAGTAGAAAATCGATTTAGAGACGCGCTTCATCACGATCGCGCGCGAGTCCAAACAGGGAAAATTTCACGTTTTGGATTACTTGAGCTTTCGCGTCAGAGACTTCGTCCAAGTATTGGCGAATCAAGCAATAGTATATGTACCAAATGTAATGGCACCGGCTCAATTCGAGATATTCAATCATCTGCATTGCATATTCTTCGAATGATTCAAGAAGAAGCTATGAAAGAACATAATGCAACTATTTCAGCTCAATTGCCTATTGAGGTTGCTACATTCCTTCTAAATGAAAAGCGTTCAGATATATATAGTCTTGAACAGCGCTTAAAAGTTGAAATTATATTAATCCCTAATAAGCATCTTGAGTCTCCTAATTATTCAATCTCAAGTGCTAAACAAGAAGATATTACAAATCAATCTAAGCCAAGTTACCAAATGATGGAGTCACTTAATGAAGGTAATCAAGTTTTAAATTATAAACAAGCTTCCAGCGAACCAAAACAAGAGCCTTTAGTAAAAGGTATCGTTCCTGATACCCCTGCTCCGACAGGCTCGGGAAAACCAAATAAATCATTATTTGGATTCTTTAAAAATCTTATTGCTGGTGATGATGAAAATACTCAAAATTCTAATGAAGAAAAATCAGAGGTTTCAGAAACGAAAGAAAATAATCGTCCACGTCCGCAAAATAATAATCGAGGACGCAATAATCGTAATCAAAAATTTAAACAGCAGCATAATAATAAAAAACCTCAAGGAGAGACAAAACCTTCTGAGACAGATGTAACGCTTTCTTCAGAAAAACCATCTCCTGCTGAAACACGACCTAATCAAGATAACAATAGACGTGGGCGAAACAATAGTCGCGGTCGCTTTAACAAAGATCGCGGAACAAGATCGAATCAAGGTCCAAATGATTTTGAGAAAAAAGCTTTAGCGTCTCAAGATGCACCAATCTTAAATAAATCTGCTCCTGAAGCAAGGGCCCCTCAGGTTACAAAAACAGAGCCTAAGCCAATTGAAGCATCTAAAAAACCTACTCCTCCCAAACCTAGAAAAAGAGTAGAAGAAAAACCAGTTGATCTAAAGGCAGTCGGTCTTGAGCTTGTTGAAACAAAAGCAAAATCAAAACCTAAGGCCAAAAAAGAAGTCGAAGAAAAACCGAAAAAAGTAGCGCCAAAGAAAACAGCTGCTTGGCAAAAGAAAGAAAAAGCTAAAGATGAACCTATCGTAATGGTTGAAACAAAGGCTACAAAGAAAAAACCTGCTAAATAGACTGTTTAATAAAGCCTATTGCCAGCCAGCCAAGGTAAGCCATTAATATAGATCCTACGACATGAAGCGCAATAAGGGTGAGCGAGGCGACGAACTCATTCTTTTGCAACAGCTGGAAGATCTCGGCAGTAAATGCCGAGAATGTAGTAAGGCTTCCTAAAAAACCTATATTAATAATAAGTTTCAAGTCTGGGCTAAGATCACTAAAAAATTCAAAAGCTCCCATCGAAACACCCATTAAAAAGCCACCCATAAGATTGACTGTTAATGTTCCTAACGGAAATATCGGATGAAGCGAATTTAATAATATACCTATACCCCAACGACTCCATCCGCCAATAGCTGCAGCAAAGCCTATATATAAAAAATTTTTCAAGATAATTTTAAGAAATGCTCGCGATAATATTTCAATTCGTCGATCGAATCATATATGTCTGATAAGGCTTCATGTTTGCTTGTTTTTTTAAAACCTTGGTAGAGCGAAGGTCTCCATCGACGAGAAAGCTCTTTAAAAACACTGACGTCTAGATTTCTGTAATGAAAATAACTTTCTAAATTGGGCATATGTTTTGCCATAAAACGTCGATCTTGGCAGATTGAATTGCCGCACATCGGTGATTTATTTGGTGCAATATGTTTTTTTAAAAACTCAATGGTCGCTTCTGAAGCGTAAGCCTCATCAAACGATGATTGCTTAACCTTTTCAATCAATCCTGATTTTGAGTGGGTAGATTGATTCCATGTATCCATACCATTCAATACCTCATCTGGCTGATGAATAACAATGACTGGGCCTTCTGCAATGATATTTAAATTAGGATCAGTGACTACTGTGGCCACCTCAAGCACTTTATCAGTCTCAGTATTAAGGCCGCTCATTTCCATATCAAGCCATATTAAATTATCGTCCGAGGAGCTCATCATGATTTCCATTAAAATAGTACTGATTGATTAAAACAATCTACAACGTGAGATTGTTTTCATACAGAATACTAGAATATTAACTTAATTCAGAGATATTATGGACGAAATACTACGCAACACCTTTATTGCTGTTCTTGCTTTAAGCACAGGCATTCATCTATGGCTTGCGAGAAGACATATTAACTTTGTGTCTAATCACAAAAATAAAGTGCCTGATGCCTTTAAAAAAAATATCACGCTTAAAGATCACCAAAAAGCTGCGCATTATGCAATCGAGAAAAGTGAATTAGGTTCAAAGGATACAATCGTCCAAGCCTCCCTGCTGCTGCTCCTTACTTTAGGAGGATTGATTAGTTCAATCTCTCATCTTTTTGATTCAATTTCATCTCCGCTCTTAAAAGATATTGCATTAATCTTAAGCGTCATGTTTGTAAGTAGCCTCGTTGATCTACCTTTTAGTTATTACAAAACATTTAAGATTGATGAAGCGTTTGGTTTTAATCGCATGACAAAGAAACTATTTTTTTCAGATCTTTATAAACAGATGATTTTAGGTTTATGTCTTGGCCTGCCTATTTTATTTGTTGCATTGTGGATGCTACAAAATGCTGGGGCATATTGGTGGTTTTATCTATGGGCAGTTTGGAGTTTATTTAATCTTTTAATTCTTGCAATTTACCCCACTTGGATTGCTCCCTTTTTTAATAAATTCTTACCCTTAAAAGATAAAACTTTAAAAACTAAGATTATTGCGCTCTTAAAAAAATGTGGTTTTAAATCTCAAGGGTTATTCGTAATGGATGGTTCTGCAAGAAGCAACCATGGCAATGCATACTTCACAGGCTTTGGTAAAAATAAACGTATCGTTTTTTTTGATACGCTTTTAGAGCGTCTTAATCACAATGAGATTGAAGCTGTCCTAGCTCATGAGCTAGGCCATTTTCATCATAATCATGTGAAAAAAAGAATTGTAATGATGTTCCTCGTAAGTTTTATTGGCCTTGCTATTTTGGGTTATTTAAAAGATCAATTATGGTTTTATAATGCATTAGGTATTGTTGAACCTACAAATGGCAGCGCCTTGCTTCTTTTTATGTTGGTTGGCCCTACTTTCATTTTTTTCATAAGACCTATCATGGCATTCTATTCAAGACAAAATGAGTTTGAAGCTGATCGCTATGCTAAAACACACTCGAGTGCCAAGTATCTTAAAGAGTCGCTAGTTAAACTTTACCGAGATAATGCATCAACTTTGACGCCTGATCCTTTATATTCCGCATTTTATGACTCCCACCCCCCTGCGTTACAGCGTATCGCAAGACTATAAAATTTCAAGAAAGCTTTTTTACCATTAACCAATGGTAAAATGTCATCTACTTATATGGCATAGCGCTCATAAATATGGACATTACAACACGCCTGGAATTTGATGCAGGGCACCGCATACCGAATCATAAAAGTAACTGTAAAAATTTACATGGTCACCGTTACGCAATTGAGGTTACTGTAACGGGCCCTATTCATGACGACAGAAAAAGTTCGGACTTTGGTATGGTGATTGATTTCTCTGATGTAAAGCAAATCATTAAGGATTTAGTCGTTGAGCCTTGGGATCACGCATTTATTGTTTATCGTGACGATAAAGATATTGTAAATTTTTTAAACACGCTACCAAATCATAAAACTGTCATATTTCCAGTTGTACCAACAGCAGAAAATATGGCATCAGAAGCTTACCGAATTTTAAATGCTGAATTTAATAAGCGCTTTAATGATCAGCTTAAAATAAAACAAATTCGCATGTATGAGACACCCAATAGCTGGGCTGATGCTATATAACTGAGATTACCAAATAAGCTTTTTTTCGCTCTTCATTTTACCCAAATAAGCCTCATGAATTTTAAGTTCTTCGTCGCTTGCTTTGAGCACAAAAAGATTGGCAGGACGATGGGTATTTTTTTCTCCTGCAACATCTGATCCGTTATATTGAAAATCAATCATCAAATCTTCTTGTCCGCGAGTCATAGCAAGATAAACTTCAGCTAAAAGTTGAGCATCTAGTAAGGCGCCATGGAGACTTCTTTGCGAATTATCTATATTATAAAAACGGCATAAAGCATCTAAACTATTTCGCTGTCCTGGCCTCATGTCCTTTGCCATTTTTAACGTATCAATAATATTTTCAACTACACCTTCAATAGGCGGCCTTTCGATCAATCCTAGCTCCATATTAATAAAACCCACATCAAATGGTGCATTATGAATAATAAGTGTTGTATCTTTAATGAACTCAATAAAATCAGAAGCGATTTCTGTAAATTTTGGTTTATCTTGTAAGAAATCTAGCGTAATGCCATGAACCTCTTGAGCTGCAGGATCAATTTCTCTCTCTGGATTTAAATAAAAATGAAAAGAATTACTTGTGGGGCGACGATTTACGATTTCAACCGCTGCAATCTCAATAATTCGATGCCCTTGATTTGCGTAAAGGCCAGTTGTTTCTGTGTCTAAAAAAATGTGTCTCACTACAATCCCTTTAATAAGTTATCAACGCCCTGATTTGCAAGCTGATCAGCTTTTTCATTGCCATCATGTCCTGCATGCCCCTTGACCCACAACCATTCAATAGAGTGACCAGAAGTTAATTCATCCAGTCTTTGCCATAAATCTATATTCTTGATAATTTTCTTGCTACTATTTTTCCATTGATTGCGCTTCCATGAATGAATCCATTCCGTAATACCTTTTTGCACATAAGTAGAATCCGTATATATTACAATGTCAGCCTCCTGTTTAATGATTTCAAGCGCTTTAATTACAGCTAATAATTCCATACGATTATTCGTAGTATTTTTTTCACCGCCACAGATGGATTTCTCATTGGCTCCTGATATTAATAGAGCGCCCCAACCGCCATCACCTGGATTTCCTCTGCAAGCTCCATCTGTATATATTGTGATGGTAGATTTCATGGTTTAACTTTAAAAGTTCTAGATTTTTGTGCTGAATATACCGGGGTTTTAATCAACTTCTTTTTCCATATAGGTTGAATAGCATTCATACCATGCACTCTCTTTTGTATCACAATGAAATAAAATCCTCCCAACATAGGCCACCATCTATCACCTAATTTTTCCATAGCATGTATTTTTTTTAACCATGATGATTGCTGTATTGGAGGAACATAACATCCCATTTTTCCTTCAATCATTTCTAACCCCACGATAGGAAGCCACTCTTTAATTTTACTAAGTGATATAAATTTTGCATTCCAAGGGTAATCAATATCAAAACTTAAAAGTCTTTTTAAACCCCATAAGCTTGCTGGATTAAATCCTGTGATGATGAGGCGTCCTTCAGGCATAAGAACCCGGTGGATCTCTTTAAGTAATTCATAAGGCTCAACCATTTGCTCTAATATATGAGGGGCAATAAGTAAATCTACTGAGGCTTCATCGAAAGGTAGTGCCTCGTTTGAGGTCATTAAATCAGCATGATTTGAATTTAATGAAAATTTATTTTGAATGCGTGACTGATCTAAAAAATCAATATCGAAATTACCCATTTGAATGGCATAGAAGCCAAACGTATCCATAACAACAGGATTTATATAATCATATTCTAACGCAAGTAAATATTGGCCTAAGGGGCTTTTAAACCATTCTTGTGGTGAAATTTTAGGCATAAAAATATCTTATAATGATCTAAATACTTTACTATGAATACAAATGACAGGCTACAAAGAAAATCAATTAATTCACATCGATCCTATTGAAGCCTTTCAAGATAATTATATTTGGTTAATTCATAACGATCAAAATAGTGTAATCGTTGACCCAGGGGACGCTGGTCCAGTCATAAGTGCTCTAGAGAGAAAAAATCTTAATCTAGTCGCCATCTTAATCACCCACCATCATGCCGATCATATTGGCGGGGTAATAGCGCTTCAAGAAAAATACCCACATATTAAGATCTTTGCGCCACAAAAAGATAAATACGATTTTGTCAATATAAGCCTTAAAAATGGAGACGAAATTAATATTCCAGAACTTCAAATAAACTATAAAATAATTGAAATTCCTGGGCATACCCGAGGTCATATTGCCTATTACGATAAGAAAAACCTTTTCTGCGGCGATACGCTTTTTGCCTGTGGTTGCGGCAAAATATTTGATGGAACCCATGAGCAAATGTATAACTCGTTAAAAAAAATTAGCGCCCTACCTAAAGATACAAAAATCTATTGTGCGCACGAATATACTAAAAAAAATATTTCATTTGCCTTGTCACTTGATCCAGATGATACAAATTTAAAATTAAGAAAAGCACTTGTATCCAACATAAAAAATACTATTCCATCCTCACTCGAGGAAGAATTAAAAACTAATCCTTTTTTAAAATGTACTTCACTAGAAGCATTTAAGCGTCTTAGAGATCTTAAGGATCAGTATTAATATGACATCACTATTTAAATATGCCTTACTTTTTATTTGTATTTCAGCATCAATGATACCAAGTGCTTTTGCTGAGAAAAATATTCTAGGAGAGGAAATTAGTATTCTAGATATCGATGTGCTTGATCAAGAAATTAATAAGCTTAATTCGTTAAACTTGAACTCCGCTGCTTCATCCAGTAAAACACAAAATTACCAAGCCAATAAAGCTGAAATAAATCTGTGGCAACGCATTTATTCTCGATATGACATTAAGAATGAAAACAATTCGAGGTCTAAGAAATATGAAGATTGGTATTCCGCTCGACCTGAGTATGTAGAAAGGATGATGGATCGCAGCCAGAAATATCTATTTTATGTTGTAGGTGAAGTAGAAAAAAGAGGTATGCCATCAGAAATAGCCCTTCTTCCGATGATAGAAAGCGCTTACAACCCCATTGCAAATTCAAGAAGTAAAGCTGTAGGTATATGGCAGTTTATTCCCTCCACAGGGAGGCTTTACGGTTTGAAGCAAGACTGGTGGCATGATAAAAGACGTAATGTGGTGGAAGCGACAAATGCAGCACTTGATTACCTGCAAAGGCTTCATACATTATTTGGCTCATGGGATCTTGCTTTGGCTGCTTATAATGCTGGTGAAGGTACTGTCGGTCGCGCTATAGCTAAAAATAGAGCGAAAGGCCTGCCAACGGATTATGCAAACCTTAAACTTCCAGGTGAAACAAAAGATTATGTGCCAAAGCTACAAGCTATTAAAAATATTGTTTCAAACCCAACACAATACGGACTTTATATAGACCCAATACCGAATAAACCGTACTTTACATCTGTGGAAGCCCCTGCCGTGATTGATGCCGATCTTGCTGCGAATCTTGCTGAAATTTCTTATGATGAATTTTTACTTTTAAATGCTGAACATAGAAGACCTCTTATTAGAACAAATGATAAAACACAACGATTAATTTTGCCGATTAATGCAGCGGATACATTTGTAAAAAATCTTAGTCAAAATGAAAAACCTTTAGTGTCCTGGAATATATATCAACCAAAACATAATGAAAAAATTAGAGCAATAGCAAATAAATTCGACATGCAAGAAAGTGATCTCATAAAAGCTAATGATCTGAATCCTCAAAAAGCAATCAAGACCTCTACCATGATGTTAGTAGCTAAAAAAGAAGGTGCGGAGTCAAATGCCAATCAAGATGTTTATGAATCAAAAATTCAAAATGATAAGAAAGTTGAAGGCTTAGTGAAGCCTGCTGAGCACAAAGTTAAATCAGGAGATACGCTTAATAAAATTGCTAAAAGATATGATATACGTATCGATGAACTAAAAGACATTAATCAAATGACTTCCTCAGACATTCAAATCGGATCCATACTTCAACTTCAAAGAAATAATTAACTTTATTACGCATAATATGTATTTTAAATATATTTTCCTCTTCTTTGTTTGTCTTAACCTAACTTCTTGTAGCGATAAGAAAGAGGTTGTTTATAACTTTGATGGTACTTTTAATATTGAAAAAGGCGGCACACTTATCGATGCAATGTCTGGCGAGCCGAGTAATCTCATTTCGATGATTGCAGGAGATTCGGCATCGTCAGCCATCTCAGGAAATATTTTTAATAAACTTATTAAATATGACAAAAATTTAGAACTAGCCCCTGAAATAGCAGAAAAATGGTCAATATCAAGCGACCAGAAAACAATTACTTTTTATTTGAAGAAAAATCTTAAATGGTCTGACGGGCAAGACTTAACCAGTGAAGATGTTCTTTTTACTTGGAAACTTGTCACTGACGACAAAACGAGAACTCCCTATGGCTCTGATTACAAGTTAGTTGAAAGGGCTGAAGTTCCAGATCCTCATACATTCCGAGTTGTATATAAAAAAGCATATGCACCAGCCCTAGACAGCTGGGCGACTCTTCAAATTCTTCCGAAACATATCTTAAAAGACGAAGATATTAATCGCACTTTTTTCTCAAGAAAACCCGTTGGCTCTAGTTACTACAAATTAGCACAATGGGTTAATGGTGAAAAATTAACTTTGGAAGCTAGCCCCTCTTCAGTCATGGGCGAACCTAATATAGGCAACCTAACTTCACGCTTCATCCCTGACACATCTTCTCAATTTTTAGAACTGATCGCTGATAATATTGACCTCATGAATATTAATCCTATTCAATTCGCACGTGTGATTCCATCTAGACCAGACCTAAAGAATAAATTAGCACTATATAAAGAACTTGGAAATAGTTACACCTATCTTGGCTTTAATTCAAAACATCTCCCATTTAATGATATTAAAGTAAGGCAAGCGATTAACTACGCAATTGATAAGCAGGAGATTATTGATGGTGTACTTTTAGGATTAGGGGAGCCCGTCGCATCCCCATATAAACCTGGAACTCGATGGAGCAATCAAAAACTTCATCCCTACCCTTACGATAAAAATAAGGCACTTAAGTTACTTCGTGAGGCAGGCTTTAACGACACTAATAATGATGGTATTTTAGAAAAAGATGGCAAACCTTTCTCATTTGAGATTCTCACGAATCAAAATAAGCAAAGAGAAATGACCGCAGTCCTTATTCAAAGAAGACTTAAAGATGTAGGTATTGATGTAAAAATTCGAGTGATTGAATGGGCAAGCTTTGTAAATCAATTTATTAAAACTGGTGATTTTGATGCTGTCATTCTTGGCTGGAGTTTATCGCTTGATCCTGATCAATATAATATTTGGCATTCGTCACAACAAAAACCTGGCCAATTTAATTTTATTGGATACAACAATAAAGAAGTCGATCAATTACTTGAAGAAGGTCGTACCGAATTAAATCCTGACAAACGAGAAAAAATATATCATGCTTTTTCAAAAATCTTATTAAGTGATAGTCCTGTGATTTATTTATATGCTGGGTATGGTCTCACTGCTATGAGCAAACGTATCAAAGGAATTGAGTCCCCTACGCCGCCTGCTGGAATTGCGTATAATTCATACGAATGGTTTATTCCCTCCACAGTCAGAAGAAATGAAATAGCTCAATAAAATGCTTAACTATTTAATTAAACGCTTGTTATGGATGATCCCAATGCTCATTGGTATTAGTCTTATTTCATTTTTTATTATGCACTTAGCACCAGGTGACATTACCGCATCAGAATCAGCATTCAATCCAAAAGCATCTGAAGAGTCTCGTCAAAAACTAAGGGCACTTTATAACTTAGATAAACCCTTGGTTACGCAATATAGCTTATGGTTAAAACGGATTGTTAAATTAGATTTTGGTAATTCATTTGCTTCGCATCAGCGTCCTGTTCTATGGGAAACAAAAGATGATAAAGGCAATATCACTAAAGGTATGATTCAAGATGCTTTACCTATAACCCTGATGATTAATTTGATAGGGCTACTTATTATTTTTGTGCTTTCAATATTTCTAGGTGTTGTTTCAGCAGTCAACCAAAATCGATGGCCGGACCGACTCATTACCATCATTGTCTTCGTAGGCTTTGCGGTGCCTGGTTTTTGGTTGGCGCTTTTATTAATGTATTGGACTGGCGTCACTCACTCTTGGCTTCCTATTTCAGGCCTGCATAGCGTAGGGTATGAAAAGATGGGTCTAATGGCTCAATACCTAGATTTAATTAAGCATCTAATATTGCCAGTCTTTGTTTCAAGTTTAGGCGGCCTCGCAAGTATTTCACTGTATGTCAGAAATGGAATGTTAGATGTACTTCAACAAGAGTTTATTACAACAGCGCGCGCAAAAGGCCTAACCGAAAATAAAGTAGTTTATGGTCATGCATTAAGAAATACATTATTACCGCTCATCACTATAATAGGTCTATCGATTCCGGGCTTGATTGGGGGTTCTGTAATTGGAGAATCAATTTTTGCAATTTCTGGAATGGGTAAATTATTTTTTGACGCTGTTTTGATGAGAGATTTTCCAGTGGTAATGGGAATCCTTACGATCGGATCTGTCTTAACGTTATTTGGAAATTTAATCGCAGACATTGGTTATGCATGGGCAGATCCAAGAATTAGGCGAGGTATTACAAATTGAAAATCCTTACGCAAAATCCACTCGCTTTAAGTGGTTTCATTATTATTGTCTCTGTTCTTTTTATCGCAATATTTGCTCCATGGTTATCGCCTTACGATCCAAATTACATTGATATTCATTCCATACTTCTCCCCCCTTCTGTCTCCCATTTTATGGGAACTGACGGACTAGGAAGAGATGTTTTTTCACGCATGCTTTATGGATCTAGAATTTCGCTTTTAGTAGGCATAGTCGCTGTAGGTATCGCTACTGTCATTGGGACATTTTTAGGAGCTGTTGCTGGATTTTATCGAGGCTATATCGACTCTATTATCATGCGGTTTGTAGATATTATGTTATCCATTCCTACTTTCTTTCTCATACTTGCAGTGATAGCGTTTTTAACACCGTCGATTTGGAACATTATGATAGTGATTGGATTGACTTCCTGGATGGGCGTTACACGCCTTGTTCGTGCAGAGTTCTTAAGTCTCAGAAATCGAGAATTTATATTAGCAGCCGAAGCTATGGGCGCTTCAGATTACAGGCTTATTTCAAAGCATCTACTCCCTAATAGCCTAACACCCATCATCGTAACTTCGGTTTTAGGTATTGCAAGTGCGGTGTTAACTGAATCTGGATTGAGTTTTCTTGGGCTTGGGGTTCAAGCACCACAGTCCTCATGGGGTAATATTTTGACTGATGGCAAAGAGTATATTCAGTTTGCTTGGTGGCTATCATTATTTCCAGGACTGGCTATTTTGATTACAGTCCTAGGTTATAATTTACTTGGTGAAGGCTTAAGGGATTTACTTGATCCCAAAAACAAGAATCAGCAAAAATAAAGGGTTACATGATGGGGTTTTTAACTGGTAAACGAGTTTTAATTCTTGGTCTTTTGAGTGACCGATCAATTGCATATGGTATTGCTTCTGCAATGAAACGTGAAGGAGCTGAATTAGCTTTTACTTACCAAATGGAAAAGCACGATGAGCGCGTAAAAAAACTTGCTCAAGATTTTAATTCAAATATTGTTCTACCTTGCGACGTTTCAAGTGATGAGCAAATCGACAATCTCTTTCCTTTACTAAAAAAACACTGGGATAAATTAGATGTTATTGTTCATTCGCTAGCCTTCGTTACAAAAGAAGCTTTAAAGGGTGATTTCGTTGAAGCAACGACCCGTGAAAACTTTAGAGTAGCTCACGATATTAGTTCTTACAGCTTTACAGCGCTAGCTAAAGCAGCACTGCCGATGTTAAGCGAGCATGCAAGTTTGCTTACTTTAAGCTATCTTGGCGCTGAAAGAACAATGCCTAACTATAATGTGATGGGGCTTGCCAAAGCAAGTTTAGAGGCAAACGTAAGGTACATGTCTCAGAGCTTAGGACCAAAAGGTATTAGAGTTAATGCAGTTTCAGCAGGGCCTATTAAAACACTTGCTGCGTCTGGCATTGCTGACTTTGATCGCATGATAGATTTTAATGAGAAACATGCTGCTTTAAGACGAAATGTGACAATTGAAGAAGTTGGAAATGCAGCTGCTTTTCTATGTAGCGACCTTGCTTCAGGCATAACGGGCGAAATTACTTACGTAGATGGCGGCATGAATATTACTGCCGCAGGTTCAATCGATTAATTCTTTTGTGTTGTCTCGAAGAATTTTTGATTCACTGATACACTCGCTTTTGCTTTTAAACCTTTGAGATAAGCGCTCAAGTATTCATTAGATAATGCTTCTGTATAGCTAGATGCGAATTCTTTTTTATTTTCTTCATTCTCATCATTCGGAAATGCTACTTTACTTACTTTAACAATCACGTAACCGTTATTGCCATCTACAAAACCACTATAACTAGGAAGCTTGTCTGTAGGCATTTTGTAAGCGTGATTAATGACAGCCTCGCTCAAGCCTTTTGAATTTTTTCGGTCGACTAAAACTGCAGCTTGCCAAAGAATTTTACGTGAAGAATCACTAACAGACTTCAATGCTGCCTCACCATCAGCAGCCATTAATTTCTTGGCAGCTTCAAACTTTAAATATTCTTCAATACCCGCTTTAACCTCAGCAAATGGCTTTGTAGATTGCGCTTTATAATCTACAACACGAGCAGAAATTAAGTTGTTAGGTGTGACTTCAATCGCTTCAGTATTTCGATGATCCTTAATTGATTCTTTCGTATATAAAGCGTTCATCAATGTTTCATTCTTAAAGAACTTATCTGTATCGTTACGGCTAATCCAATCGGTTTTTTGAATAGGTAGATTAAATTTTTTCGAAACCGCATCAAGACTTGATGACTGCTCGTACACTTTATTACTAAAGTCTTCAGCAAGAGCCGCAAATTTATCTTGTGCTTTTTGGTAGATTATTTCAGCTTTAATTTGTGACTTGATGGCATCAAAACCACCGCCCTCACCTATGATTTTTGTAAGCTTTATAATGTGGTAACCAAAATCAGATTCAACGATACTGCTAATCTCGTTAACCTTCATTGAGAAAACAGCATCATCAAAAGGCTTAACCATCATGCCACGATCAAAGGTACCTAACTCCCCACCTTTTCTAGCAGACTCAGGGTCTTGTGAATATTTTGTTGCTAATTCTTCAAACTGCTTAGGATTCTTTTTAACCTGATTTAAGACATCTTCAGCCTTTGCTTTGGCCTTAGCTTTTTCTGCTGGTGCGGCGTTCTTAGATGAAGCAATTAAAATATGACTTGCTTCTCTTTGCTGTTTATTTTGATATTTATCTGCATTTATTTTATAAGAAGCTTTCACTTCATCTTCAGATACATTGATGGTCGAAAGAATACTTGTTAATGAAAATATAACAAACTCGGCTTTCACTTGCTCGGGTGCTAAAAACTTAGATTTATTTTTATCATAAAAATCTTGCATATCTTTTTCGGAAATATTCGCTTTAGCCATATATTCTTTTGTTTTGAATTCAGCAACAGTGATTTCCCTTTGCTGTGATGTTACTTTTAATGTTTCTGTTAAATTATTCGGCGGAATAAATGTAAGTTTTTGCAGTCCATCACGCACTTGTTGAATGAGTAAATCATTCCTAATGCTTTCTTCAAATTTCTTAGGGTTGAGTTGATTATTTTGTAGGACTTTGTCGTAGAGTTCTTGTGAAAACTTTCCATCTTTTTGAAAATCAGGCATACCTATAATATATTGGCTTAATTGTTGATCTGTGATTCTAAATTTAGATTTTTTAATATCATTATTTATTAATTGTTTTGTGATGAGTCCATCGACTACAGACTCTTTAAATTCGAATGAATCAAACATTGCAGGATCTATTTTTTTACCTTCACTCATAATCCTATTGCGAACATTTTCAATTGCACGGTTATATTCTGGTAGTGTAATTTTATAGCCATCAACTTTGGCGATACTTAAATTATTGCCAGCTTGGTTGAGATATGAATCAATTCCAAACAATGCGAAAGGAATAAGAACAAGCGCCAAAATAACTTGTGCCGCTTTAGTTTGAGCGTAACTTCTAAATTTATCTAACATTGGATTTATCCTATTATCTTTATAGTTTTATGATAAAAAAGGTTGCCAAAAAGTTCTCACTTAATGAACGAAAAGGCGAATCTTAAGATTCGCCTTAATGATATTGGCGGAGTGGACGGGACTCGAACCCGCGACCCCCTGCGTGACAGGCAGGTATTCTAACCAACTGAACTACCACTCCATAACTTGTTACAAAAATTGGTGGGTGCTGACGGGGTCGAACCGCCGACATTCGCCTTGTAAGGGCGACGCTCTACCAACTGAGCTAAGCACCCATGCACACTCATTAGTAAGGCGGCTATTTTACAACATAGTCCTTACCAACGCTAGGTTTACGCTAATGTGTAATGGATTTTGTAATGGTGCTGGCGTTCTTATGGGGCACAGGAGTGGATTTTTGGTCCTTTGTAGCTATATTTTTTGGCATTTTAGTCAAAGCAAGCTCTAAAACTTCATCAATCCAGCGAACAGGATGGATATCTAAGGCATTTTTAACTTCATCAGAAATTTCAGTTAAATCTTTTACATTTTGCTCTGGAATAAGAACGGTTTTAATACCCCCTCTATGAGCTGCAAGCAACTTCTCTTTTAGGCCGCCAATGGGTAAAACTTCACCTCTTAAGGTTATTTCCCCTGTCATAGCAACATCAGCACGAACTGAAATATTGGTTAAAGCCGACACAATCGCTAAAGCAATACCTGCGCCAGCACTTGGACCGTCTTTAGGCGTTGCGCCCTCGGGCAAATGAATATGAATATCATTCTTTTCGTAAAAATTTTCAGCTATACCTAGTTTTGTAGCGCGGCTTCTTACAACGCTCATGGCAGCATGAATAGACTCTTGCATGACTTCGCCTAATTTACCAGTAATGATTGTTTTTCCTTTACCTTGTAAAACCACAGCTTCAATAGTCAATAATTCCCCGCCTACCTGAGTCCAAGCGAGCCCTGTGACTTGACCTATTTGGTTTTTCTTAGATGCAAGACCAATGTCATAGACTTTAACGCCCAGATAAGCCTCTAGATTCTTGCTATTCACAATGACTTTTTTAAGGGATTTTTTGCTCAATAACTCTTTAACTGCTTTTCGACATATTTTGGCGATTTCTTGTTCTAATTTTCTAACACCCGCTTCTCTAGAATAATATTGAATAATCTCTCTTACAACTTTAGCGGTAATACTAATTTCAGATTTTTTTAAACCATGCATTTTAAGTTGCTTAGGTAATAAATAATGCATCGCAATATTAAGCTTTTCTGCCTCCGTATAACCCGAAAGACGAATAATTTCCATACGATCCAAAAGTGGTTCAGGAATGTTCATTGAGTTAGCAGTTGCCACAAACATCACATCAGATAAATCGTATTCAACTTCTACATAATGATCTGTAAAAGTGTGATTCTGCTCTGGGTCCAAAACCTCTAAAAGCGCTGAGGCCGGATCACCTCGGTAATCTTGACCCATTTTATCCACTTCATCTAGTAAGAATAATGGGTTAGTCACCCCTGCTTTAGTCATGCTTTGTAAAACTTTACCAGGCATTGAGCCAATATAAGTTCTTCTATGACCGCGAATTTCAGATTCGTCTCTTACACCACCTAAAGCCATTCGAATAAATTTACGATTGACAGCTTTAGCAATGCTTTGTCCAAGAGAGGTTTTTCCAACCCCAGGAGGGCCTACCAAACATAAAATAGGCGCTTTAAGTTTATCAACTCGCTGTTGGACTGCGAGATATTCAATAATACGCTCTTTGACTTTTTCGAGGCCGTAGTGATCTTCATCCAAGATCTTTTCTGCGAGCGCCAATTCGCGACTAATTTTAGTTTTTTTCTGCCACGGCAATCCTATTAATGTATCGATGTAGTTTCTTACTACGGACGCTTCAGCCGACATGGGTGACATCATTTTTAATTTTTTAAATTCAGAAGTCGCTTTATCAAGAGCCTCTTTTGACATACCAGATTCTTGTATACGTTTCTCAAGTTCGTCTAAATCTGCACCTTCATCTTGCTCACCTAATTCTTTTTGAATGGCTTTGACTTGTTCGTTAAGATAGTATTCCCTTTGGCTTTTTTCCATTTGGCGCTTAACGCGACCACGAATTCTTTTTTCGACTTGAAGAATATCAATTTCAGACTCCATGATCTTCAAAAGATGATCTAAGCGATTTTTAATTTTCAATGTCTCTAAAATCGTTTGCTTCTCTTCTAGTTTTAACGTGAGATGCGCTGCGATCATATCTGCTAATCTGCCAGGGTCTGTAATTGCAGCAAGAGAAGTTAGGATTTCTGGGGGAATTTTTTTATTTAATTTAACGTATTGATCAAATTGTGAGAAAACCGTTCTCATTAACGCTAATGATTCTTTATCTTTAGGCTCGGGAATATTGATCTCATCGAATCGAGCAACAAAACAAGCTTCTTGATCAAGCACTTCCTTAATTTTTACGCGGCTTAAACCTTCAACTAAAACCTTCACAGTACCATCAGGTAATTTAAGCATCTGGAGAATAGATGCTACGGTGCCGTACTCGTAAAGATCTTTGGCATCAGGCTCATCTTTACTTGCAGATTTTTGAGCTACTAAAATTATTTTTTTATCTTTATCAGATGCAATTTCCAAAGCTTTTACAGATTTCGTACGTCCAACAAAAAGTGGGATCACAAGATGAGGGTAAACAACTACATCCCTTAAAGGCAAAAGGGGCATGAAATCTTGTTGGGGGTCTTTAATTTTAATTTCTTGAGCCATTAGGATGCTTTCATAAGCGTTAATTAATCTAGAACATTGGGTCAGTTTATAATATTTCAAGGCCTTACTGACCAACTACGAAGCTTATTTTTTTCCTGAAACTTGTTTCTTTTCTGAGAATAAAAGTATAGGTTTGCTTGATTGTTCAATCACACCATCATCAATGACAACCTTTTCGAGATTCTTAATGGAGGGCAATTCATACATGGTATCTAATAAAACATGCTCCATGATTGAGCGAAGACCACGCGCGCCCGTCTTTCTTTCTAGCGCTTTTTTGGCGATTAACCTTAGTGCTGAAGTTCTAAATTCTAGCGATACATGTTCCATAGCGAAAAGTTTAATGTACTGTTTGGTTAAGGCGTTTCTAGGCTCAGTAAGAATTTGTACTAGAGCATCTTCACTTAAAGATTCAAGAGTTGCAACAACAGGAAGCCTTCCTATAAATTCAGGAATTAAACCAAATTTAATGAGATCTTCTGGTTCGACATCTTTAATGACATCGCCGATCACTTTAGCATCTGCTTTGCTATTTACTTGAGCCCCAAAACCAATGCCGCCTTTTTCAGATCTTTGTTTAATGATTTTTTCTAGCCCATCAAAAGCACCGCCACAAATAAAGAGGATATTTGTAGTATCAAGCTGAACAAATTCTTGATTTGGATGTTTGCGACCACCCTGAGGAGGAACTGAAGCGACAGTACCTTCAATAAGTTTTAACAGCGCTTGCTGCACACCCTCTCCTGAAACGTCTCTTGTGATTGAAGGGTTTTCAGATTTTCTTGAGATCTTATCGACTTCATCAATATATACAATGCCTCTTTGAGCTTTTTCAATATCATAATCACATTTTTGCAATAATTTTTGCATGATATTTTCAACATCTTCGCCAACATAACCAGCTTCAGTAAGCGTGGTAGCATCTGCCATCACAAAAGGAACATCAAGTAATTTTGCGAGCGTTTGCGCTAAAAGTGTTTTTCCAGAACCTGTGGGACCAATAAGAAGAATATTACTTTTTGAAATTTCGACATCTTTGTGTTCAATATCTATCTCAGAATTACTATCTCTAAGTCTTTTGTAATGATTGTAAACAGCGACAGCTAAAGTTCTTTTAGCGCTTGTTTGTCCTATAACATGCTCATCAAGTTGATCACAAATTTCTTTTGGAGTGGGGAGTTGATCGTGGTCTTTAGCTTCTTTTGAAGGGCTCTTAATTTCTTCTTTAATGATGTCATTGCATAAATCAACACACTCATCACAGATGAATACTGAAGGGCCTGCAATTAGTTTTTTTACTTCGTGCTGACTTTTGCCGCAGAATGAGCAATAGAGTAATTTTTCGTTATCGCTTTTAGTGGCCATAAATAGATAGGATCACGTGACTTGGGATCTCTTCGAAATAACTTGGTCTACCATACCATAATCGACAGATTGCTCGGCGCTTAAGAAATTATCTCTGTCCGTATCAGCAGCAATTTTTTTAAGTGTTTGGCCAGTATGGGTTGCTAAGATTTGATTTAGTTTTTCTTTTAAAAATAAAATTTCTTTTGCGTGAATTTCTATGTCTGATGCTTGTCCCTGGAATCCACCTAAAGGCTGATGAATCATTACGCGAGAATTGGGTAAGCAGAAACGTTTTCCTTTTTCTCCGGCCGCAAGTAATAAAGCACCCATGCTGGCGGCTTGTCCGATACATAAAGTACTGACATCAGGCTTAATAAATTGCATTGTGTCGTAAATAGCCATCCCAGCGGTGACAGAGCCACCTGGGGAGTTAATGTATAAAGAGATGTCTTTATCAGGATTGTCTGCTTCTAGAAAAAGTAACTGGGCGACAATAACATTTGCGGTCATATCATCTACTGGCCCTACTAGAAAAATAACACGCTCTCTTAAGAGTCGCGAATATATATCGTAAGCGCGCTCACCTCGACCGCTTTGCTCAATGACCATAGGCACATAGCCTAAATTGTTTGGGGATGTATAAGCCATGATTAAGCTTTAGCTGGTCCCGTCATAAGCTCATCGAATGTTGTTTTTTTGTTCTGCACTTTACATTGAGTGATAAACCATTCAACAACATTGACTTCAGTTGCAAGTGCTGTTGGCTCTTCAAGTCTTGAAGGTTCAGCATAAAACCATTGAACAGCTTCTTCTGTATCATCAAAATTAAGTGCAAACTCATTGACCATAGCTTTAATTTGATCTGCAGATGCGCGCAAATTATTTTTATCAACAATTTCAGCGAGAACTAGCCTGAGCTTGCATGTTTTTTTTGCTTGATCTTCAAACATTGCAGGCTCTAGCTTAAATTGTTTTAAATCAGCACCGCGCTGTTTTAAATTAGCGTAAGTGGATTGAGCCATGCGATTGATTTCAAGATTAATCAGTGCTTTAGGTAAGTCTGCATTGCAAACCTCTAATAACTGAGTGAAAACCTGTTCTTTTAATTTAATTTTTACTCTTTTGTCTAGTTCTTGCTCTAAGCTTTGTTTAATTTCATCACGCATTTGATCTACATTGCCATCTAGAACACCAAGAGATTGAGCAAATTGAGAATTAACTTCCGGAAGTTTTGGTTTTGCAACTAAAATAAAATTCACATTATATTTAACTGTTTTTCCTGCTAATTCTTTAGGGTTATGCGTTTCTGGATAATTCACTTCAAATGTTTTGGACTCACCTGCTTTTTCACCTACAAGATGATCATCAAAAATCGCAAAGCGAGAGTCATCACCTAGGATAATCTGAATAGGTTTATCGCCTGTCGTTTCAACTTGTTTGTCGTTGATAAAGGAGGTTAAAGTTAATGTAAGTCGATCGCCTTTAGCGGAAGCTTCTTTAGACTCAATAAATTGGGCTCTTTGCTTAAGAAGGACATCGATAGTTTTATTAACATCTTTATCGGTGATTTGAGCATCAGGCTTATCAATTGAAATAGCTTTAAAATCGCCTAGAGTGACATCAGGGAATACCTCGAATGTCGCTGTATATTCAAAATCTTCTTTGACTTGATTAAGGGGTTTATGTTGAATATTAGGCATACCAACAACGCGTAGTTTATTTTCTTGAATGGCTTGGCCGAATGAAGTCTCAATAGCTTCAGCAAATACTTCTTCTTTGACTTGCGGTCCATATTGCTGCTCAATCATCTTTAAAGGTGCTTTACCGGGCCTAAAGCCAGGCACTTTTGCTGTTCGAGTTAGACGTTGAAAACGACTCGACATCTCTTGTTGAAGAGGTTTGACAGGCACCTTAACGGTAATGCGTCTTTCTAAATTACTTAATGTTTCAACTGCTGTAGCCATACTTAAAATTCCCTAAAATTCATATCTGTGGTGCGAAAGGAGAGACTCGAACTCTCACGCCTTGCGGCGCTGGAACCTAAATCCAGTGCGTCTACCAATTCCGCCACTCTCGCGATGATTAAAAAAGTTATATATAACAAAAATTTAGCTCTATTTTATAACAAGTTAGTCTTTATCTAAAAGGAATAATTCAATGAATCAATGAAATACGTAGATATTTTGATTTAAGATGTCATAAATTATTAGAAACTATTAAGCTACAAACCTAAAAAATTCAAATTGAAAACTCGAGCCCTTAAATTGCAATTTTTCCCTAACCTATTTTTTGTGTGCCTTGTTGCGATTAGTCTATCTGGCTGCAATTTGATCAGTTACGAGACTAAACCTATTGCTAATCAAGAGGTTATTGAAAAAATCACCGAAAAAGACCCTGAAGATCCAAAATTTAAAGAGTTCTTAAGAGTTCAAGGATTTAAGGAGGACAAGCTTTCAATTAAAGAATGGGGGTTAAGTGAGCTTATGCTTTGCGCACTTTTTTTTAACCCAAGAATTGAAATTGCAAAGAAGGAATGGGATGTTGCCAAAATTCAAGAAATAATCGCCCCAATTAAAGCACCCTCTTCTATAGACTTTGAGGGTGGCAGACAAACCACAGGCGTCAAAGAAAGCTCAAGAGATGCTTTTGGATTAACTTTAATCACACTATTTGAAACGGCCGACAAGGCTAAAATTAGAGAAGAAAAAGCAAGAAACCAGTCATTGATCAAACGGCTAGAGCTAAGAAAGCTCGCATGGGATATTAAATCAGATCTGACTTTAAATTTTATTCGCTATCATCAACACCTCCTAAATCTTCAGATAATAAGGAGTGAAATAAAACTGCAAAATGAAATTTTAAATATGCTAAAAAAAAGAAAGTCACTTGGACTAAGTTCATCCATAGATAGTAATTTTAATCAAATAGAGCTAAATAAAAACATACAAAAGCTAAATGAGGAGCAGTACCAACTGAATGATACAAAATCAAAATTAGCCTCCATCTTGGGCATTTCAGCAGAAAAATTTAACACAATGCGAATTGCAAATATAAATTTTGATCAAAATATTGAGGACTTTAGAAAAATACTTGATGATGAAACAAAACAACAGGATATTATAAATCTTGGCCTGTTCAACCGTATTGATTTAAGAATAGCATTGGCAAAATATGCTGTTTCAGAATCGCAACTAAAATTGAATATTGCAAATCAATATCCTGATATTAGATTTTCACCTGCCTATATTTTTGATTACGGATCCAGCAAATGGCTTCTCGGCATAAGGTCAATAATTCCGACAGTTGAAAAAAATAAAAATCTCATTGAAGAAGCAAAAAAACTTAGGGATATTGAAAATTTACAAGTGGAAAAAATCCAAACGTCAATCATCAATGAATTAGCAAAACTAAGGGATAATTATATAAACGCTAAAGATATGGTTAGGAAAGATACTGAAGACCTATCGGCTGCAAATGAGCTAGAAAATTCAATTGAAAGTAAATTTAATCAAGGTGAAATTGATCGAATTGAATTAACCCAGCAAAAATTAATAACGATGCAATACAAACGAAGATTTTATACCAACAAAATCACATTAATGAAAATAGGTTATGACTTTGAAGCGCTTTTACAAGAACCACTAAACAACAAGAAAAATAATGAAAAATAAACTGAATGCCTTTCTTGTAATCCAAGCGATACTAATCTTGATTCTGGTTTGGTTATTAACTTATTTCGGCCGAGATGAATTTAACAACATAAAACCTAATTCAGATATTTCAAAAAACACTCAAAGTTTAATAAAGTCAGCCAATGGGGTTAACTATATAACTCTTAGTTCAGAAATACAGTCAAATAGTGGGATAAAGATCCAACCGGTCCAAGCCTCAGATTACATAAAGAATCTTACAAATTATGCAACAGTGCTTAGCATTGACTTATTGATTGAGCAAAAAAATAGATTTAATGAAATTAAAAATCAAATAAGCCTCTTATCAAATGAGTTAGATAGGGATAAAAAAAATTACGAAAGGTTCAAAGCTCTTAATGATGATAATAAAAACATCTCGGACAAAGCTTTACAAGAAATGAAGGTCAATTTTGAAAATACAAAAATAAAACTTCAGGCTACCCAAGAACTTATAACTGGGATTAAGCAAAATATTAGAGCTCAATGGGGCGAAATAATATTATCTATGATTGATGCTGGCGCAAGAAAAGAATTATTTGATTTTCTTGTTCAAGGAAAAGCGAGGATTGTAAAGGTAACATTACCTGAGAATGCTAATGAGCAACCTCAGAAAAATATTAGCATAGCCTTAATTGACAATCTAAATGAAAAATTTTTAGCAAGCTATCTTGCAGAATCACCCACCTTAGACAAATCGATTAAAGGAAAAACTTACTTTTATATTGTTTACAGTAATCAGCTAAGAATTGATTCCAAAGTAATTGCTAGTCAGGTTCAAGATGGCCTATCTTCTGATTCTGGAAAGTATTTAGCAATTCCAAAAGAGGCAGTAGTTTGGAATTCGGGACAAGCATGGGTTTATGTGCAATCAAGTGAAAATAAATTTTTCCGCAAATCTATTGAAACTAATACTGAGAGCTCGAATGGTTGGATTATCAAAGAAAATCAAATCAAAGAAAATGACCTAATCGTGATTAATGGTGCCCAACTCTTGCTCTCGGAAGAGTTTAAATATCAAATAAAAAATGAAAACGATGACTAAATCAATATGATGTCATCAATTGTAAAGTTTTCAATACGATATACAGGTGTCATCATAGGTCTTGCAGTGATTGCAATGATATTTGGGTTATACCAAATCTCCAGAAGCCCCTTAAATGTTTTTCCTGAATTCTCCCCCAACCAAGTAATTATTCAAACGGAATCTCCAGGACTCTCATCTGATTTAGTAGAGTCCCTTGTTACCCTTCCCATTGAGAAAAATTTAGGGGGTACTATTGGCATTGAAACTATTCGATCTCAATCAATACCTGGGCTATCTGTTATTACTATCATTTTTGATGAGCGCACTGATATATTTAGAAATCGGCAAGTAATCTCTGAAAGACTAGCATCAATCACAAGCATCATGCCACAGGGCATTATTCCTAAAATAACGCCCCTTACATCAGCAGCGTCGTCAGTGTTAGGTATTGGAATTACATCAAAAACAAAATCCTTAACTGAAATTAGAACGGTAACTGACAGATTAATCATTCCTCATCTTTTATCGATTCCAGGCGTTGCGGATGTGAACATATTTGGTGGCAAAGTAAAACAATATCAAATTGAAATTCAGCCTGAAAAACTTATTCAATCAAACATTTCAATTGAGCAAATAATTGCTGCAGCTGGCAAATCCTCTGGTGTCCGTGGCGCAGGTTTTATTGAAAATAATAATCAAAGAATTATTGTTAACACTGAAGGTCAATCCAAATCTTTGGAGGACATTGGAAAAACACCTGTAATTAATAATAAAAATCAAATCATATATCTCAAAGACTTGGCAGCAATCAAAGAAGGGTCAATTCCAACTATCAGTGCAGCTTCTATAAACGGCGAAGAAGGTATTTACTTATCAGTTCAAGGTCAGCTTGGATCAGACACTTACAAACTCACCCAACTTATTGAGGCTGCAGTTGCAGATATAAATCCCTCACTTCTCGAGCAAGGCATTCAAATAAATCCTGAATTATTTAGACCTGCAAATTTTATAAATGCTTCAATAAAGGGTGTGCGTGTAGACATATTAATAGGGTCTTTACTTGTCATTGTAGTTTTATTTTTATTCTTATTTAATTTTAGAACAGCATTTATATCAGCAACAGCTATTCCACTATCATTACTTTCTGCAATTATTATCTTAGGTTATTTTAATCTTGGACTAAATATCATGGTTTTAAGTGGTCTTGCAATTGCTCTTGGTGAAGTTGTTGATGACGCTATTATTGATTCAGAAAATATCTTTAGACGACTCAAGGAAAATATTAAATTAGCAAATCCATTACCTGTTGCAAAGGTTGTTTATGATGCGTCAATGGAAGTAAGAAGTTCAGTTGTATACGCCACAATGATTGTGGTAACAGTTTTCCTTCCCCTTCTTTCATTAAATGGCGTTGCTGGAAAACTTTTTGGGCCGCTTGGCTTGGCTTATATTTTTTCTATACTAGCCTCACTAGTAGTTGCGCTCACAGTAACGCCGGCTCTGTCTTTTCTCCTCCTTGGGAAACAAAAATTCAAATCGTCTGAATCACCCATGATGTCTTATTTAAAAACTAAATATGTTAAGACACTTTACTTAATTGAAAAGAAATCAACTGCAATTATGTTATTTACATTTACCTTCATATTGATTGGCTTTTCTCTTGTTCCATTGTTTAAAACACAATTTATCCCACCTCTGCATGAAGGTCATTTCATTATGCATATGACTGCACTTCCTGGAACGTCTGAAAAAGAATCATTGCGTATTGGAAATGAAATTAGTAAAAAAATTCGAGAAATACCTGAAGTAAAATCTGTTGCTCAATGGGTTGGCAGATCGCCAATGGGGGCTGATACGTTTGGGACACATTATAGTGAATTTGAAATTGAACTTAAAAATTCAGACGGGCCAACACAAGATAAGATCTTGGCACAGATTGAAAACTTAACACAAAATAATAACTATGTAGGCCTTAATTTTGCTATTAATACATTCTTAACAGAGCGAATTGAAGAAACAATCTCAGGGTACTACTCCTCGGTAGTAATAAATATTTTTGGTACAAATCTTGATACTATTGACCAAGATACCCAGAAAATATCATCTGCCCTAGCTTCCATTAAGGGCGCAAAAAATATTAATATAGTATCTCCCGCCGGTACACCTCAAATTACTATACATTTTTTATCTGAAAAATTAAGTCAGTGGGGCATTCAAAAGACTGACCTGCTAAATGCAATTCGGGCTGCGTTTGAAGGACTTCCAGTAGCTCAAGTATACGAGGGGAATGCAAAAGTAAATATTTCTATTATTCTAAACAAAAACTTTCGGGACGATATTACAGACATTCAAAAATTACCTATCATGGCAGCAGATGGAAAAATTGTTGAACTGGGTCAAGTTGCTTATATAGCTCAAGAAAATGGAAGATCCAAAATTCTTCATCAGGGTGGAAAGCGTATTCAAACTATTACAGCCGATATTGATGAAAGAGATATTAATGATTTTAATAATGATTTAAAAAATGAGCTTAATAAGCTGAAGTTAAATCAAGGTAACTACTATGAAATCACGGGAGCCGCCCAGGCAAATGCAAAATCACAAGAAGAACTTATAGTTCATTCAGTTATTGCAGGTGCAGGCATCCTCCTAATGCTTTATATCGCTTTTGGAAATCTAAGGAATTTATTACTCACATTATTTAATCTTCCTTTTGCATTAATTGGGGGTGTTTTTGCTGTTACCTTCAATGCGGGTTGGATTTCAATCGGCTCACTTGTTGGTTTTGTAACGCTTTTTGGGATCACTTTACGAAATTCAATTATGCTGATATCTCACTACCAACATTTAATTAACATCGAAAATCGCATCTGGAATTTAGAAACGTGCATAAAAGGGGCTTCTGAAAGATTACCTTCTATTTTGATGACCGCTATTGTAACTGCATTAGGCTTACTTCCATTAGCTCTAGGAAGCGGTGAACCAGGCAAAGAGATCGAGGGGCCTATGGCAAGTATTATTGTAGGTGGTCTTTTGACATCCACTATATTGAATCTTTTAATATTGCCAAGCATTATGTTGCATTTTGGAAAATTTGAAAAAGAAGAATAAATTAATTTTCTTTAAAAAAATCAATCCACTTTTTAATATTAGAAGCTTTAAAAGCCATCTCTTCAAACTCACCTTTTGCCTCAGATTGGGCAACTATGCCCCCGCCTGAGTAAAAATGAATTTTATTATCTTTTTTAATTAAAGTACGAATTGCAATATTAGAATCCATTTTATGATTAAATCCGATGTACCCTATTGAGCCACAATATATATCTCGTCTATGTGGTTCTAATTCATCAATTATTTCCATCGACTTTATTTTCGGTGTTCCAGTAATGGATCCACCAGGAAAAGAATCTTTAAGTAGCTTTGTTAAAGATGAGTCAGCTTTTAGAGTTCCTTCAACAATACTCTCCAAATGATGCACATTGCTATACGACTTCAACTCACACAGCGCTTTAACATGAATACTTCCGGTAATACAGTTTTTACTAAGATCATTACGCAATAAATCAACAATCATTAAATTTTCTGCTCGATTTTTTTCGCTACCAAGTAAACGCTCTGCATTTTTTTTATCTATTATATGATTTGAGTCTCTTGGTTCGGTGCCTTTAATTGGCCTTGATTCAACATGACCAAGACTTGAGTAAATAAATCGCTCTGGCGATCCACATAAAATATCAAAATTTTCATAATGCAAATAAGCCATAAAAGGTGAGCGATTAATTTCCCTTAATTTTTTATACCCAGTCCAGCTATCTCCTTCACATTGCGCATAATATTTGTTGGATATATTTATTTGATAGGCATCACCTTCTTTTATAAATGCTAAAATTTTATTAACAATTCCTTCATAGGATTTAAAGTCTAAAAGCGGTTCAACAGATGAATTAATTTTAAATATTTGATTTTTAGGTTTTGCATTTATAAACTTTTCAACAATCTCTTCCAAATTATTCTCTGTATCTTTATTTTGAAAATGAGATGCAATCCATGTTTTTTTTTCTTGGTGATCTACAATCAAGGCCCAGTCATATATACCAACCATCATCTGAGGAATGCCAATATGGTCTTTATTGATCTTAAAATGTGACTGCCCTAATTCATAGGAGAAGTAACCTAAGGCGCCGCCAGCAAAAGGCAAAGAAGAATCTTGAACTTTAAATCGAGTGAGGATTTTTTCTAGAACATCAAAAGCATTTTCTTTGAGAGTCTCTTTTTGATTACTTTCTTCAATGCACACGGTATTTTCATCTGCGACAATTTTTATAAAAGGATCGCTTACTATGATGTCGTACCTAGATTTTTCCGAAATATTTTCATCTAAATCATTATGAATGCCACTATCTAGATAAAAAGACCATGGGTCGTTAGCAATAGCTTCAAAGTAAATGGTGCTATCTGAAAAATAAGGCAAAGAAATGAGATGTGTATTATTCAACGGCTGTTGAGATTTAAACTTAATGATATGAAATTATATGCTGATTAAATAATTAAGGGCGCATAAAGCGCCCTTAATTATTTAATACCTTATGAGGATTTACTCTAAGTTTGCGTGAATTGCTCGCATACCTTCTTCTGTCAATCCTTTAGTGTGAATTAATTCTGAAATAACTGCTTCAAGATAGATCAGTGTAGATAATTCAAATGAAGTACCCATAGGCATACCATTAGTAAGACCGAAAGAATCATCATTACCAATTTGCACAGTTAAATCTGCCATATCCGACATAGGTGATTTATTCTTCATAGAAATCACGACAATCTTAGCGCCTTTTGATTTAGCAGTTTCAAGAAGCGGCAAAAGTGTTTTTGTGCCTCCAGAACCTGAAATCACTAAAAATAGATCGCCTGCTTTAATTGCTGGCGTCACAATTTCACCCACCATATTAACTTGATAGCCGCTATGCACGAGACGCATTGCAAAAAAACGTGAAACAAGTCCTGATCGTCCAGCACCGCCTACAAAAATACGGCCTGCTTCATCTATATGCTTAAGAAGCTTAGCCGCATTACTTTGTTCAGTGACTGCTAAAACGCTTGAAATTTTATCTAATAGTAATTTTTGATGCATGTTGAACCCTTTTTATTTAAAAATAAACAATCTATAAAAAAAATCCCGACTCATTGCTAAGTCGGGACTTAATTTAGTTCATCAATAATTGTTTCTTAACAATTATCCATGAGCAATTTTTGTGATTTCTGCAGCAGCAGCAGCTGGATCAGCAGCGCCGTAAATTGCAGCACCAGCAACAATAATAGATGCACCAGCATCTTTAACTTGCTGAGTCGTAGCAGCTTTAACACCACCAGCAACTGAGATTTTAACGCCAGTTTTTAAACCAGCAATCATAGCTAAGTCAGCAAAAGGTGTGTGACCAGCAGCTTGTGCATCAAGACCAGTGTGAACACCGATAATTTGAACGCCTGCAGCAACACATTCTTTTGTTAACGCTTCTTTATTTGCAACGTTGATCATATCAACTTGAACTTCTTTACCGTATTTCTTAGCAGCAGCAACTACGCCTTTGATAGTAGCGATTCCTGAAGCGCCAAGAACTGTACAAATATCTGCACCAGCTTTATAGAATGGCTCAGACTCATACTCACCTGCGTCCATTGTTTTTAAGTCAACAAGGATTTGGTTCTTTGGGAATTTAGCTTTTAATGTTTCAAGAAGCTTGATACCGTTATGCTTAATGCATGGTGTACCAATTTCAAGAATGTCTACGTGTGGAGCAACTTTAGCTGCTAATGCAACTGTTGCGTCAAAATCTAGTGAATCTAATGCCATTTGTGTTAAAGCCATGGTTTTTCTCCGTATTTATTACAAGTTTTCTAAAATAGTTCGTTGCTAAAAGGAAGTTTGAACTTCATGAAGCAGGAAACCGATCATATAGGGCTAATCATTTTGTGTCAATAATCAACCCTACGCACTCTATAGTCATTTAAGGTCATTTTTATGACAATAAGTGGTTTATAGTTTTTCGTTTAAAGCTGTTTCGAGTTTGTTTTGATCAACTACGAAACCACGAATACCTTCTGAAAGTTTCTCAGTTGCCATAGCATCTTCGTTCAAAACAAAGCGGAATTCATCTTCAGTCAATTTAGCTGGGGCTGATTTTGTAGCGCCGCCGTCTTTGAGTAAGCGTGGTAAATCGCCTTGTGTTGCTTCTAGCTCTTGAAGAAGATTAGGTGCGATAGTTAAACGATCACAACCAGCAAGTGCAGTAATTTCACCAATATTCCTAAAAGAGGCGCCCATCACAACTGTTTTATATCCATGATCTTTGTAATAAGCATAAATTTTACGAACAGATATAACGCCTGGGTCTTCTTCTGAGGAATAGGTATTACCTGTTTTAGCTTTATACCAATCAAGGATACGGCCAACGAATGGGGAAATAAGAAATACGCCGGCCTCAGCACAAGCACGAGCTTGTCCGAAACCAAAAAGAAGAGTTAAGTTACAATTAATACCTTCTTTTTCTAATATTTCACCTGCTTTAATGCCTTCCCATGTTGAAGCCAATTTAATAAGTACGCGATCTTTTTTAACACCAGCTTCATCATAAAGACCAATTAATTTTCTACCTTTTTTAACCATCGCATCAATATTGAATGATAAGCGTGCATCGACTTCTGTAGAAATACGGCCAGGAATGTGTTTTAGGATTTCAAGCCCTACAAGCACAGCTAACTTGTCAGCTGCATCTTCAACCTGCTGAGTCTTATTGCTGCTTTTAGATTTGGCGTATGCAATAGCTTCCTTGATCATAGGCTCGCATTGAGGGAGCGTGCTTGCTTTTAATAGTAAAGATGGGTTAGTCGTTGCGTCGTAGGGTTTTACTGTCTTAATTGCTTCCACGTCACCAGTATCTGCAACGATCGTTGTCATGCCTTTTAATTGCTCTAATAATGTTGCCATTGCTTTAAATCTCCAAAAAATGATGTCTTCGAAATCGGAGGGTAAATTATATATGAATTGACTTGTAATCTTGTGATTTCAGCACTTGTTTTACACTTTAAACACCACTTTTTAAGGGTGAAACAACTCATCCATATGAAATATCTTAATCAAATAATCACTTTTATGAAATTTAACGTATTTTGTAGCTTTTTGTATGAGTTTTAACAATATTTAGACTCATTTAACGTAAGATGTAGCTCATTTTGGATCACTTAACGACACCCTATTCTTGTTAGCTTAAGAAATGAAGGCTTTAGGATGAGTATTCAGATGACAACGGGGTAGTAATTTGGCAAAATGACGTCTTTTTATGACACCTCTCATTAAAGATTTTGATGTTGACATCTTTGTCGTAAAAACCAATTACACTTAAAACATCATTATAAAAAGTTCAATGTTAAGTTCTTCTAGCTATTAACCCAAGGGCCCTTATGTCAGCACACGTCATTCCATTAGAAAATCTTCGAAATACAGACGTCAGTTCTGTTGGAGGGAAGAATGCATCTCTAGGTGAAATGATTTCTCAGCTTCATGCTAAAGGTGTTCGAGTGCCAACTGGTTTTGCAACCACAGCACATGCATTTAGAGAATTTTTAGCGCATAACAAACTCGACGAAAAAATTGCCAATGAACTTAAAGCATTAAACACGGACGACACTTCTGCATTAGCGATTAGCGGAAAAAAAATTAGGCAATGGATTGTTGATACACCCCTTCCTTCTGACTTAGAAAAGTCCATTGAAGAAAACTACACACGACTCATCAAAAATTCTGCGGACGGGACTACATTTGCAGTTAGGTCTTCTGCAACAGCGGAGGACTTACCTGACGCCTCCTTTGCCGGCCAGCAAGAAAGCTTCTTGAATATTCACGGCGTAGAGCATATCAAGCACGCCATTAAAGAAGTGTTTGCATCCCTTTATAATGATCGCGCTATTTCATATCGCGTGCATAAGGGTTTCGTACATGCTGATGTTGCAATTTCAGCAGGTGTGCAACAGATGGTAAGAAGTGATATTGGATGCTCAGGTGTGATGTTTACGATTGATACCGAATCTGGATTTAAAGATGTTGTGTTTATTACTGCCTCTTATGGCTTAGGTGAGACAGTTGTTCAAGGTGCTGTTAATCCAGACGAGTTTTATGTTTTCAAACCTCTTTTAAAAGAAGGTAAACCTGCGATCATACGACGCTCCATTGGATCTAAAAAAATTAAAATGGTTTTTAGTGGTGCAACACAAGCTGGAAAAAGTACACATACGATTGATGTGGATCCTAAAGAAAGTGATTCTTTTAGCTTAGACGATCAAGATATTCTAGAGCTTGCTCAATATGCCGTCACTATTGAATCTCATTATGGATGTCCTATGGATATTGAATGGGGCAGAAATGGTTTAGATGGAAAAATTTATATCCTCCAAGCAAGACCTGAAACGGTAAAGTCTCAATCAAAAAATGCAGTGGAAATATTTAAATTAAAAGGAACTGGTAAAGCGATTGTAGCTGGACGTGCGGTCACACAAAAAATTGGTATCGGTCCTGTTCGTATTGTTAAAGACCCATCTGAAATGCACTCGGTTCTTCCTGGTGATGTGCTGGTCGCAGATATGACCGACCCTAATTGGGAGCCTGTCATGAAAAGAGCTTCGGCACTTGTCACTAATCGCGGCGGTCGCACATGTCATGCTGCGATCATTGCTCGCGAACTCGGTATCCCAGCTATTGTAGGAAGCGTTAATGCAACCGAACTTCTTCAAGAAGGTGAGATTGTGACCGTATGTTGTTCAGAAGGTGAAACTGGATTTGTTTTTCAAGGTGCACTTGAATATGAGGTGAATACGGAAAAAGAAACTATCCTTCCTACACCTCCAGTAAAAATTATGATGAATGTTGGTAATCCAGACATGGCATTTACCTTTGCTCAAACACCAAATGACGGTGTGGGTTTAGCGCGTCTAGAATTTGTTATCAATAATATGATTGGCATTCACCCTAAAGCCATTTTAAATTATGCAGCAATGCCACTAGACATTCAAAAACAAATCACACATCGTGCTCGCGGCTACCTTAATCCTAAACAATTTTATATTGATAAAGTCGCTGAGGGTGTTGCAACAATTGCTGCAGCGTTTTACCCAAAACCTGTCATTGTAAGAACGTCTGATTTCAAATCGAATGAATATAAAAAATTAGTGGGTGGAGATATTTACGAGCCAGATGAAGAAAATCCAATGATCGGATTTAGAGGTGCAGCCCGTTATATGTCAGAAGATTTTAAGGACTGCTTTGTCATGGAATGCCAAGCCATGAAAAAGGTGCGTGAAACATTGGGTCTAACGAATGTAGAAATCATGATTCCATTTGTGAGGACTCTAGAAGAAGCCAAAGAGGTGACATCAATCATGGCAGCTAACGGTCTTAAGCGTGGCGACCAAGGCCTTCGTTTAATTATGATGTGTGAAGTCCCATCGAATGCCATCTTAGCTGAAGCATTTCTTGAGTACTTCGACGGATTCTCGATTGGATCAAACGATTTAACTCAGCTGACATTAGGCACTGATCGTGACTCTGGTATTTTGGCAGATGGTTTTGATGAAAGAAATGATGCAGTAAAATTACTGATTCAAATGGCGATTACAGCCGCTAAAAAAACAAAGAAATACATTGGGATTTGCGGCCAGGGCCCATCAGATCATCCCGACTTTGCAGAATGGCTTGTTAAAGAGGGTATTTCATCTATGTCACTCAATCCTGATACTGTCATCAGCACCTGGAAACGTATTAGCCCAAAATAATGGCAAAACAAAAAAGAACAGCGTTCTTTATTTCAGATGGAACAGGCATTACTGCCGGAGCATTAGGTCAGCTTTTAGCGCACTTTCCAGAAACACAATTTGCGCAAATTAGAATTCCATTTACCGATTCAGATGCCAAAGTAGATGACGCTCAAAAGCGTATCGTCAATGCAAAAATGGAAAATG
>Ga0209355_1000123_pt1 | contig 44956 bp, 50 predicted proteins | sample LauGreSBDMM110SN_3_FD_187563 | JGI IMG/M metagenome (GOLD analysis project Ga0209355, IMG submission 187563) | Freshwater lake microbial communities from Lake Michigan, USA - Sp13.BD.MM110.SN (SPAdes) (version 2) | ecosystem: Environmental > Aquatic > Freshwater > Lake | place: Lake Michigan... | reverse complement strand
AATGGTGCTTTCTTAGCAGCCAATTCAGCAACCACTACAGCAACTTCTGGTGCATCATTTGCTAATGGTGCTTTTACAGCAGCTAATTCAGCAACCACTACAGCAACTTCTGGTGCTTCATTTGCTAATGGTGCCTTTGAAACCGCTAATGCTTCTTATACATCACAAAACATAACAGCATCTTTTGCAAATGCAGCTTTCACAAAAGCAAATAATGCATTACCATTAACTGGTGGTACAATTTCAGGTGATGTTAGTGTCACAGGTAACTTAACTATTGTTGGTTACAATGTCTTTGCAAACACAGGAAGTGTTTGGATTAAAGACAACATCATTACACTAAATGCTGCAATAGACCAAGCATCAGCACCAGCATTCAATGCGGGTGTTGAAGTTGACCGTGGTTCATCTGCAAACACATACTTGTTATGGAATGAAAGTACCGGTAAATGGACATTTACTGATGGCAGTTCAAACTACTTCAACATGGCAGATGCTGCAAGATTGGATAGTTCATATGCTGCGGCAAACTCTGGTGCATCATTTGCTAATGGTGCTTTCTTAGCAGCCAATGCTGCCTATGCTCAAGCAAACTCAGCAGCCAGTTTTGCTAATAGTGCCTTCATAACGGCTAATTCTACAACAAGAGCTCAGTCTATGACTATGGGCATACTATTCGGAGCATAAAATGGCAGCACCAAATTTATTAACAAGCACATCAGTAACGGGAAACGTTGCAGGCCAAGCAATAACAACTGCTGCAACAGCAATTGTATCTAATGCGGCCTCTAGTGGTAAAGTATACAAAATCAATTCACTATACATATCAAATGTAAATGGTACAGCAAGTGCTGATGTGACTGTTGATGTTTTTAAAGCCGGTGCAACCGCATACAGATTGGCATATCTAATTACAGTGCCAGCAAAATCAACAATTAACGTTATTGCAAAAGATATAACAATTTATTTGGAAGAAAATGATAGTTTAAGGTTAACTTCTAGCATTAATAGTTACTTAGAAGGTATTTGTTCTTATGAGGTTATAAGTTAATGAGTACAAATCCATTTAAAGGTATTGGTGCAATTAAGCCGAATCCAAAACATGCGGCTACCAACGCACCTAAAATGGCCTCACTAGGTAAACAATATCAAGATAATTTAAACGAGGTTTGGCCAAATTCAAATCAATCTTTAGTGTTAGGTACGGCACATGCTGGAGCTCCATTCTTTACTCAATATACATTAGATAAAGGTGGAGTTATTAATGATAGAATGGCAAATAATGACACATTTCTTACTAATAGTGGTAATGATATTAAATATAGTCCAAATACAAATTATGTAGCTTTTGGCCATAATACAACTCCTTTTGTTTCAATTTATAAAAGAGATGGTTTGACATTTACAAAATTGTCAAATCCGGCAAGCTTGCCACCAGCTGCCTGTCAAGGTGTAGATTGGAGTCCAGATAATACATATCTAGCATTAGCACATGGTACATCTCCTTTTGTTACAATTTATAAAAGAAGTGGTGATACATTTACAAAATTATCGGATCCAGCAACTTTACCGACAGGTACCGGAAGTGCTGTATCTTTTAGTAAAGATGGAACATACTTGGCAGTAGCACATTCTATAACTCCTTTTGTTACAATTTATAAAAGAGATGGTGATACATTTACAAAATTATCGGATCCAGCAACTTTACCAGCAAGTAGTGGTACAGATGTAGATTGGAGTCCAGATAATACATATCTAGCATTATCGCACACCAGTTCACCACGGGTTACCATTTATAAAAGAAGTGGTGATACATTTACAAAATTAGCTAATCCATCAACGTTGCCAAGTACAACTGGCAACGGGTACGCAGTAAAATTTAGTCCTAATGGGAATGTATTAGCAGTAGGAACAAATATATCTCCTTATGTTGCAATATATTATGTGAATTCCAGTACTGATACTTTCACCTGGCAAGATTTGGTAGATGGCTTGGCAACTATACCTACAGGTCAAACAAACTCACTTTGTTATACTAAAGATAGCAAAATATTATACATAGGTCACATTACAAGTCCATTTTTTACAGCAATTGGATTAACCTACGTTCAATTTGGACCAAGTTTTACATCTTATTTTTATAACGATTTGAAGCAACCGCCGTCTACCGTAAACGGCATAGATATATTGTATACTTCATAAATAATCCATGGCACTCACAACAATACTACCATCAGGTTTAAATTCAGCGAATGATTTTTCATCGTTGGTGCCAGCCGCATATTCTCAGGCAAATGCAGCCTTCTCACAGGCTAATGCAGCATTCAATCAGGCAAACACAGGAGCAGCCTCAGCTGCAGCATTTACACAAGCCAACAATGCATATGATACAGCAAACTCTGCTGGCAGTTTTGCTAACGGTGCATTTGTAACAGCCAACTCTGGTGCATCGTTTGCTAATGGTGCATTTGTAACAGCAAACTCTGCTGGCAGTTTTGCTAACGGTGCATTTGTAACAGCCAACTCTGGTGCATCGTTTGCTAATGGTGCATTTGTAACAGCCAACTCTGGTGCATCGTTTGCTAATGGTGCATTCACTAAAGCTAATAACGCATTAGCAAACACAACCGGTACTTTTGGTGGTAACTTAACAGTTAGTGGTAATCTGAATGTTGTTGGTACAGGTACCAGTGCAATTACTTTTGCTGATGGTTCGATGCAGTATACCGCTAACGCAGCTGATGCATGGACCAGGACACAAGCTAATAATGCATATGATAAGGCCAACTCAGCCGGCAGTTTTGCAAATGGTGTATTCAACCAATCAAACACATACGTATGGCCACAAGCCAATTCAGCAGCCAGTTTTGCTAATGGTGCTTTCTTAGCAGCCAACTCTGGTGCTTCTTTTGCTAATGGTGCTTTCTTAGCAGCCAACTCTGGTGCATCATTTGCTAATGGTGCCTTTGTAACGGCAAACTCAGCAACCACTACAGCAACTTCTGGTGCATCATTTGCTAACGGTGCTTTTACCCAAGCTAATTCAAATTATACAAGTGCTGTCACTAAGCTATTGGTTACAGCTCCTAGTATGTACTATAGTGTTGACCAATATTCAGGAAATAATCCAACAATTTATATTCGTGCTGGTGAAACAATTGCATTTAATCTTGATGTTTCTGGCCACCCATTTATGGTTCGGGTATCGTCAGGAGGATCCAATTACGACACGGGTCTAACCCATATAGATACAGATGGAACACTAAGCACAGGATCTTCAGCTCAAGGAAAAATTACTGGAACTTTATATTGGAAAGTTCCTTACGCTATAGTTGGTTCAACTTACGTGTACCAATGTTCTGTTCATTCTGGAATGGTTGGAAATATTGTAATTGACCAGCCTACAGTAATTGCATTTACTCAAGCGAATACAGCAAATGATAATGCACTCTCTGGTGCATCATTTGCTAATGGTGCTTTTGATAGAGCCAATGCCGCATATGATACAGCAAATTCTGGATCTTCATTTGCTAATGGTGCTTTCGTAACAGCCAATTCTGGTGCATCATTTGCTAATGGTGCTTTTGATAGAGCCAATAATAGTTACGACCAAGCCAATTCAGCTGCATCTTTTGCTAATGGTGCCTTTGTTAGAGCTAACGCTTCTTATGATGCACAGAACACAACTGCATCATTTGCTAATGGTGCTTTTACGGCAGCCAATACTGCCGATGGTAAAGCTACAAGTGCTGGTTCATTTGCAAATGGTGCTTTTGATAGAGCTAATGCAGCTTATGCACAGGCAAATACAGGTGCTTCGGATGTATGGGTAAGAATACAAGCTAATAATGCATATGATACAGCAAATTCTGCTGGCAGTTTTGCTAATGGTGCTTTTACAACAGCCAACTCAGCAACCACTACAGCAACTTCTGGTGCATCATTTGCTAATGGTGCTTTTACGGCAGCCAATACTGCCGATGGTAAAGCTACAAGTGCTGGTTCATTTGCTAATGGTGCCTTTGATAGAGCCAATGCAGCTTATGCTCAAGCAAATACTGGTGGTACTGATGCGTGGGTTAGAACACAAGCCAACAATTCATATGATACAGCAAATTCAGCCGGTTCATTCGCTAATGGTGCTTTTGATAGAGCTAATGCAGCTTATGCACAGGCAAATACTGGTGGTACCGATACTTGGGTTAGAACACAAGCCAACAATTCATATGATACAGCCAACTCAGCAGCCAGTTTTGCTAATGGTGCCTTTGATAGAGCCAATGCAGCTTATGCTCAAGCAAATACTGGTGGTACTGATGCGTGGGTTAGAACACAAGCTAATAACTCATACGATAAAGCAAACTCAGCAGGTTCATTTGCTAATGGTGCCTTTGATAGAGCCAATGCTGCATATGCTCAAGCAAATACTGGTGGTACCGATGCATGGGTTAGAACACAAGCTAATAATGCATACGACACAGCCAATTCTGGTGCATCTTTTGCTAATGGTGCTTTCACCAAGGCAAATAATGCATTACCATTAACTGGTGGTACTTTAACAGGTGCATTGATTATTAATGCCAACACAACAGTTAATGGAGTTTTTACTGTAACAGGTACTGGTGATACTGCTATTACATTTTCGGACGGTACAAGACAATATACAGCCAATTCTGGTGCAGTTTTTGCTAACGGTGCATTTATAACTGCTAATGCATCCTATGCATCACAAAATACCACAGCATCTTTTGCTAATGCTGCTTTTACAACAGCCAACTCAGCAACTACTACAGCAACTTCTGGTGCATCATTTGCTAACAGTGCCTTTGATAGAGCTAATGCAGCTTATGCTCAAGCAAATACTGGTGGTACTGATGCATGGGTTAGAACACAAGCTAATAATGCATATGATACAGCCAACTCAGCAGCCAGTTTTGCTAATGGTGCTTTCGTAACAGCCAATTCAGCAACCACTACAGCAACTTCTGGTGCATCATTTGCTAATGGTGCCTTTGATAGAGCCAATGCATCATTCATAACAGCCAACTCAGCAGCATCATTTGCTAATGGTGCTTTTACACAAGCAAATACAGGTTCAACAATAGGAAAATCTATTGCAATGTCAATAGTATTCGGAGGATAAAATGGCAGCACCAAATATAGTAAACGTATCAACAATAACAGGCAATACAGCCTTTTTAACAGCAAGTACAACAAACTCCAACGTAATTGTAAACGCAGCTGCATCAGGTTCCGTATATAAAATAAACACACTTGTGGCTTCCAACAAAAGCACATCATCGGCCGATATAACCGTGGAAGTTGTGAGAAGTGGTGCAGCTTATAGTCTTGCATATCAAATAACTGTTCCAGATAAATCAACAGTTGTCATATCTGGTAAAGATACTGCGTTTTATCTTGTAGAAGGTGACTATATAAGGACCTTAGCTAGTGCAGCATCAGCAATTGTTATAACATCATCTTATGAAATAATTACTTAAAATGTCTAGAAGCAGAAGAAACGCAGGAACTATTGGCCAAGTTAATTCTCCAAGACCATATTCTAAAAGTGGAGTATGGAGTATAGAGGACGCCGCATACAACAAAAATCCTGCAAAATTATCCAACAAACTTGAATATCCACCAGTAAGGTTGGATGAAATTGTTGACTATGATCCATATTATAGTTCTGTAACTTGTCACCTAACAAATAATTATGCTGACGATGTTATGCGTGACAAGAGTAAGTATAATTGGAACGAATACTATAGAGCAACATCAACAACCAGACCAGAAGCGAGTTTGTCGTTTCAGGGTCCAAGGTTTCCTTATTGGGCAACACAGTTTCAACCGAATGCTTATTATAACGTATTAGACACCGCAAGTCAACGTTTTGGTACAGGTAACTTCACGATTGAATTCTGGTTGAAACTATGTCGTAATGAAGCAGTAGAACACTATGTCATAAGTAAAGGTACTGTTGCCGGTAGAACCTCTGCAGGCTTGGGTTGGACAATCTACTTAACAACAACTCACCAATTAGGTTTCTATGATGGTCTGACTAACGTATCAACATTGAATACAACAGCGTTGGCAATGGATACATGGTATCGTTGTACTATTCAAAGATCGGGTACGGGTGCAGGTCAACTTTCTGTGAACATTAATGGATACTATGGTTCAACAGTAACAGGAACAAGTGCAGGTAACTTTGCTGATACAGGTAACCCATTAAGAATAGGTTGTGACAGAGTCGGTACATCGACTACTAACTTTGCTGGCGCAATAACAGATATTAGAATAAGTAACACAGCAATAACAGATGCTGGTACTTATTATACCAACACACCACTGGATATGACATATGCGAACTGCGTGTTCTCCATGTCTATGTCAACACCACACCACAATACTATTCCGGCAAAACACATACAAAGTGCAAACGTTACTGTTGCAGGTTCGGCAACGGGTGCAATTAAAACACAAGACGTTTGGGGTATGGACACATGGAACAACTTCGGTGTATATCCAAATTTACATTTTCCTAAACAAATTGGCCACGGAACACACAGCGTTTATAACTTGACTACTTCAGGTTCATTTAAGGTACATGATCTTTGGGCAGGACCACAAGCTGGTCTATTAAGATTTGGTTTGAATCCATTTACCGTTGAGTGTTGGATAAATCCAAATCAAAACGGTGTATCAGGAAGCGGTTCTATTGCGGGTAAAGGAAGTGGTAACTCTGGATCCGGTGGTCTTGGTTGGAATTTTAGATTAAATACCGCATACCAACTAGTTTGGGATGATGGTCCAAATGTATTAACATCTGGCTCTACTGGACTAATTTATCCTGGTGGTTGGTATCACGTAGCCGCAGTGCGTGAAGGCACAGGCGCAAGCCAATTTAAGATATACATCAACGGTGCTCTTGTATATACAGGAACAGTTGCAACAGACTATTCACAGACAGATGATTTGAGAATATGGGCATCCAGAAACGATCAATATCTATTCTCAGGTTATGCATGTGGCCTAAGAATTTCTAGTGCCGCAAAATATACATCAACATTTGACGTATCAACAACATCATTTATTGATAGTTCGATGACAGATAATCCAACTGATACATTATTATTAGTTGGAACCACAGGAACAAACAGACCACGACCACCGTACAACCAATATCTTAACGTTGGATATGCCGGTGTCATTGGACAAAAAAAGAGAAGTAATGATCCGGCCGGTGCGAGAAGTATATTCCCAAGAACTGGAGCTGCATTTAACACTATTGCTGGCGGAACAGTTAACAGAATTGTGGTAACAGAAGCCAATAACGTTTTCGACTTTGGTGCTTGGGATGGTGGCTGGAATAGTTCACAAGGTGAATTCAGTATAGAATTTTGGTTCAGAGATTCACTAGCCACTGATGCCATTACTGTAAGAAGAATACTTTTAGACACCAGAGCTACTTGGGCTGATACTGGTATATCCATAAGTATTTCGGGACACAGAAAGTTGTCTGTTGAAACTAGTGGTAAATGTGTACTACAAGACCAACACAACCGAATTGAACCTTTTGTTTGGTATCATGTCTGTGTACAACGTGTTGGTACCTGGTTGGCACTGTATGTTGATGGTGAAAAAATACAAGAAGTTTATGCGGTCCAAACAATTAGTTGTCCTGCAAACAAATTAGTATTACTTGCATCAACATCAAACATGGCAATGGGTCAAAACTTTTTGGGATCCATCACTGATGTTAGAATATGCTCGGGTTTATTTGGACCAAATGCACCATACACTGGTATTCCATATAACAAAGGTAATAAAAATCCAGCAACAATTCCTGTACCGACCGGACCACTACCATTAACCGAAAACACGGTGTTTTTGTTGTCGGCTGCAGCAGGCATCGTTATGGATTCCTCAACAAATGATTTGGTAACAACAGTTGGTGGAAGAAGTGAGGCTGATTTTACGACTGGTTGGAACGTTTACACTAGTTGTACTGGCCCATATCCTCCTGCACCGTACAATGCGGATGCAATGGTTATAGGTGACGGTATAGGTACCACGTCTGATGGTGGGAATGCTTTCGGAAACGCACCAGCAAGCACAAGTAACAAAATAGAATTTGGTTGGATGACTCGATTGAGTATTCCATGGACCATAGAAACCTTTTGGTATATAAACCAAGCTGAACCGGCGGTCTCTGGTGGACAATATCAATTCTCCACCTGTAACACTTTGGGTGGTGAAGGTTGGTCTTTACAGATTTTAACGAACGGTGCAGGTAATTTTAGTTGGGGTGATATTGTCTTCCAGTTGTTTACAGAACACAACGCTGCCGTACAAAGACTAGGCACAACAAGTGGTACTGTACCTAACATAAGACCACACAGTTGGAACCATATTGCTGTTGTTTATAATCCAAACGGTACAAACAAACTTGCTTTATACACCAACGGAAAAAGAATTGCTGCAACTGCAACCGCTTGGACAAAAGGTCAAAAACCATACACATACCAAGAATTACAAACAACCTATGGTTCTGGTCCAGTTCGTATTTCGAGAACAGCAAGATATGATGTTGATGCAGCAACATATACTATGCCAACGTCCAATTGGACTTTAGACAACTACACATACTATCAATCAATGTATGATGGTCCATTATTGAATTTACAAGGCGATGTGACACCTTCTTCTGCTGGTGGTATGATATCATACAACACCAAAAAATTTGGAAATTCAAGTTGGAAATTCCAGAACAAAGAAAGTACATTCCAAGAAAGAATTATTTTACGTAATGGTGCATGGAATACTTTAGGTACACCAACTCATTATGCAGATTTTACTGTTGAGTTTTGGGCTCAATGGTGGGATGCTGCATCTGGTGGCAGAGACTTTTTCGCAACATATGGTAATTCAGTATATCATCACGCAAACAATTTACTGATAGGTGTTACACCAACCGGCCTATGGCAAATTAAATACCAAAGTAGTGGTGGTACAACACCATCTGTTTTGCAAACCGCAGCATCAAGTATTGTGTGTGCAACCACATCCAGTGGAAGATTTGACCATGTGGCCGTAGTTCGCCGTTCAGGTAACTTTTATCTTTACGTGAATGGTCAACAACAAGGTATGATATTGATGGGTGATTATAATACAGGAACAGGTTTGGCTACAAACTATACTCTTTCATATAATCAAAATATGTCAGATTGCATCATCGGCGGCGATTTTGCAAATTCAGCAAACACAACCGGATGGTGTGGTTCTATACAAGATTTTAGATTATCTAAGATGGCGAGATACACCACACTTGAAAGATCCAATTTGATGGTGTATCCAAGCACGACCACAATTGCGTTGCCGAAAGATTTACATCCAATAAGAGGTGGTAAAACATCTAACAACTCTGTGTTCCTATACAACAGCAGAGATAATAATGCAAACGTAGGTTCAATCTATATGTGTGCATCAACCTCAGACATAACACCATATTACTATACTGCCAATAATGCAGCATTAGCTTTAGATGGTAATTGGACAATTGAGTTTTTTGCAAAAAGAATTGATTACAATTACCAAGGTTCCGGAACACAAGCATACTTAGGTTCATTGAATAGTACAGGTGGTGTTTATCCAAACAACCAGTCATGGAATGTTGTAATGGGAAATTATGGTTATGTTGAGGGATTTCACTTCAATGCACAGCAATGTAACCCAACCAATTCCAACTATGGTGCATATGGTTACACAGCAGGTAATGCACTTACACCTGATAAAACATGGGTACACTATGCAATTACGAGAAATGCTGGCACAATTAAAATGTATGTTGATGGTGTCATAACAGCAACCACAACAAGTAATGTGCCAGCATCAGCAACAATTAGTAACACTACACAATGGTTTATTGGAAGTGGATTGTATGGTCACATAAGTAATCTTAGATTCAACAAAGATGTGTTGTATACAAACAACTTCACTCCACCAAATACAAAACTAACAGCATTAGCGAACACTGCTTTATTGATATACCCTTTGACCTCCGATGGTGGACTGAAAGATTATAGTAACAACAATATTGACATTTATTACTTTGATGCTGATACTACACAAGGCACTGGTGGTGATGTTATTGTTATTTCACAAGATTCACCATTTGGTATGAACATTTCATAAGTGCGAGTTTTAAATAGGTAAAAAAATGAATACAGATAAATTTCCAAAATTACCAACAGATGGAGAAACACTTTCATACAATGGAAGAATTTATACTTTTGTTAAGGATGACAATGGTTGGTATAGTTCAAATGTCACACGACCAATCGACAGTACAATCGTAACATATCATTCATATGGTATAGGTATACAAATTTATGACAAGATTGAGGACATAAACAATGATGTTGTGTGGGCTCAAATTAGATTATTAAGGGATCAGAAAATTCAAGAACTTGATTGGAGATACAACCGATATAATAGACTAACAAGATTAAGTCTTACTCAAATTGATGATTTAACTAAACTAGATACCTATGCACAGGCCTTAGCTGATATCACAAAACAAAGTGATCCATACAATATAGTTTGGCCAACACTCTAAGGAATAAAAAATGGCACATTTCGCACAAATCGATAGTAATAATATCGTAACACAAGTTCTAGTAATAGAACAAGACGTAGTTAATACAGGTTTATTCGGAGAACCAAGTTCTTTCGTACAAACAAGTTATAACACTCACGCAGGTGTACATAGACTTGGTGGTACACCATTAAGAAAAAATTATGCTGGTATAGGATACACCTACGATTCTGTAAGAGATGCATTCATTCCGCCAAAACCTTCATATGACAGTTGGTTATTGGATGAGAATGCTTGTCAATGGATGCCTCCAACTCCTTATCCTGATGATGGAAAATCATACAACTGGGACGAATCAACAACTTCATGGGTAGAAATAACAAAGTAGGTATCGTAATTATTATAGCCTAAATATATTATGCTATTTGGAGAAAATATGGCTACAATAACAACTAGAACCGCTTTTAAAAATTATTGCCTACGTAGACTAGGATTTCCAGTTATCGAAATCAACGTTGATGACGACCAGGTGGAAGACCGTATTGATGATGCACTTCAATACTGGCAAGATTACCATTTTGATGGCCTACAAAAAGTCTATTACATTAAGACGATAGACCAGACAGACATTAACAACAAGTATTTGAACATATCTCAAGCCAGAGATTCTTCAAACAACGTTCTACAAATTGCTGGTATCACCAGAATATTTCCCGTTTCCGATTCACACTCACAGGTTAATATGTTTGACTTGAGATACCAGTTGCGTTTAAATGAGTTGTATGACTTTACCTCCGCTTCATACATTAACTATACGTTGACATTACAACACTTACGTATGTTGGAACAACTGTTCTCTGGTGAGGTTCCTATTAGGTTCCAACGACACATGCAAAGACTCTACATTGACTGGGGTTGGGGCCACAGTCAAGCACCAGTTGGTACAATTGTTATTGCCGAATGTTATGCAGTAATTGATCCAGATGTATATACACAGGCTTGGAATGACCGTTGGTTAAAAGAATATGCAACAGCCCTAATCAAACGTTCATGGGGAAATAACCTCAAAAAGTTTGAGGGTATTCAATTACCAGGTGGTGTCAAGTTAAATGGTGACAAGATTTACACAGAAGCCAAAGAGGAAATAGATGCATTACATGCTGAGATTGGTGATAAGTATGGCGCACCACTAGAAATGTTCATGAACTAATATGGCAACATCGGTATACTTCAATAATTACAATTCTCTTGCTGAGCAAAGGGTAATAGAGGACTTGATTGTTGAATCAATCAAGATTATGGGTTTTGATGCCTACTATTTGCCTATTGAAAATGAAACCGATAGAGATATATTGTATGGTGAAGATCCAATTAAAAGATTCAGTGCAGCCTTTCCTATTGAATTCTACCTATCCAGTTCTATGGAATATGGTGGCGAAAAAGAATTCTTTTCTAAGTTTGGCCTTGAGATTAAAAACACAGTTAACATCATTCTTTCAAAGCGTTCTTTCTCTCAACGTGTACCACAAGATATATTTACAAGACCAAGAGAAGGTGACTTGATTTATGTACCGTTCTTAAATGGTACTGGTGAGTTGTTTGAAATCAAGTTCACAAATCAAACAAAAGACTTCTTTATGTTAGGCCGAAAGATACCATTCTTCTATGAACTAGAACTAGAGAAATTCAAATACTCACAAGAAGTTATCGACACTGGTGTGGAAGACATTGATGATGTTATGATACAATCTAGTTACACACTAGAGTTGAATACTGGTGTTGGAACTGGAACATATGAAGCTAGAGAAGTTGTATTTCAATCTACAGATAATACACAAGCAAATGCGTGGGTTGTGGCCTTAGTACAAGAATGGATTAAGCCAGATGACTCGTTAAAGGTTACAAATATTGCAGGTGAATTCCGTGACAACGTTGCAATCATTGGTGCAACAAGTAATGCAAGATACTATTTGTCATCATTTGATCCATTAATAGATAGCACAAGAAATGAAGCTTATGATAATGCATACTTGTTTGATACTGCAAATAACATTATTGACTTTACAGAAACCAACCCGTTTGGAAGAATATAATGTCAACATATAATCGTGTCATAAGAAAACTGGTTGTTGGATTTGGTAATATGTTTGACAACATTACGTTGTATAGATTTAAGCCAGACCTTACAGAATCGGAAAGATTCATTGTTCCTATTACATACGCAAGTAAAGAACGTTATGTCATGCGTCTTGAGGATGACTTAAACTTGGATAAAAAAGTCCAAGTAACATTACCACGTATGTCATTTGAAATGGCTGGACTATCATATGATTCCAGTCGGAAACAAAACACAAACATTAAGAATTTTGCCGGTACTGCACCGGCAGGAATCAAATCACAATACAGTCCAGTACCATACAATTTTGATTTCAATCTTTACATCTATGTACGTAACATAGAAGATGGCACACAAATCATTGAACACATTTTACCATTCTTTACACCAGATTATACAATCAAATTGAATTTGATTCCTGAAATGGGTATTATTAAAGAAGTTCCTGTTATTTTAAATTCTACCACACATGATATTACATATGAAGGCGGTAGAGATAATGAAACCAGAATGATTATCTGGACACTGAACTTCACAGTAAAGGGTTTCATCTTTGGTAAACCAACAGAGACAGGTGTTATTAATCGTGCATTTGTTTCCATATGGAATCAAGTATCACAGAATGAAATTATTGAATTTTACATGAACTTAGATTCTGGTTATGGAACATATAGGGTGGGTGAAACGGTGTATCAAGGATACACATCGGATGATGCATCAGCAACAGGAATTGTTGTACAGTTTACAGATAACGTTTTAAGATTAAAAGAACTAACAGGAAACTTCGTGTCAGATAAACCTATATACGGAATCAATACATTGGCGAATTACAACTTCACATCATATAACTTGAACCCATTGAAATTTGTTGAAGTTGATTCGATTGGTAGAGTCAGTACAGATATTGATTACATGTCTGTTGATAAAGAAGAGGCTAAGGTTGATAATACTTTGAATCAAGTTCTAACTATCAACAAGGCCGCAAATCAATAAACCACAAATGAGAGAAATAAATGGCTAAACAAACTATCAATATTGGTATTAGAGCAAATGATGGCAAAGGCGATTCATTAAGAACGGCTTTTACTAAAACAAATAACAACTTTACTGAGTTGTATACTACAGTTGCTTTGCGTTCCAATACATCAAATACATATTATGAAACCAACCAAGAGTTGGCACAGAATGCTTTCAACAAAGCAAATACAGCTTCATTGGGTAACATATTATTTGACACAGAATTAATGTATAGCAATACACAAGTTCAAATTGGTACCGATAAAAATGATCATAGAGCTTTAGGTATCTTGTTTGGTCAAATAGATACACAAGCCAACAATGCATATGGCAATGGTGTTGCATTTGATTCTGCAAATAATATTGTGGTGGCAATGACCACACAGAATGAAGTTACTGGTCTACCACAAGCAACTGTTATTAAGTATGATCCATATGGTTCAATATATTGGAGAAAATCTGTTCCTGCGGCCAACGTGGGTGGCACACTAGTAGCAAGCTTTGGTGAATCGGTAACAGTTGATGGAAACAACAACATATACTTACTAACAAATATTCCTTCTGACAGGTCGACCCGTGTTACAAAATTTAACTATCTTGGTCAAAATGTTTGGAATACATTAATTACTGATTCAATTGGTTCTAAAGATATCTGTGTTGATGATGAAGATTTTCCATATTATACTGGTGAACATAACTTAATTACAGGCCTTGATATTACAGGCGAATTGTATTTTACATTTTATAATGCAGGTAATGCAGCAAACGGATCCGTTATTATTGCTTTACCAAATCGTGGTGGTTTATTAGTTGGATCAGCAAACGGCCAAGTGCATAAGTTTGATACAGAAGGCGTTTACATTAGAACAAGTAATGTCAACAAATATGGAAATACAATCATTGGTTTAAGTTATGATTCATCAAACAACTGGTATGCTGCAACAAATACAAACATCTATATGTTTAGAGCAAACAATCAATTGGTTTGGGAAAAAGAAATAACTGGTGTAACATCACCAAAAATTAATTGGATTAAATACAGTAACAATTATTTGTATGTAAACGGTACCACAACAGACCCTAACAGCAAAACAGGATTCATCAATTACAAAGTACTTGCAGCCAACGGATATCTTGCTTGGGCAAATTCACTTCAAGTTCCAGGTGCAGGTCAAAGTAACAGACTTGGTCACAGACAAATGGATGTGAAAGGTGATTTTATTGTTGGTACTGGATATGCAAATCCAAATGGTAGTTCAAAAACAATTGCAATCACTTATCAGTTACCAATAAACGGAACTCTATCTGGTGTATATGCATATTCAAACTCAACCAAATGGTCAGACTTTACATATGTGACCGTACCATCTGCGGCCACTACGACAAGCGATACAGCTGGTAGTGGAAACACAACAGTAACACTTGCTATCAATACAACATATTCATATACAATGAATGCTGTTACCTATCAAAATCCTAGTCCAGAAAATGAGCAAAGAATTACCTATTTTAATGAGAAATGGGATTTCACAGGAAACGGAACAATAATTATACCATCTTCAGGTTCAAGTAATGTTGCTTTGGACCTAAGTGGAAAATCTATTGCAAATGTTTCAAACATTCAGTTTGCAAACAACACAGTTCAAGTTGGTGCATCTATACCTTTGGCCAATTTAAAAGTTCTTCTTGCGGCATCAACCGACTTCAACGACTTTAAGAGTAGAATCGCAGCATTATAAACCAATTAAAAAATATGAATACATTTGACAAAAACATGGAAAAAATATTTGATGTAACACCGGTAGTGCAAAAGGAAAAACCTTTGGTGCCGGTTGTTTCAAAAACTGAGGAAGGTCCAGATTTAAAAACAGATTTGGAAGATGCATATCAACAAACAAAAGATAATCTACAAGAGTTGATTGATAATGGCAAAGATGCAATGGAAGAACTACGACATATTGCCGCAGCAGGACAACATCCTCGGGCATTTGAAGTCTATGCAACACTACTAAAGAACGTGGTTGATGCCAACAAAGAATTACTTGCAGTACAAAAACAAATGCGTACAATGGACGGTAAAAAAGAAGGCGATACAAAAATCGACAAGGCTATCTTTGTTGGTTCTACCGCTGAGTTGAACAAACTACTCAAAGGTAAGAATGATTAATGATTTAAAATTTGGTGAAGCATACCGTGACAACCCCTTACTTAAAAAGGCCGGTGTCAAAGTAAACTACACACAAGAACAAGTTGATGAGTATATAAAATGTTCAAACGACCCAATTTATTTTGCAAAAAATTATATTAAGATTGTCAACGTTGATGAAGGTCTAATCAACTTTAATATGTGGCCGTTTCAGGAAGAAATGCTTCATCTGTTTGCAAATAATAGATTTGTAATTACAAAATGTCCTCGTCAAGTTGGTAAAACCACAACCACTGTGGCCTATATGTTATGGGAAACAATCTTTAAAGACAGCCAAAACTGTGCTGTGCTGGCAAACAAAGGTGCATTGGCTCGTGATATTTTGGGCAAATATCAACTGGCCTATGAAAATTTACCTATGTGGTTACAACAAGGTATCGTTACATGGAACAAGGGTAACGTAGAACTGGAGAACGGTTCTAAGATTATCGCTGCATCCACATCTAGTTCCGCCATTCGTGGTGGTTCTTTTAACATAGTATTCTTAGATGAATTCGCTTTCGTTCCAAATAATATTGCAGAAGAATTCTTTAACTCTGTTTACCCTGTAATTTCATCAGGTAAAAAGACAAAGATTATTATTGTTTCCACTCCAAACGGTATGAACTTGTTCTACAAGTTGTGGATGGATTCGATTAACAAGAAAAACAACTACGTTAACTTCCAGATTCATTGGTCACATGTACCTGGCCGTGATGAGAAATGGAAAGAAGAAACAATTCGTAACACCTCTGAACGGCAGTTCTCACAGGAGTTTGAAACAGAATTCTTAGGTTCATCAAACACACTGATTTCTGGTTACAAGTTACAACAACTGGTATACAATGATCCGGTTGCCAATCATGATTTGTTGAAGATATATGAACATCCAGTCAAAGAAGGCATCAACGAATCTAAATCGGACCACCTATACTGTATCACAGTTGACGTTTCTGAAGGCAAAAATTTAGATAGTTCTGCGTTCTCAGTAATTGATATCTCGCAGACACCATATAAACAGGTTGCAACCTACAGCAGTTCATCTATTACACCTATTCTTTTTCCAACTGTCATCTATAATACGGCCAGATACTACAATGATGCGTATGTTTTGGTGGAAATTAACAACAATCCACAGGTTGCAGACTCATTACATACAGATTTTGAGTATGAGAACCTATGGAAAATCTTTACAGGCAATAAAAAACCACAACAATTATCGGCCGGGTTTGCTCGTGGTGTTCAGATGGGACTGAAGATGTCTCCTCAGGTCAAGGCAATTGGTTGTTCAAACCTTAAAACTCTAATCGAAGGAGACAAACTTCTAATTAATGATTTCGATACATATTCCGAATTGACCACTTTTGTGCAGCAGAGGAATTCTTTTAGTGCTGAAGATGGTGCAAATGACGACTTAGTAATGTCTCTAGTGATATTTTCATGGGTAACTACACAACAATATTTCAAAGAAATTGTTAATCACGACATTCGTAAACAGATTCAATTGGAAAATATGAATCAAATGGACGATGATGTTCTACCTGCACCTATCATTGAGGATGGTCTAGAACATGATTTCGAACTTATGGGTGGTGATTTATGGGAACGAGCAGACAGTGGGGAAACATACGGCTCGTTTATGAGGAACAGACTAGAAAGGTTATAAAACCAGCCTTTCATAAATACTCTTATGGTATTTTGCCAAAAGAACATAATAATTCAAGGAGAATAAAATGGCATTTCAAATCTCTCCAGGCGTAAATGTAGCTGAGGTCGATGCAACAACCGTTGTACCCGCAGTTCAACAAACCGCTGGTGCATTTGCTGGAATATTTCAATGGGGTCCAGCAGACAAAGTAAAACAAGTAGACAGTGAAATAACACTCGTTAGTACATATGGTAAACCAAATCCGGCTTCAGCAGTATCTTTCTTTACTGCTGCGAATTTTTTGTCTTATGGCAATAATTTAAGTTTGGTTCGTTCAGTTGGTGCATTAGCAAACAATGCAACCGATGGTAGTGGTTTAAATGTACAAATTAAAAATGAAGATGCTTATGAAGCTTCATATCTTTTAAGCAATAACGGTAATGATTATGGTCCATTTGCGGGCAGATATCCTGGTGTTCTAGGAAATTCTATCTCTATTGCTGTTTGTGCAAACACACAAACATATAGCACATGGGCATACAAGAACTATTTCACATCAGCACCAGGCACATCAGATTTTGCTGATTCTGTTAATGGTGTAAATGATGAGATGCACATCGTTGTTATTGACCAAGATGGTTTATTTACCGGCTCTGCTGGTTCAATCTTAGAAACATATGGTTTTGTATCTGCGGCATACGATGCAGTTATCAATGGTTTAACTAACTATTATAAACAAGTTATTTTTAATAACTCAAAATACATTTATGCAATGGATCCAGTTAACTATGCAACAACAAGTGCCACATGGGGCCAAACCGCAGCAGGTAGAACTTTTGCAAATCCAACAACAAATCAGGCAATTAATTTAAGCACAGGTTCAACCGTAGCACCTACAGATGGTAACATTGATTCTTCTTATGACTTGTTTTCAAATAAAGAAAATATTGATGTTTCATTAATTTTAACTGGCGGACATTCTGTTGCAGTTCAACAATATGTTATTGATAACATTGCTGTTGGTCGTGCAGATTGTGTGGCTTTCATTTCACCACGTTACAATGACGTTGTTAATAAAGCGGGAAGCGAAACAACCAATATTATAGATTGGTTGACAGCACTATCAAGAAGTTCTTCTTATGTTATGGCCGACTCTGGTTGGAAATATCAGTTTGACAAATACAATAACACATATCGTTGGATACCATTAAACGGTGACATTGCTGGTCTGTGTGTATACACAGATAACATTCGTGACCCATGGTTCTCACCAGCAGGTTACAATCGTGGTGCAATTAAAAATTCTATCAAATTGGCATGGAATCCAAACAAATCATTCCGTGACACACTATATGCAGCAGGCGTTAATCCAGTTGTATCATTCCCAGGTCAAGGTACAGTATTGTTCGGTGATAAAACTTTGTTGGCCAAGCCTTCTGCATTCGATAGAATCAACGTTCGCCGTTTGTTTATTACACTTGAAAAGGCAATTGCACAAGCTGCCAAATATTCAATGTTTGAATTGAACGATGAATTTACAAGAGCACAATTTATTGCTCTAGTTTCACCATTCTTGCGTGACATTCAAGGTCGCCGTGGTTTGACAGATTTTAGAGTTGTTTGCGATTCAACGAATAATACACAACAAGTTATTGATAGTAACCAATTCGTTGGAGATATCTACCTTAAACCTGCACGTTCAATCAACTACATTCAGTTGAACTTTGTCGCTGTTGGTACTGGTGTTGACTTCGTAACAATCGTTGGCGCAGCTTAATAAATAAACGATAGGAGAAAACAATGTCATTTAATGTAGCAGAATTCAGAGCAAATATGATTGGTGACGGTGCCCGTCCAAATCTATTCTCTGTCTCTTTAATATTCCCAGCACTTGTAACAAACGCAACAGTTGCTGGCCAGAAAATAACTTTTATGGCCAAAACAGCTCAACTACCAGGTTCGTCAATCGGTACTGTACCAGTCTTTTACTTCGGGCGTGAGATGAAGTTTGCTGGTAACAGAACGTTTACAGACTGGACATTAACAATTATTAATGATGAAGATTTTGTCATCAGAAATTCTTTAGAGAATTGGATGAACGCAATCAATAGTCATTCAGGTAATCTGAGAAGTGCATCAGCAAGAAATTCTAACGGATATGCTGTTGACGCAAGTGTTATTCAATATGGAAAAACAGGCAACGAATTAAAGAAATATAAATTTGTTGGCGCATTTCCATTAGACTTAGCACCAATCGATCTAGATTGGAGTTCAAATGATGCGATTGAGGAATTCACTTGTACATTTGCTTACCAATTCTGGGAAACAGACACAACATCTTGATATATGCGGGAGGCCCAATAGGGTCTCCCATGTTTTTTTGATTTTATAATTACACACAAAATATGGCAAACAACAACAAATTTTCACTATTTGGCTTTACAATCTCTCGTCAAAAGGATGAGGAAGAAGGCCTTGGCCAGCAGTCATTTGCGCCTCCAACGCAAGATGATGGGGCATTAACTATTACATCTGCCGCATACTACGGCACTTATGTTGACCTTGACGGTACCGCAAAAAATGAGGTAGAACTTATTTCTCGTTATCGTGAAATGGCAATGCAACCTGAAATTGAATCTGCGATAGATGATATAGTTAATGAAGCCATTGTACAAGACGATGATGGTAAAATAACACAAATCGTTTTAGATGATTTGAAAATTAACGATAAGATTAAGAAAGCCATCAAAGAAGAATTCAATAACATCTTACGTTTATTGAGTTATAAGAATATGGCTCAAGATATTTTCCGCCGTTATTATGTGGATGGTAGAATGTACTATCACATGATTATTGACCGTGAGAAACCACAAGAAGGTATTAAAGAACTTCGTTACATCGACCCACGTAGATTACGTAAGGTTCGTGAAATGAAGAAACAAAAAGACGAAAGAACTGGTGCAGACCTTATGCAGCCAGTAAACGAATACTACATCTACAACGACAAGGTTGTTAGCGGTAGTGCATCCAATTTTGGTCCTGTTGGTGTTCGCATCACAACAGACTCTATCATTTCGGTGGTGTCTGGCCTTATGGACTCTCGCCGTGCGGTTGTTCTGAGTTATCTACATAAAGCAATTAAGCCTCTCAATCAATTACGTATGATAGAGGATGCAACAGTCATCTACCGTATCTCAAGAGCACCAGAACGTAGAATCTTTTACATTGACGTTGGTAACTTACCAAAGTTAAAAGCAGAACAATACCTGCGTGACATTATGGTCAAGTATAAAAACAAACTTGTCTATGATGCCAATACAGGTGAAGTTCGTGATGACCGTAAATTCATGTCTATGATGGAAGACTTTTGGTTACCACGTAGAGAAGGTGGCAAAGGCACAGAGATTACCACACTACCAGGTGGACAGAACCTAGGTGAGCTGGAAGACGTTAAATACTTTCAGAAGAAACTATATGGTGCCTTATGTGTTCCAATCTCCAGGTTAGAACCTAATCAAGGGTTCTCACTTGGCCGTTCATCAGAAATTACCCGTGATGAACTAAAGTTTTCTAAGTTTGTTGATAGACTACGTAACAAATTTTCAGAAGTGTTTAATCAAGCATTGCGTGTGCAGTGTGTATTAAAAGGTATCTGTACAGACGAAGAATGGGATTTATTTAAAGAAGATATACATTATGATTACATCAAAGATAATAACTTCTCAGAATTAAAAGAAGCTGAATTGATGACTCAAAGATTGACACTATTACAATCAGTTGATCCATATACAGGTCGTTATTTCTCACAAAATTGGATTCAACAAAACGTATTGCGTTTGACTGATGATGAAATTACTCTGATGCAAAAAGAGATAGACAAAGAGAAAGAAGATGGACTTGGATTGCCAGTGTCTGTAACAAATGATATTGCTTCACAACAAATGGCAGCACAAGTTCAGACCGATCAAATGGTACAGCAATCAGAATTGATGCCTGATCCTGCTGCGGCCGGTGATTCTGGCGGCGGTAGTTCTGGTGGTGGTTCTTCAAAATCGGCACCAGCAAAAAGTAAATCGAAAAGTTCCAGTGGTTCAAAATCAGTTAAAGGTGACCTCAGCTTAGAAGAAGTTGAGACAACATTTACCAGATTGAAACGCATTTTATAATTAGGAGATAACATGGAAACATCAAGACAAATCGTAGACTACGCAGAAACAGACAACGCAATTGAAATGCGTAACGCATTATACTCTGCACTACATGATAGAGTTAGAGCTCATATTGAGACACATAAAGTTGAAGTTGCAAAACAATTAATGAATCCAGAAGATACAGAAGGTGCAACTGCTGAAGATGAAGTTCTCTATGCAGCGGAACCAAGTGAAACTTAATTTTGACGCATTGGTATAAATATTATTCAAACAATAACAGGAATTACAAATGGCAAATTCATTTACATATCAAGTAATAAAAGATACTACAGAACATGTGGTTATTAAATTAACCGGATCGTTTGATGGTTCAAGTGGACAAGAAGCAAATGCTGTGCGTATTCAAGCAAACACATTATATGGTGCAATGGATACATCTAAAGGCAATTTACTTACCAGTGCCGCTAATACTGGTGCCTCAAGTTTTTATGGTTTATCTTTATATCGTTTATGGTATGATTGTGCTGCAGGTGGTGATGTAACATTATCTTGGAATGCAGCAACACCAATGCCTTTATTTGTTATGAACGGTAACGGAGAATATGATTCTGCTGGTAACTGGGTAACAATACCAAATAATGCAAAAGATACAACAGGTTGCAAAGGTGATATTGGTGTGATTACCAGAGGCATGGCCGCAAATGATAGTTATACAATGGTTTTAGAATTGCGTAAAGATAACGAACACTATCAACGTGGTCAATTGAGTGATCCAGCCGCATTTAATTATGGTGCATTCGGTTTGAGACCTTAATCAGAAAGACTACAATGAAACTTATTAGAGAACTTAGCGAATCAGTACAGTACTTAACGGAAGAAAAAGATGGAAAGAAAACTCTTTTCATTGAAGGTCCGTTTCTAGTTGCAGAAGCCGTTAATAAAAACAAACGCATGTATAAAGAACAAACCATGCGTAATGAAGTTAATCGTTACAGCGAAGAATACATTAATAAAAATCGTGCCTTTGGTGAACTGGGACATCCAGACACCCCATCTATTAATCTTGATCGTGTATCACATTTAATTGTTGGTCTACGTCAAGAAGGAAATGCTTGGATAGGCAAAGCAAAAATTCTTGAAACCCCTATGGGTAACATTGCAAGAAATCTTATTGAAGGTGGCGCACAACTAGGTGTGTCATCAAGAGGTATGGGTTCTCTTAAAATGGAAAACGGCATCAATGTCGTTCAAGGAGACTTTCATCTGGCCACAGCGGCAGATATTGTAGCAGATCCTTCTGCACCGGGTGCTTTCGTACAAGGCATTATGGAAGGTAAGGAATGGATGTTGGTTAACGGTATATGGACCGAACAACAAAATGATGTTGCAAAGCAAGAAATTAAGCAAGCATCTAGCAAAGAGATTGAAGCCGTAAGCTTAAAAATCTTTGAAAACTTCCTTAAAAAACTTTAAATATAAATACCAATATAAATCAAGGAGATTCTCAAAATGGGAAAATTTAATCTGACAGACGCCGCTAAATCAATTCTTACAGAAGGCGCAAAAGAAAACTTTGAAGCTTCTGTAGCTCGTGGCCACAAAGAAGGTCCATCTAGACTACCTACATCTGTTGCTTATGGCACAAAAGACGTTGGTGAAGTTGCTGGTGAAATCAAGAAAACTGATGACGAAACTGGTGATTACACAAAAGGTACACCAACTGCAACACCTCCAGGTGCAACACCACCAATTGGTTCAATGCCTGCACAGAAGTTGTCTGGTCCTGCTGACTCACAAGGTTCTGAACACAAAGCAGTTCAAGCTGCTGCAACAGACTACAACGCAATTCGTGACCGCATCAAGGCCAAACTTGCACCACAAATGATGCAAGCAAATCCAGGTGCCACATTCCAATCTTATGCAAACGAAGAAGCTGAAGAAGATGATGACGTTGTTGCAGAAGCGCATGAAGATTCAGCGGAAGACAAAAAAATGATTAAAGCTATGATGAAGAAACAAAAAATGAAAGAACAAATGGACCAAGATGTAGGTGCATTACTTTCAGGTGAAAATCTTTCTGAAGAATTCAAATCAAGAGCTACCACAATTTTTGAAGCAGCCGTTGTTGCTCGTTCACAATCCATTATGGAAGAAGTTGAAGAAGCATTGTACGAAGAATTTGAAGTGGCTGTTGAAACAGTCAAAGAAGATTTGGCACAAAAGTTAGATGATTACATCAACTACATGGCTGAAGAATGGTTCAAAGAAAACCAATTGGCAATCGAAAAAGGTCTACGTTCTGAAATCGTTGAAGATTTCATTCGTGGTCTAAAAGGTCTATTCGAAGAACACTACATTGACATTCCAGATGAAAAAGTGGACGTTGTGGAAGAATTGACTACTAAGGTTGAAGATTTGGAATACACTATCAACGAAGAAATTTCACGTAATGTTGAAATGAGTAAACAAATTAATGAATTTAAAAAGACAGAGGCTATACATGCAGTATGTGAAGGCCTGACGCAGACACAAGTAGAAAAACTAAAAGCACTCGCAGAGACTGTTGAGTTTACTACTGAAGAAGAATTTGGTCAAAAACTGGAAACATTGGTAGATTCATACTTCCAATCATCAGTTAAAGCACCAGTTAGTTCTGCTCTACATGAAGCTGTAGAAGTTGAGGATGAAAAGAAGCCATCGGCTGCAATTGATCCTGCAATCGCTCAGTACGCACAAATCATCTCTAAATCATTGGTTAAATAAATAAACTTTACCAATAAAAGATACTTACAAGGAGAATACTAAATGTATCTAACAGAAGAATTACAAAAAAAATGGGCTCCAGTCCTAGAACATGCAGGCCTGGAAGCCATTAAAGACCCATACAAGAAAGCTGTTACAGCACTTGTTTTGGAAAACCAACAACGTGAAATGGCCGCAGCAGCAGGACAGTTGAATGAAACTGCCGTATCTTCTGCACCAACAAACGTTACAGGTGGTAGCATCTCTAACTACGATCCAATCTTAATTAGTTTGGTTCGCCGTGCATTGCCTAACTTGATTGCTTATGATGTTGCAGGCGTTCAACCAATGACTGGACCTACTGGTCTAATCTTTGCAATGCGTGCTAAGTACAACACACAAGGTGGTTCAGAATCTTTCTTCAACGAAGCAAATACAGAATTCTCTGGTGCAATATCTACGTCTAACCCATACGGTTTCCGTGGTAACAACGCAACAGACGTTCTAACGACACCTGTTGGTGACTTGACTGCTAACGCTTACACAACTGGTATCGGCATGCCAACAGCAACTGCTGAAGCATTAGGTGCTGACACAGATAGTCCTTTCAAACAAATGGCATTCTCAATCGAGAAAGTTACTGTTACTGCACAAAGCCGTGCATTGAAAGCCGAATACTCACTAGAACTAGCACAAGACTTGAAAGCAATTCATGGCTTGGACGCAGAAACAGAATTGTCAAACATTCTGTCTACAGAAATTCTTGCTGAGATTAACCGTGAAGTTATCCGTACAATTTACACTTGTGCTGTTGCGGGTGCTCAATACGGTACTACTTCTGCTGGTATTTTCGACTTAGATACAGACTCTAACGGTCGTTGGTCAGTTGAACGTTTCAAAGGTTTGATTTTCCAAATTGAACGTGATGCAAACGTTATCGCAAAACAAACTCGTCGTGGCAAAGGTAACGTGATGATTGTATCATCTGACGTTGCTTCCGCAATGGCAATGTCTGGTGTGTTGCAATACACTCCAAACTTGTCTGCTGACTTGCAAGTTGACGATACAGGTAATACCTTTGCAGGTTTGTTGCATGGCCGTATCAAAGTATACATCGACCCTTACTTTGGTGGTTACACATCTAACCAAGAATTGGTTACAATCGGTTACAAAGGTTCATCACCTTATGACGCAGGTATTTTCTACTGCCCTTACGTTCCATTGCAAATGGTTCGTGCAATTGACCAGTACACATTCCAACCAAAAATTGGATTCAAAACACGTTACGGCATGGTTGCAAACCCATTCGCAACTGGTTTGAGTGCCGGCAACGGCGCATTGAACTCACGTTCAAACGTCTACTACCGTATCTTCCAAGTTAAAAACTTGATGTAAGATAAAGAGTCACCTCAGAGTGATACTTAAAGACCACCTTCGGGTGGTCTTTTTTTTGGCTCCTAAATACTGATAGAGGGAGATAACATGACAGCAATAAACAGAAGTCCGCAGAATACAAACTTATTACAACCAACCAAATTTCTATTAACGTTTGATAGAGTCAGAACTACACAGTATTTTTGTCAATCAGTTAATTTACCTGGTGTAACATTGGGTGAAGTAAACAGAGCAACACCATTTTTGGACATGTATTCTCCTGGTACCAAATTGACATACGATCCGTTAACTGTAGAGTTTATACTGGATGAAGAATTGCAAGGTTGGAAAAATTTGTATGATTGGTTTCTTACCATGGCCGATCCGAATGGATTTGAGAAACGTGGTGGTAGCAAAGAACTACAAACGAATAAACATTTCTCAGATGCCACTTTAACCATATTAAGTGGATTGAATAATCCTTTGCTTAGAATACAATATGTAAATGTTTTCCCTTTAAGTATTACTGATATTAATTTTGATTCTACACAGTCGGCCGATACAATATTGACCGCAACGGCAACATTTAGATATCAATCGTATACCTACTTGACAGTGTAATCATTTTGTGTTATAATGTTTTGAATAGATAAAACAACATTAAGTTGTTGATTTTAAAAAAGATTTTGTTATTTGAATAGATAGATGAATAGATATGGAAACACTTGAACAGATTTTAAAGATGTGGGAAAACGATGCGGTCATAGACCAAACCGAGCCATCTAAAGAATTATTAAACATTCCCAAATATCACAGCAAGTATCTTGGTATTTTAACCAAGCATAAGATTGCGTCCAAAAAAGCCCACTTTGATTACTTGCGTATGCGTAAGGTGAAATGGGAATACTTTACTGGTAAACTAACAGAAGATGAGTTGAACGATTATGGTTGGGAACCATTTCAATTTACACTCAAGTCTGATATCAACACCTACCTAGAAGCAGACAAAGACCTCATCAAGTTGCTTGAAAAGAAAGTATACCATGAAGAAGTTACATCTGTGGTTGAATCAATTATGTCTGAACTTAAACAAAGAACATGGCAGTTAAGAGATTTTATTTCTTGGGAAAAATTTATAGGTGGCCAATGAACAAAGACCATGAATCCAGAAGATATACTAAGATGCCTTGGGGTAAACATAAAGGTATGTTCATTAAAAATTTACCAGATTCTTACTTGGTATGGGCAACCAAACCAGGAAATTATGACCAGAGAAGTTTGGTTATGTGGTTTCAAGAAGAATTAGATTATAGAAAAAAATATGGAAACAAGTGAACACATTACAATATACAAAGTAAACGAAGTCTACGGCAAAGTGGAGTGTGAACGCCACGTTGCACAGGAATTATCGGAGTACTTCACGTTCTTTGTACCTGGTTATCAGTTCGTTCCAGCCTATCGGAATCGAATCTGGGACGGTAAGATTCGTCTATTCAATCTACAAACCAGTCAATTGTATCTTGGACTTGTTCCATATCTTACCGAATTCTGTGAAGAACGTGAATATGCATACTCACACAACATAATTGAAGATGAGTATTCGGTGTATCATGCACAAAAATTCTTTGATACATTAGACCTACATTCAAAAGACAAACCTATTGTTGTCAGAGAACATCAACAAAACGCTTTTATTGAGGCCATGCAGAAACGCAGAGCTCTGTTGTTGTCACCAACGGCTTCAGGTAAATCATTAATAATATACTTGTTGTTTCGACAACTGCTTCAATATCAAGACCTCAAAGGTTTAATTATTGTACCAACAACATCTCTGGTAGAACAACTGTATACTGACTTTGAAGATTACTCTAGTGCAAATGGATTCAATGTTGAAGATAATGTACACCGAATCTATCAAGGCAAAGATAAGGTGACGGACAAGAAACTCACAATCTCCACTTGGCAATCACTTTACAAACTTCCATCAGAATACTTCCATCAATTCAAGTATGTAATTGGAGATGAAGCACATCTATTTAAGGCACAATCATTAACATCTATATTGACGGCCTGTATTAATGCCAAGTATAGAGTTGGACTTACTGGTACTTTAGATGGTACCAAAACACATAAGTTGGTACTGGAAGGTTTGTTTGGACCAACTAAAAAGGTCATAACCACCAAAGAACTTATTGATAAGAAACAACTATCACCATTCAATATAAAATGTTTGATACTTAAACATCCAGATGAGAGATGCCAAGAAATGAAGAGTTCTTCTTATCCGGATGAATTAAAGTATTTGTTGGAATCAGAAAATAGAAATCGTTTCATACGCAATTTGGCCATCAGTTTGAAAAAGAATACACTGGTATTGTTTCAGATGAAGAAACACGGTAAATTATTGTGTGAGATGGTTAAAGAAAAGGCCAATGGCCGCAGTGTGTTTTTTGTTGATGGTGATGTTGAAACAGAGATAAGAGAAGAAATTCGTAAGATAATGGAGACAGAAAATGACGCTATTGTGGTTGCTTCTTTTGGTACTTTTAGTACTGGTATTAATATTCGGAATCTGCATAACATTATTTTTGCTTCACCTAGTAAAAGTAGAGTCAGAAACCTCCAATCCATTGGACGAGGACTAAGACAGAATGAGGGTAAAGAAATGGCCACACTATATGATATTGCAGATGACCTCAGAATCAAAAAACATACGAACTTTACTCTGCAACATTTCGTGGAGAGAGTGAAGATATATAATGAAGAGCAGTTCTCTTTTAAAATTTACAATATAGGACTCAAAAATGGTTAAACTTTTAAGACTCAAAGACGGTATAGATGTAATCTGTGATTGCATCTTTGAAAAAGATAATAAATTAATAATTGATAGTCCCATGTTATTCGAACTTAGGGGTACGAATCTGGTACTGCAACAATGGTTACCTGCGGCCGTAATGAAAGGTTATTCTGTGGAAGTATCTTCCAGTGATGTTTTGTTTACAATGGAACCTACAGAAGACTTTGAGGAATATTACATCAATGCAATGATTAAATTGAAAGATGAGACTCGCAAAGAAAATGAAGTGGAACTGAATGAAGAAGTCATGGCTGCTTTTGAAGAAAAGGAAATTGGTAAATCCTTATTACATTAAATCTTAATATTAACATCATAGGGGACACCGAGGACTATATCACATGTCAAGCCCCTTGTCAACAACTTTTTATGGTACATTTGAATGAGTAAACTAAAACATTATATAAACAATCAAGATTTCCTAGCTGCACTGGTAGACTACAAAGCCATATGTGTAGAGTCCGAGTCTGCCAACAAACCAAAACCAAAAATTCCCAATTACATCGGTGAATGCTGGATGAAAATTGCCGAAGGATTATCCCACAAACCAAACTTTATCAACTATACTTACCGAGATGAAATGGTTTCGGATGGTATTGAGAATTGTTTAATGTACTTTGAGAACTTTGATCCAACAAAGTCTTCCAATCCATTTGCATATTTTACCCAAATCATCTACTTTGCATTCTTACGCAGAATTCAAAAAGAAAAGAAACAACTATACGTCAAATATAAGGCCACTGAACTGTATGGTATTTTGGATGAATTCGAAATGTTAGAAGGTGAAGATGGTAGTACAAGGCAATTCGAACTATATGAAAACATCTCAGAGTTCATTGAGACATATGAAGTTGCCAGAAAAACCAAAAAGGCAGAAAAAGATGCCCTAAAGAAACCTAAGGGCCTTGAAAAATTTATTGAGGAGTAATTATGAGAATTGGATTTACTTGTTCCACATTTGACTTGTTTCATGCAGGTCATGTGATGATGTTAAAAGAGGCAAAGACTCAGTGTGACCATTTGATTGTGGGACTTCAAATGGATCCCACAATAGACAGGCCATCCACCAAAAACAAACCTTTGCAAACGGTACTGGAAAGATTCATACAGGTACAGGCTTGTAAGTATGTTGATGAAATTATACCATATGCCACAGAAAAAGAATTGATGGACATATTGACTTCTTATCCAATTGATGTTAGAATAGTAGGTGAGGAGTATAGAGATAAACAGTTTACTGGTTATCAATTACCTATGTCAGTATACTTTAACAGTCGCCAACACAGTTTTTCTACCACCGAGTTGAGACAACGATTATTTGAAATTGAAAAGGCTAAATGAAAATCCAAAAAAAAGTTCTTGATGTTGATGAATTACGTTTTGTACAAAATATATTAAAACAGGAACGTTGGGGTTTTGATTACACTTCATCAGATTTAGAAAAGCCTATATGGAATTTTGACAAACAATCAGGTAAACAAATTGCTGAATTGTTATCATCAAAATTTGATGATACTTTGATGGACTGGCATATTAATGGCCAAACATATCAGTTATCAGGTTCTTTACATGACGATACTTACGATGGATGTACTAAGTCGGTTGTTTATTTTCCTTTTGATTGGAAATTTGAATGGGGTGGAAGATTGAATATTTTTAATGATACTGGTGTTACAATTATTACACCAGAAAAAAACCTTGCAGTAATATTTGATTCAAGATTAAAACATTATGCAGAAGCACCTACTGTTAATAAATTGAGAATTTCTATAGGATTAAAATTTAAATGAAAGTTGCAATAATTACCGACCAACACTTTGGTGCCAGAAACGATTCGACATTATTTTTGGATTTCTTTGAGGAGTTTTATAGAGATACCTTTTTTCCAAAATTAAAGAAAGAAGGTATTAAAACTTTACTTATTCTCGGTGATACATTTGACCGTAGAAAGTATATCAACTTCTTTTCATTGAAACGTGCCAAACAAATGTTCTTTGCACCACTATATGATATGGGTATTGAAGTGCATATGTTGGCTGGCAACCACGACACATACTTTAAGAATACCAATGATGTGAATTCGGTTGACCTGTTATTGCGTGAGTATGATAACATCAATGTTATTGATACACCACAGACAATACATCTCAAGTATGAAGATACGAACTACGATGTTTGTATGATGCCTTGGATATGTGCTGAGAACTTTGACAATTCAATGTTAGAACTGAAGAACACCCCTGCAAAGATTTGTATGGGTCATTTTGAAATTGCCGGCTTTGCCATGTATCGTGGCATGCCATCTGAAGGAGGACTAGATCGTGATATTTTTAGGAAGTTTAATTACACTTTTAGTGGTCATTACCATCACAAATCTTCTAGTGATGATATCCACTATTTGGGCAATCCATACGAGCTTACTTGGCAGGATTATAATGACCCTCGGGGTTTTCATTTGTTTGACATGGATTCTAACCAACTTGAATTCGTAGAGAATCCAAATAAAATGTTCCACCGTATTACATATGATGACAAGGTACAAACCATCAAAGAGATTGACAGCCAAGATTTAACACCATATCCAAATACCTATGTCAAAGTGGTTGTAATAAACAAAACCAATCCGTATTTGTTTGACAAGTTCATGAATAACCTGTATAATAAAAACCCTGCGGACATTACTATTGCAGAAGATTTTACAGAATTAGAAGATGTTGATGATGTGATTGATGAAGCAGAAGATACTCTTACTATATTAAACAAGTATGTTGACGGTATTCAGGAAGAAAGTATCGACAACAATAGATTGAAAACATTATTAAAAGAACTCTACGTAGAGGCATTGAATACTGAACAAGCATGATTTTATTCCAAAAGATTAAGTGGAAGAATTTTCTATCCACCGGAGCCAATTTTACTGAAATTGATTTTACCAAATCTAACAACACATTGATTATTGGCCACAACGGTGCCGGTAAATCCACAATTCTGGATGCATTGTGTTTTGTTTTGTTTGGTAAACCTTTTCGTAAGATAAACAAACCACAACTATTGAATTCAGTCAATGGCAAAGAAGCCGTTGTAGAATTACACTTCAATATTGGCCAGAAGAAGTATAAGATTGTACGTGGTATTAAACCAAATATATTTGAAATTTATTTGAATGATGTATTGCTGAACCAAGATGCAGCTGCAAAAGATTATCAAGAGATACTAGAGAATAATATTCTCAAATTAAACTACAAATCTTTTACGCAGGTTGTCATTCTTGGTTCGGCATCTTTTGTTCCTTTCATGCAGTTATCGGCAAATGACCGTAGGGCGATCATTGAGGACCTATTAGATATTCAAATCTTTTCCTCAATGAACAACGTTATCAAAGAGAAGAACTCAGCCATCAAAGAAGATTTAAATAAGTCTAAGTATGCCATCTCTCTTACAGAAGAAAAGATAACTCTCCAAAAACAAAACATCGAAGAACATAAAAAAAACAATGATACCGAAATAAAGAATAAACTGGAAGAGATTGAGAAATCAAAAGAACAACATAGTAAATTACAAAATGATATTGAGTTGATTAACAGACATATTGCGGTATTACAAAAAAAAGTTGGTGATAAGAAAGAGAAACTTGACAAGAAGGCCAAGGGACTATTTCAAATCAAAGGTAAAGTTCAAACTAATATTGATAGAAATCAAAAGGAGATTCAGTTCTATGAAAATAACCACGACTGTCCAACATGCAAACAATCCATTACACCTGAATGGAAAGATACTCAAGTACAAGAAAAAACAACGAAAATTGATACACAGAGAATTGGCCTCAATGAGATTGAACAAGAATTAACAAATGTTAATAACGAAATAAAATCCATTACGGATATTCTTAATCATATCAATGCACATAACGGAGAGGTCATTAAACATACCTCTACAATGAGTGCCATTAATCAGTACATTAGTAAACTGAATGCTGAGATAACATCTCTAAACAAAAAACAAATCAATACCGAAGGCAGTGACCAAAAGTTAATTGAGTTGAATGTTGCATTGAATGAATACAAGAAGAACTATGAGAGTAGTTTGATAGAGAAACATTACCACGAATTTGCAGGTACGTTATTGAAGGATGGTGGCATTAAGACACGTATCATCAAACAATATTTACCGGTTATGAATAAGTTAATTAACAAGTACCTGAAGGCCATGGACTTTTTTGTTAACTTCAACATCAATGAAAATTTTGAAGAAACAATTAAGAGTAGGCATCGTGATGATTTCTCTTATGCTAATTTTTCAGAAGGTGAAAAGATGCGTATTGACTTGGCATTATTATTCACATGGCGACAAATTGCTAAGTTGAAGAACAGTACCAATACAAACCTGTTGATACTTGATGAAGTATTTGATTCTAGCCTTGATACGGTTGGCACTGAAGAATTCTTAAAGTTAATACATGAAATGGGTGCAGACACAAATGTGTTTGTTATCTCACATAAAGGTGACCAACTATTTGATAAGTTTAGGTCTATTATTAAATTTGAAAAGAAAAATAATTTTTCAAGGATTACAAAATGAGCACAGAAGATATTGTATTATATGATACCGAAGAACAAGCAAAGGTTTTATCGGCCACTAAAATTGAAACATTTGATTTGGTACCACCAGACCATCCTGCTTTGTATAAAGTTCTACCAGAATTTGATTTTGCAAAACCACCGGTTGATCCAAATACTTTTGCGTCCACATTGGTAGAAACTTGCAGAAAACAAAATGGTATTGGACTCTCAGCTAATCAATGTGGTTTTGAGTACCGTGTTTTTGTTATGGGTGCAGGTGAAGAATATGTGGCACACTTTAATCCTAAAATCATTTCGTCATCTGGTGAAAAACATATGGAGGAAGGATGCCTTTCATTCCCTTTCCTAAATCTACACATTACCAGACCAGAAACCGTGGAAGTGGAGTACCAGGATTTCACAGGTGAGAAACGTACCAAAACTTTTAATGGTATATCTGCAAGATGTTTTCTCCATGAGCTTGACCATATGAATGGGATAGTGTATACTAGTAGAGTAAAACCACTTGCACTACAATATGGTCTAAAGAGACTGGACAAAATTAGACGCAAGTATTTTAATCCTAAGAAAATGAATCAACTCACACAAAGAACTTAATGGCCACACCTATAGATTATGTTGATGCTCAGTGGGATAAATGGCAGGTACTAAATGAACCTGAACGTTTTGAACACATTGATACGGAGCAATTGAAAGAAATACTGATTAAGGACCTCACATATGCATCACAAATGGATGTACGTGAATATACCTTATATCAGAAGTGGTTAGAAGTACATGAGAAGTATCCTACCAGAAACATTGGCACATTGTTTGGTGAAGATATTCAACTGGTGGATGTTACACAAAAGAAACTGGTTGAAAAAGTTAAGAAGAATTTCTGGATGCCAGAAGGTCCTGATGATTATGAAAAGTTAGTTCCTAAACTGGTTCTATCTAATGGTCCTCTGGCTGAAACCTGGAACACAATTCGTACATTTTCATCCACAATGAAAAACAATTCTAACATTGGTCGCAATCTATACTACACTGTTATTGATGAGAGAACTGAGAAGTATCTAGGTGTTATGTGTATATCGTCCGACTTCTTGGACTTGACTCCAAGAGACAATGCAATTGGATGGCCAAGAGATGTTAAGACACAACAAGGCATGATTAACCATACTGCAATTGGTTCTACCATTGTGCCTTTACAACCACTTGGTTTTAATTACATGGGTGGTAAATTATTGGCATTGTTATGCCTTTCAGACACCGTACAAAATGATTGGAAAAGACAATATGATGATGTTCTCGTTGGAGTCACTACTACTTCCCTCTATGGCAATACTAAGTCTGGTGGTTTATCTCAGTATGATGGTTTGGATCACTGGAACAAAATGGGTTTCTCCAGTGGGTCGGTTGCCTTTGAACCGGCCAGAAAAACCAGAGCAATGATTTATGATTGGGTAAAAGAGAACCACACCAGAAGATACTTCGAATGGTGGGAAGCCAAGAATCAAAAAGGCCTGCCACTTAAGCGTGACCACAAAAATCGTACATTAAATTTTGCGTATGGTAAGTTGGATATTCCAAAACAACTTATTCGTACCGAACATCAGAGAGGGATTTACTTCTCTCCTCTGTACAACAACACCAATGAATATCTTAGGAAAGAAATTGGTGATGAACAACTGGTCAAATCATTTGATACCAGTGAAGAAACTTTGGCCAATATTTGGAAAACCAAATATGCCAAAGGCCGTATATCAATGTTAAAAAAGAAAAACACCGTATCTTATGAATCTTTGTTTTATGATGACTTGATATACCTGTCTTGGAAAGAAACCAAGACAAAATATTTGCCGCAAGTTGGCAGATAAAAAAGTATACCGCAAGGATACTTGACACACACACTAAATAGTGTTATGATGTGAATGCTTGTGAAAACAAGTTTGTTTTTTAACTTTGTCATTATTAGGAGATTATATTATGACTAACAAAATTTCTGCGAAAGCAAAAATCCTTAACTACTTGAGCAAGACAGAGGGCTACAACACCCTGTCAGTTGCACAAGCTCGTGCTCGTTTTGGCATCCAAAACGTTTCTGCTCGTGTAGAAGAACTTCGTAAAGAAGGCCACGTTATCTACACAAACACCAAGTCCCGTGGTGATGGCAGCAAAGTTGCCGTGTATCGTATGGGCAAACCAACCAAATCTATGGTTCGTACTGCTATCGGTGCAGGTTATAGCTTCGGCGCTTAATCTGTGAATGACGGGGAGACCACTATATGTGGTACTCCCCTTTTTTATTTTTGGAGAGATAATGGAAATTTCAATTAAAAAAGAAGAACTTCAAAAGAAAAGTATTTTCGTTGCAACACCAATGTATGGTGGCATGAATCATGGACTCTATGCCAAGGCATGTCTTGATTTACAAGCCATTTGTATGCAGTATGGTGTACAAGTGAAATTCTCATTTCTTTTCAACGAATCTTTAATTACCCGTGCCAGAAACTATCTCGTTGACGAGTTTCTACACCGTTCAGATTGTACACACATGTTGTTTATTGATGCTGACGTACATTTTAATCCACAAGATGTTGTTGCATTGTTAGCATTAGATAGAGATGTTATAGGCGGCCCTTATCCTAAGAAGGCCATCAAATGGTCATCTGTTAAAAAAGCCATGTCTAAAAATCCAGATATTTCAATTGCTGACTTAGAAAAAGTTACTGGTGATTATGTTTTTAATCCTGTACGTGGTACAGATAAGTTTAATGTTTCTGATCCACTTGAAGTGTTGGAAATTGGAACTGGTTTTATGATGATAAAACGTGAAGTGTTCCCTAAATTTGCAGAAGCATTTCCACACTTGCGTTACAAACCAGACCACGTTGGCCAAGCCAACTTTGATGGATCACGTTACATTCATGCATACTTTGATACGTTGATTGATACTATTGATTCTCCAACAGGTGGTGGTTCAGACCGTTACTTATCAGAAGATTATATGTTCTGTCAATTGTGGCGTAAGCTTGGTGGCCAGATTTGGTTGTGTCCTTGGATGCGAGCAGACCACATTGGTACATATCACTTCCGTGGTGATATGCCAGCAGTCGCCAATTTCGTTGGAGAAATGTAATGCCTGAAGATGTAGTCAAAGCATCACAATTGGCCACTAAAGGTGGTCGTAAATTTGACGGCGACAAACTAGAATATGGTTTGTTGCCACCTCTTGCTCTTGAGGCCACAGTTGATGTATTGACATTTGGTGCTCAAAAGTATGAGAGAGATAATTGGAAACATGTACCCGATTCTAAACGCAGGTACTATGATGCACTTCAACGGCATTTGTGGGCATGGAAGAAAGGTGAAATGCTTGATGAAGAATCTGGTAAACACCACCTGGCCCATGCAATGTGCTGCTTGATGTTTTTGTATGAACATGATATAATGTATTCATGTGATTTTTATAATGAGGAAAACAAATGAAATTATCTAATGAGACCTTGACGGTTCTTAAAAACTTTGCCAACATTAATCCTGGCATTGAGTTTAAGACCGGCAAGAAATTGACAACTATTTCTGCAACAAAGACCGTATTGGCCAAAGCAGGAGTTAAAGATGAATTCCCACAGGACTTCTGTATCTATGACTTGAACCAGTTCTTGTCCGTACAATCACTGTACAAAGATGGTGAGATTGATTTTGATGACAAGCATGTTATCTTCAAAGTTGGTCGTAAGAAATTAAACTATCGCAAGACCGCAAAGAGTATGATTGTAACTCCTCCAGAAAAAGAGTTGACACTACCATCTATTGATGTTTCGTTTACATTGAAAGAAGAAGAACTTGCCTCTATTCTAAAGACTGCAAGTATTCTACAATCACCAAACATTGCCATCATGTCTGATGGTGATAAAATTTCCATTACAACCTGTGATGCAAAAGATAACTCTGCACACACCGATTCAACTGAGATTGCCGATGGTAATGGTAAGAAATTCAAGGCCTTGTTTCTGACAGAAAACTTTAAAATGATTTCAGGTACATATGAAGTACAAATTTCTTCTAAAGGACTTTCTTACTTTAAAAATTCTAAAGAAGATATGGAATACTGGATTGCCATTGAAGCAAAAGAATCCGACCTAAGTTTCGGAGGATAACATGACTAAAGTAAATACATTGTTTGGTTCTTTTGATGAAGAACAATTAAAAAAACTCAAAGGTTATATTGATGAACTGGTTCTACACATGAATAAGAACCAAGGTAACAATGAAGCAATGAAAGATATTGTAGATTTTGCCAATGATGAATTAAAAATCCCTAAGAAGATTGTGAAACGTATGGCAAAAACACAATTCAAAAACTCTTTCCAAACTGAAGTTGCTGAATCAAAAGAGTTTGAAGCTCTATTTGAATCTATGAATGAGGTGAAATGATGGGTGAAATTAAAACATGGACAGATAAAGCTGAGTACATTGCTGTATTGAGAAAAGAGATTCAGGTGTTGAAAACTCGTTATAATCCTGATGAAGAAGGAACGGGTCATTTTAACACTACGATTTCTGTATTAGAAGGCCGAATCGAAGAACTTGAAGCCGACTTGAACTGGCCTTTCCCGGCCTAAATTGATTTATTATATTATGGAGTATTTGAATGTCACAACACATTTTGTGGGTGGAGAAGTATCGTCCTAAAACCATTGAAGAATGTATTCTTCCTGCTGGTATCAAGGCAACATTTCAGGAGTATGTAAACCGAAAAGAGATTCCCAATCTCTTATTGGCTGGCTCTGCTGGTGTTGGTAAAACAACAATCGCAAAGGCTCTCTGTGAAGAAGTAGGTTGCGATTACATTCTGATTAACGGTTCAGACGAATCTGGTATTGATGTTCTACGGAACAAAATCAAAAATTATGCATCATCTATGTCCCTATCAGGCGGCCGCAAGGTTGTCATCATTGACGAAGCGGACTATCTAAATCCAAATTCAACTCAACCAGCGTTGCGTGGTGCTATCGAGGAGTTCTCATCCAACTGTTCGTTCATCTTTACGTGTAACTTTAAGAACAGGATCATTGATCCTATTCATTCACGTTGTAGTGTTGTTGACTTTAAAATCAATGGCAGTAAACTAAAGATGGCTACGGCATTCTTCAAACGTGTTGAATGGATTTTGGAACAAGAAGGTGTTACATATGACAAACAAGTGGTTGCTGCCGTAATCACCAAACACTTTCCAGATAATCGCCGTGTTCTGAATGAACTACAACGTTATGGTGTTAGTGGTACAATTGACAAAGGCATATTGGCCTCTGTTTCTGATGTACAGATGAGTGAACTCGTTTCTTCTATTATGAACAAGGACTTTGCTTCTTGTCGTAAGTGGGTTACGAACAACCTCGATAATGATATCACACGAATCTTTAGAAACATCTACGATGGTTTGTATGAGAAGTTGAAACCTAATTCTGTACCACAGATGGTTCTGATCTTGGCCAAGTACCAATATCAGTCTGCCTTTGTTGCAGACCATGAAATCAACTTGATTGCCTGCCTTACAGAATTAATGGTTGAATGTGAATTCAAATGAGTCCGTTCGACTATGCCGATTACATCCTGCGAAAGAAGGTGCCGGATGGTGAATTGGACTACAAAGATTATGCACCTTTCCTAATCAATAGGTCTTTGTCCAATCACTTGGATTGTGTCTTGTACGTCAATGACATGAACATGTGGCCAGGAATTGATAAAGACATGCAATACCAGTATCTTCTAAATAGTATCAGGCCCATGAAACGGAAGTTTGTTCCGTGGCAAAAGGCCGATTCTGAGAAGGATATTGAATGTGTGAAAACCTATTTTGGTTATTCAAACTCCAAGGCCAAAGAGGCCCTACGTATCCTCACCGATGAACAAATCGCTGATATAAAAACAAAAATAGATACAGGCGGAGTGAAGAATAATGATAGACATTAAAGACTTAGTTGAAGTGACATTGGATGATAAAGATGATTTCTTAAAGGTACGTGAGACACTGACCCGTATTGGTGTTGCCTCCAAGAAAGACCAAACATTGTACCAATCTTGCCACATACTCCACAAACGTGGTCAGTATTATGTGGTACATTTTAAAGAACTATTTGCCTTAGATGGCAAACCAACCGACATTACCGAAAACGACCTATCACGTAGGAATGCTATTGCAAACCTATTGGAAGATTGGGGCTTGGTAAAGTTGGTCAATCAAAAACAAACTGAGGTGCCTGCACCAATTTTCTTGTCACAGATTAAAATATTGTCACACAAGGAAAAGAATGAATGGCAGTTAACACCTAAGTATAATATTGGTAAAAAACCCAAATAATTAACCTATAATTTATATTATGATTGAATCAAACGTTGTTTTTTATAAAAAAACTAATAATGAACTTAACAAAAAATATTTTAAAGACAATTTAAAATTAATTGAGATTGAAGTCTTTTCCTATTGCAATAGAAAATGTTGGTTTTGTCCCAACTCTTATATTGATAGAAAATCTGAAACAATTTTGATGCCAGAAACTTCCTATCTTTCTATTTTAGAACAACTAAAAGAAATTGATTACGACAAAGAAATTACTTATAGTAGATATAATGAACCTCTGGCCAAAAAAAATATTATTCTAAAACGAATCAAACAAGCCAGAGAATATCTACCCAAAGCAAAACTAAGAACAAACACCAATGGTGATTACCTAAGTTTAGACTACATACATGAATTGCGTGATGCTGGATTAAATGAATTATTCGTTCAACAATACTTGGGCAACAAACAAAAATACGATCATAAACGTTCAAAACGAATTATGATTAATAAGATTAAACGTTTGGGTGTTGAATATTCAATCATTACAGACATATACAATCATAGAATTGAATTTGAATTGCATATAGAAGGAATTACTGTACACTTACGTGCCAGAAATTTTAGCATAGAAGGCACAGCAAGAACAAAAGATGTTGAAGACTATGACAAAGAATATGTGAGAACACAATCATGTAGTCAACCTTTTAATAATATGTACATTGATTATAATGGTTCTATTGTGGTGTGTTGTAACTCTAGGTCAGATATACCTGAACACGAAAATGCAATTATGGGTTCGGTACACCAAGATAAACTCTATAATATTTACAGTTCCAACAGATATGATTCTTGGAGAGAACATCTAAAAGAAGATGGACCAAAATCTGGTATATGTGAAAAATGTAAGATTGGTATAAACTATGAGGAATTTATATGAAAACTGTAATAATGCATTTTTATAATGAAGAATATATGTTACCCTGGTGGTTGATGCATCATCGTGAAGTGTTTGACCACGGAATTCTTATTGATTATGATTCTACCGATAGGTCTTTAGAAATAATTAAAGAATATTGTCCAACTTGGCAAGTAGTAAAGTCTCGTAATCGCCAATTCGGTGCTGTAAAATGTGATGAAGAAATTATTTATTATGAATCCACAATTCCTGGTTGGAAGATGTGCCTCAATGTAACTGAATATTTAGTTGGTGATTATTCTTTATTGAATGGTGAACCAGGTCAAGTATTAAAAGTTCCATGTTACATAATGGTCGATACACAAAAAGATGCTGAGATAACACACGATAAGTCTTTAATAAAACAAAGGCCTTTTGGAATACCATATGATAGGGCCAACCCAATATCGATTGAGAGGGTATGTAGAGCAATTCACAATACAACAAGTTTATCTTATCCAACAGGACGCCACTTTGTGGATTCAAATTGTATGCAATTACAAGTTCTATGGTACGGTTATTCACCAATGAATCAAAAGATGTTGGAAAGAAAACTACAAATTCAACATAGAATACCTGATTCTGATAAGGCTCAACGCCTTGGCAATGAACATATTACAGATGAACAAGGTCTAAATAAAACATACAATAGATATTTACCATTTGTTACAGACCTTTCCGTTGAATTAAAGTTATAAATATTGTTATAATCTCAGTCCCTTGGGATGGGAAAACAGGTGCTCCACCTACCTTAGGAGCGTTAGTAAAACGGGCAGACGTTATTGCCACTGGAAAACGTAACCAGTACCTCAACCGATACGCCTTCGGGGTATCAATTTTTAATCTTGCTTTTAGGAGAAAACTATGACAAATCTTATGAAAGATTTTTTCAATACCGAATTTGGTAAAATGCAATCATTCACTGTTGGTTTCAATGACACAATGGAACTTATGCGTGAAGCAGCAACGGCTGCTGCAACAAAAGCCATAACTTATCCCCCATACAATATCAAACAAGTAAAAGAAAACAAGTACGTCATTGAGATGGCCGTTGCTGGTTTTGCTAAGTCTGATATTGAGATGACATTAGAGGGTAATAAACTCGTAATTAAAGCTGCAGCTAAAGATGATGATGAAGAAGAATATCTATTCAAAGGTATTGCCAACCGTGGCTTTGAACGTACCTTCACTCTTGCAGATAAAGTAGAAATTCAAGATGCAGAGATGATGAATGGTATGCTTAGAATTTGGCTAGAAAACATGGTCAAAGTACAAGACGCCATTAAGAAAATCACCATCAAGGAAACTGCTGAAAAATGATTCGATTAATTACCAACCTATTCAAGCGAATGTGTGGTGATTATGGAAATGATTTAGAATCATATATCACCTCAAGAAACCCTAAAAACGAAGGCGATGTTGAAAGACTGACACTAGAGTACAATTCCAGACTGATACAAAATAGGTACTATTAAGTATTAAGTGGAAAACAATAAGGGATTGCTTGACAATCCCTTTTTTTACCTATATAATACTCATCATGAAAACAGTAAACTCAACCATCAAAAAAGTTCGTGTGAAAACCACACTTGAAACCTATTACGTCTGTGGTACAGAAGTCAAAGAGATTGATGGCGTTCAATTTGTATATGTAATCAAGAACACCGGTATCCGTGAGACACCAAAATTGATGCGTAAAGAATCCTTAGAGTATATCAAATAACAGCCCATATAGCTTAATGGTAAAGCAGGCGACTCATAATCGCTTGAGTGGGAGTTCAATTCTCTCTGTGGGCACCAAATAATATGAAACAAAAATTTCGTGATGCGTATATGAAAGTGGCCGAGACATTCGCTGAATTGTCCTCGGCTCGTAGACTCCATGTTGGTGCTATTGTAGTCAAAGATGACAGGATCATTTCAATTGGTTATAATGGTATGCCATCTGGTTGGGACAACAATTGTGAAGATAAAGATTATATGAGTGTAGATGCAGGAGGTTGGCTTGATCCTGATGAGATTAAAGAAGGCTGGCCGTTTGAAGAAATCCAAGTAATTACAAACAGTTATGGAAGTTTTGAAATAGCCAGACGATATAAACTGAAAACAAAACCAGAGGTGCTTCATGCAGAAACAAATGCGATTGCCAAATTGGCTAAATCTACCGAATCTGGTATGGGTGCTACTATGTTTGTTACCCATGCTCCATGTTTGGACTGTGCCAAGCTTGTATACCAAAGTGGTATTAATCACGTTTTATATCGGAACTCTTACCGTTCTGATGATGGCATCAATTTTTTGGCCAAAGCTGGTGTGTATGTGGAAAAAATCTAATCAACTAAATAACTAAGGGTAATATTGCCTTTGGAGGGTTGGATGATTGTTCGCATACTTAATTGTCCTGATAAAGATTTTAAGCCCTTTGTTGAAAGAGCGGCTCAGTTTTACGCCAAAGAATTAATAGCCAACACAAGAATCCGCAACCATTGTTATACTGAAATAAGATTCAGTCCAAAGATAACAGAATATGGATTTGCCAGTATTGTAGACTACAATACCAGAAAACAACCAAGAAAATTTCTAATTGAATTGCATCCACATATTGGATCCAGAAGAATACTGGAAACACTGGCTCATGAAATGGTGCATATAAAACAATACATAGAGAATGAAACCAATGATGAACTGACCAGATGGCGTGGTAAAAGAGTTGATCCTGATAAAATAGATTATTGGGTTCAGCCATGGGAAATAGATGCATATGGCCGTGAAGCTGGATTACTAACAAAATTTGCCGTATCAGAACATCTATGGGAAACGTTTAATGATTTTATGAATCCTTCAGGTCCAATATTATCACACCCTATTGCATGGAAAACAAATATAAAAAAATAATTTTAAAAACCGCTTGCCAAAGCTTAAAAGTTCCTATATAATAACACTATGAAAAATTTTAAACACAAACCCTTTACGTTACAGTCCGAGTATCGCACAATTAATTGTGGTGATAGTTCATGGGCGCCGGTCGGGTTTTGTGTAAAGAGAGAGAACTAATACATAAGTTCTAAAAAAGACTCCAAACACAAGACCCTAGACCTAAAAAATCTAGGGTTTTTTGTTTGTTGTTTCAATACAACATTGTAGTTGACAGGTCATCGAATCTGGTATACAATACACACTGTTCTTTAAAAATTTGTTGTAGTTTATTGGGGTATAGCATAGTGGTAGTGCTGCGGACTTTGAATCCGTAGGTCCTTGTTCGATTCAAGGTACCCCAGCCATATAAAAACACACTGGCAATCGCATATCTAGTTGCAAGCGGTGACCACCGAAAGGAAAATACCTAGTGTGTTTCTATATGGAAGATGATGCAGCGGGGTTGGTCCTGCGACTGGCCTTGAAAACCAGGTTCTCTTAACAGGGATGGGGTTCGACTCCTCCGTCTTCCGCCAAACATAGAAGGTTGCCCGAGTGGTTAAGGGAGCAGTTTGCTAAACTGTCGTTGCGAAAGTGGCGCATCGGTTCGAATCCGATACCTTCTGCCAAATGAAAGATGATTATGTGGAAAATTATAAGTGAAAAAAAATTACCGTTGAATGAATTTTTAACACTGTCTGAAGCAATGTTGTTTGCAAAAGGTTACGGAACATTTGTAACCATCACCGATGGCACTACAGAGATTGTAGGTAAGTTTGGTGTTGCTTCAGTAGAAGATAAAGTTTTACCTGATGGTAATTCTTATACATGGACAATGCGGCGTGATGAAACGCACCGTGGTTCACGTAGAAAATTAGTGTAGCGATGGCAGAGTGGCCCAATGCAAGGGATTGCAAATCCCTAAAACCGTGAGTTCGAATCTCACTCGCTACTCCATGTTGTAGAAATACAACAAGATGGTTGACAGAGGATGTGGTTGTGTTATACTTGTGTCTTGATTTAAAAAAAGGATTGATTTTGAAAGAATATATTGATACGGTATCAAGGTTAAGGTTAAAAGCATTAATGCAATTAACTGTAATACAAAATACTCATTCTCTTAATAAAGAATTAAAAAAAGATTTACAATCACTCAGAGAAATAATTCATTCTATTGATGAGGATGTTGTTTCAGAAATACAACACAGTGGTTGACAAAAGATGTGGTTGTGTTATACTTCATTCATCGGTTGAGAAAACAACGTAAAAAAATCACAGTTGTATGAAAACAACAGACTGGTTGACAAGTTAACTGGTTCATGTATAATACGACTTATCGGTTGAGAAATCAGTTGATACGCTCTTTAAAAATTTGTTGTAGTTATTTGCACGATTCGTCTATCGGTTAGGACGCTGCCCTTTCAAGGCGGAAAGACGAGTTCGATTCTCGTATCGTGTACCATATTGAAGCGCATTAGAACATG